>Ga0123353_10017895_pt1 | contig 10448 bp, 6 predicted proteins | sample TergutLab28metaG_3_FD_92763 | JGI IMG/M metagenome (GOLD analysis project Ga0123353, IMG submission 92763) | Labiotermes labralis P3 segment gut microbial communities from Petit-Saut dam, French Guiana - Lab288 P3 | ecosystem: Host-associated > Arthropoda: Insects > Digestive system > Gut ...
GCTGGTGCTGTAGCTCAGTTGGTAGAGCAACGGACTGAAAATCCGTGTGTCGGCAGTTCAATTCTGTCCAGCACCACAAAGAAAATCGCTAATAATCAAGGAAATGGGTTGTTGGCGATTTTTGCGTTATGAGGGTTTGAGGTGGGGGGAATTTGGGGAAAAATGGGGGTTTTACGCATCAAAGTTAAACCGAGAGTTAAACCGAAATTAGCAATGACAGTAGGTATTAACATCTTGTGTTACAAGTCAAAAAAGACCTTTATTTTCAATATACTTTTTTAAACTCTCTGTTTCTTCACGCTTGAAGTGCTTGTCTGTTTTATCCAAAGTGCCTGTTTTTTCGCGTGTTCTAAGGTAATTGATGGCTGCTTGGATATTTGTTCCATACCCAATTTGGCTCTTTCCTGAAATGACATCTTGTATTTCATTGTTCATATTGTTTTTAATTCAGCGAGCAAAAGTATAAAAATATTCCGCCCGAACAGCCACTTATACAAAATCCCCCCTCCCAACTTCAAAATGGGGAATTTTACACCCAACCTTTTTTTATTACCTATTTAACCGTTTTTTTTATTCCTAAATCATCTATCTAAAATATTGTTAATACAATTTAAAATTGCCTACAGTTTTTAAAAGTCGTTTCAAATAGTTCAGGAATGGCTTTTTTTGTTTAATCTTTAAATTTATAGTTATGTTTACAGAAAGAGAATTAGTTGAAAACAATGTACTTTACGGTCAAAATGAAGTAGTGTTTGAACTCTTAAAAACATCAGCCATTGATAGTTTTGATGATTCTATTTACAACGCCATTTACCCATGTTTTTGAGGTTTCTGAATTGGAGGCAAAGGTAATTTTTTTTATAGCACAAAAAAAAACTTAACCCAAAAAAGATTTAGCCCCAAAAAAGGTTAAGTCTTTTTTTTAGCATTAGAAAATAAGATTTAGCCTCTCCAACAATTAAAAAATGTACAATAAAAATTTTCTACTATTTTCGCCCGCATAAAAAATAATTGGAATGTTAGCAAGTTACTACAGCACAAATTCTATTCTGCAAATAGGGATGAACAATATTGAGAATGCTTGCGGAGGGAAGGTAGGCATGCGGCACGGTGCTTGTAAATTTTTGTCAAGCAAAAGACTTTAAACCTTAAATCTTGAATCTTAAACTCTGAATATTAAAATTTTAAAACTTTAAATTTTATGAATATCGCTCTCATCTTAGCCGGAGGAACCGGCACCAGGGTTAATACAGAAACTCCAAAACAATTTATAAAAATCTACGAAAAAACAATAATTGAATACACGTTAGATGTTTTTGAACGACATCCTAAGATTGATGAGATTTTTATTGTGATAAACGCACAATATGTGGCAGAAGCTGAAATTCTTTTAAAGAAAGCAAACTATAAAAAAGTGAAGAGGGTTTTGTTGGGCGGAGCGGAACGACAAGATTCGACATGGGCGGCTATTAATGCCTGTAAAGAGCATCCTGATGCTAATTTGATTATTCATGATGCCGTGCGCCCAATGGTTGACGCTGAGATTATCACAGAAGTGATTTGCAAATTGGAAACATACAATACGGTTACAGTTGCCATTCCAACAATTGATACTATTTATGAGGTGAAAGAGAATTATATTAAGCATATTCCGAACAGGAAAAAGTTGATGCGTGCACAAACTCCTCAAGCATTCAAACAGCATATTATTCAAACAGCCTATCAGGCAGCATTCAACCAAAACGACTATACAGCTACCGATGATTGTGGCGTAGTAGCAAAATATCTTCCGGATGAGCCAATTTTTGTTGTATCCGGCAATGAGCGAAACGTGAAAATTACCCACCAAAAAGACCTTTATCTTTTAGAAAAAATCCTTAAATCACAAACGCCTCCTTATATTGAGGAATGACAACATCGCGAAACCCAACGTTCGACAATTGCGCTGAAAATGCGGTTCTGGTATCCTCTTCTCCATGAATAATAAAAAACTTTCTTACCATCTCAGGGTTTTGTGTTTTCAGAAAACGCAGCAACTCGTTGTAGTCGGCATGTCCTGAATAAGATTGAATATTCGCTAAATTTGCTTTTACTTTATATTTTACCCCAAAAATGGAGACTGTTTTATCGCCCCGCATGATCTTTGCACCCAAAGTAGTTGGTGCGCAATATCCAACCGATAAGATGGTGGTGCGCGGATTGTCAATGTTATTTGCCAAATGATGCTTCACACGACCCGCCTCCATCATACCTGAAGCAGAAATAATCACACAGGGTTTATTGTAAGTGTTTAATCTCTTTGAATCACTAATCGTTCTCACATAGTGCAAGTTCTCAAATCCGAAAGGATCAGGATTTGACATGATAAACTGCTGCATCTCTTCGTTGAAATTTTCTGCATGTAATCTGAAAATGCCTGTTGCAGAAACGGCTAACGGGCTATCCACAAAAATTTCTATACTCGGTAAATTTCCTGCTTTCTTTAATCGGTGTAATGCGTAAACAATCTCTTGGGTTCTTCCTATCGCAAAAGAAGGGATAATAAGTTTGCCTCTTCTTTTGGCGCAAGCATCTAAAACTACCAACATAAGTTCCTGTTCTGCATCTTCAATAGATTCATGCAAACGATTTCCATAAGTAGATTCGCACATTATGTAATCGGCTTTAGGCAACAAACACGGATCGGGGAGAATGCGTTTATTATAGCGTCCCACATCGCCGGTGTAGAGCAAAGTCTTGGTCTCATCATTCTCTGTAAACGAAATGTAAATAGAAGCGCCACCCAGAATATGACCTGAATCGTAAAACTCAAAAGCAAAAGTTGAAGAAAGTGAAAAAGAGAGGTTGTAAGGAACACTGATAAATTGTCCCATACAAGTAGCAGCATCTTGCATTGTATAAAGCGGCTCTACAGGAGGCAGGTTCTGTAAAGCACGTTTTTTATTGAATTGAACCGTATCCGTTTCTTGAATCTTGCCGGAGTCGGTAAGCATAATAGCACACAAATCTCTTGTTGCCGGAGTGCAAAACACTTTCCCCTTAAAGCCATTTTTATAAAGATAAGGTATCAATCCCGAATGATCAATATGGGCGTGGGAGAGAAGAATAAAATCAATATCGTGTGGCTCAAAACCTAAATCTCTGTTCATAGAGTCGGTAGCCAAACCCTTTCCTTGATACATCCCGCAGTCTATCAAGATTTTTTTGTTCTCTGTTGTTGTCAATAAAAATTTGCTTCCTGTAACCTCGTTTCCGGAAGCGCCGATACATTCTAATTTCATGCTAATTCTGTTGAAAATATAATACTTCTACTCCTTCCACAATCTCAAACCGTGTTTTTCTCGGTTCTGTAAGCTCCTGAACAATCTCAAATTTTCTGCACAAGGTCTCCGATTTAATATAATCTTCAAATTTTCGGAATGCCGCATCGGTTTCAGGATTGCTTTGCAGTGTAATAGTTATGGTGTCTGTAATTTCTAAGTCGCTCTCTTTGCGATAGTTTTGAATACGGTTTACCAACTCTCGTGCATAACCCTCCTCTTTTAATTCCTGTGTAATGGTGATATCTAACGCTACCGTCATTGCACCATGGTTGGCAACTACCCAGCCCGGAATATCTTCTGCAATTATCTCTACATCAGATAGAAGTACCTCAACTTGCTCGCCCTCAATCAAGAGCGATACTTGCCCGGCTTTCTCAATTTGTAATATATCTTTTTGGGTAAATTCAGCCACTTTTGCAGCAATCGCTTTCATGATTTTGCCATATTTCGGACCTAAGGTTTTGAAGTTTGGTTTGATTTTTTTAATTAGAATACCTTCGCTATCATCAACAAACGCAATCTCTTTTATATTTACTTCGTGTAAAATGAGTGGTTTTACTTTTTCTATTTGCGTCACAAAATTCGAGGTTTCCAATACCGGAATCATGATTTTTTGTAACGGCTGACGTACGCGAATGTTCGATTTTTTTCGCAACGAAAGTGTCATGGAACAAATTTGCTGCGCTAACTCCATTCTTTCTTCCAACGGTTTGTCAATCAATGGTTCATCTACATCCGGAAAATAGGAAAGATGAATAGATTCCACGTTTTCTTTATGGGTAACCGCGTTTAAATCCATAAATAGTTTGTCCATAAAAAACGGCGCAATGGGAGATGCCAACTTGGCGATGGTTACCATACAAGTGTAAAGCGTTTGGTATGCTGAGATCTTATCCTCACTGTAATCTCCTTTCCAAAATCTTCTGCGACAAAGACGTACATACCAGTTGCTCAAATATTCATCTACAAACTGCTGGATATCGCGCCCCACTTTGGTAGGCTCATAATCCGAATAGTTGGTATCGCAGTTTTTCACTAAGGTATTGAGTTCCGATAAAATCCAGCGGTCAATTTCGGGGCGGTTTTCTATCGGAATCTCTGCTTCTTTGTATGTAAAGTTATCAATATTAGCATATAGAGCAAAGAAATTATAGGTATTGTAAAGCGTGCCGAAGAATTTACGCTGCACCTCTTTAATCCCCTCTTCGTCAAACTTGAGGTTGTCCCAAGGTTGCGCATTAGTAAGCATATACCAGCGCGTAGCATCTGCTCCATATTTTTCAATGGTTTCAAACGGGTCAACGGCATTGCCCAAGCGTTTCGACATTTTATTGCCCTCTTTGTCTAACACCAATCCGTTAGATACTACCGTTTTAAAAGAAACGCTATCGAAAATCATGGTGGCGATGGCGTGTAGCGTGAAGAACCAGCCGCGCGTTTGGTCAACTCCCTCTGCAATAAAATCAGCAGGGAATTTCTTCTCAAAAAGTTCTTTGTTTTCAAAAGGATAGTGCCATTGGCAGTAGGGCATCGCGCCGCTGTCAAACCAAACGTCAATCAAATCCAATTCGCGTGTCATTTTTTTGCCACTCGGAGAGCGCAAAAATATTTCATCCACATAAGGACGATGAATATCAATTTTGTCGTAATTTTCTTTGCTAAAATCGGTGGGAACAAAATCTTTATATGGATTTTCTTTCATGATTCCAGCGGCAACCGCTTTTTCAATTTCATTATATAGTTGTTCAATAGATCCTATGCAAATCTGCTCTTTTTTATCTTCGGTAGTCCAAATTGGGAGCGGCACACCCCAGAATCGGGAGCGCGACAAATTCCAGTCCACGAGATTTTCGAGCCAGTTTCCGAAACGCCCAGAGCCGGTAGCTGCCGGCTTCCAAAGAATAGTGTCGTTCAGCTCCATCATCCTTTTTTTATAGTCTGTAGTTTTCACAAACCACGAATCCAACGGATAGTACAACACAGGTTTATCGGTGCGCCAGCAATGCGGATAGTTGTGCACGTATTTCTCAATCTTAAACGTTTTGCCTTGCAGTTTCAGCCAAATTGCCAATTCAACATCTAAAGTATCCTCATGTTTTTCCTCCTCTTTTTCGTAATCGGGTTTTACATATCTTCCGGCAACAGTTTTATATAAATCAATATTTACATTTTCTGCAACAAAAGTTTGAGCCAAATCTTCTATGCGGTAGAATTTGCCGGTTTTGTCCACCATCGGTTGGCGATTTCCCTGAGAATCGATGAGGATTAATGGCGGCACACCTGCTTCTTGTGCCACGCGCTTGTCGTCTGCACCAAAAGTGGGAGCAATGTGCACAATGCCGGTACCATCGGCAGTAGTAACGTAATCGCCGGCAATCACGCGAAATGCGCCAACTCCGGGATTTACGTAAGGAATCAACTGTTCATACTCCATCCCTATCAACCTTTTACCGGTGGTTTCTGCCAAAATTCTATAAGGAATATTTTTATCGCCCTGTTTGTATTCATCGAAAGGGAGTTCTGCGTTTTTCTCAGGGAAATAGGCGTGTAGCAACGCTTTTGCCAAAACCACCTGAATTAATGCGCCCGAATAGGGATTATAGGTTTCAACCAACAGATACTCAATTTTTTCTCCCACTGCTAACGCGGTATTTGAGGGAAGTGTCCAAGGGGTGGTTGTCCATGCCAAAATGTACAGATTTTCTGGAATAGGGCAATCGGCAGGAAAATCGAATGGACAGGCTTTGAGATTAGGTTGTTTGTTTTTCACCTTAAACTGCGCTACTACGGTAGTGTCTTTCACATCTTTGTAACATCCGGGGAGGTTCAGCTCGTGCGAACTTAGTCCGGTTCCGGCAGCAGGCGAAAAAGGTTGAATAGTGTAGCCTTTGTACAACAATCCTTTTTTGTACAGTTCAGATAATAAATACCATACAGATTCAATATATTTATTGTCGAAAGTGATGTAGGGGTCATCCAAATCCACCCAGTAGCCCATTTTCTTGGTAAGGTCATCCCATAAATCCTTATACTTCATAACCTCACTGCGGCAGGCTTGGTTATACTCTTCTACTGTGATCTTTACGCCGATATCCTCTTTGGTGATTCCCAACGTTTTCTCCACGCCTAACTCAATGGGAAGACCGTGCGTATCCCAACCTCCTTTGCGTCCAACATGCTTTCCTTTAAGTGTTTGATAGCGGCAAAACAGGTCTTTGATAGCGCGTGCCATTACGTGGTGGATCCCGGGTATTCCATTTGCAGAGGGAGGTCCTTCATAAAAAACATATTCAGGAGCTCCTTCACGAGAGGTCAAACTTTTTTCAAAAATCTCATTTTTCTCCCAATATTCCTTTACTTCTTTTCCAATTTGAGAGAGATTAAGTCCTTTGTATTCAGGATATTTATTCATTTTAAATGTGGTTTTTTAGTAAGACGCGAAAATAGGTTATTTTTTGCATCAGCAATAGTTTTCAAAATCGCAGGTTAAATCTTTTTCTTAACCTATTTTTATGTTTATTTGCACCTTTAAATAAATTTTCACCAAATGGCAAATTTTCTCACACAATTATTTGGTTCAAAATCAGATAGAGATTTAAAAGAACTAAAACCCTATCTTGAAAGAGCATTAGAAGCTGAAAAAAAAATAATAATACTCTCAAATGATGAGCTACGGGAAAAATCAAATGAGTTTCGTGAAAAGATTAACGAGCATATCCACGAAGAAGAAAAACGTACCACTGAAATAAAACAATATTTAGACGAAAACTATGATTTAGGGATAGAAGAAAAACAGCGACTTTATAAAGAGATAGAAACATTAGAAAAAAAATCTTACGAAAAAACACAAGAAGTTCTGAACGAAATTCTACCGGAAGCGTTTGCAGTAATGAAGGAGACAGGTCGCCGATTTAAGGAAAATGAGTTTGTGGAGGTTACCGCCACAGAGATGGATAGAAATATTGCCGCTTACAGAGAATGTGTTGAGATTACCGGAAACAAAGCTAGGTTTGCAAGCACTTGGTCTGCCGGTGGAAATATGATAAAATGGGATATGTGTCACTACGATGTGCAGTTGATTGGCGGGACGGTACTTCATCAAGGGAAAATAGCCGAAATGAGTACAGGGGAAGGAAAAACGTTGGTGGCAACCTTGGCAGTTTACCTGAACGCCCTGCCCGGTAAAGGAGTGCACGTGGTTACCGTAAACGACTACCTTGCAAAGCGTGACTCCGAATGGATGGGATTGTTGTACGAATTTCACGGACTCACAGTGGATTGTATTGACAAGCATGAACCAAACTCCGAAGAACGCCGCCAAGCCTATTTGGCTGATATTACATACGGAACAAATAATGAGTTTGGTTTCGATTACTTGCGCGACAATATGGCAAGAAATATTGGAGAACTCGTGCAACGACCTCACAACTACGCGATCGTGGATGAGGTGGACTCAGTGTTGATTGATGATGCCAGAACTCCATTAATTATTTCAGGACCCACTCCACGCGGCGACCAACAAGAGTTTGATATTTACAAACCAATGATTGAACGATTGTATAATGCCCAAAGAACATTGGTAAATGAAATTTTAACCAAAGCCAAACAACTGCTTGCGCAAAATTCTGACCCAAAGCCGGAAGAGGAAGCTGCCATCTTGTTACTCCGCGCACATAGAGGATTACCCAAAAGCAAAGCACTTATCAAATTCTTGAGCGAACAGGGAATGAAGCAACTGCTGCTCCGCACAGAAGCCTATTATATGCAGCAACAGAACAGATTGATGCCCGTGATTGACAAAGAACTCTTTTTTGTAATTGAAGAAAAACAAAATTCGGTGGATATCCAGGAAAAAGGTATTGATTTGGTATCAAGAAGCGCGGAAGAAGCTAAGATGTACGTAATTCCGGATGTTGGCGCTGAAATTGCCGAGCTTGATAAATTAGAACTTAAACCGGAAGAGATATTAGCCCGAAAAAACGAAATCTATCGAAACTTCTCTATCGCCTCAGAGCGTATTCATACGGTACACCAATTGCTGAAAGCCTATACCATGTTTGAAAAAGATGTTGAGTATGTGATTATTGACAACAAGGTAAAGATTGTAGATGAACAAACTGGACGTATTATGGAGGGACGGCGTTACTCCGACGGCTTGCATCAAGCTATTGAGGCAAAGGAGAATGTAAAAGTGGAAGCCGCCACACAAACCTACGCTACCATCACCTTGCAAAACTATTTTCGTATGTACAAAAAACTTGCGGGCATGACCGGTACTGCTGAAACAGAAGCAGGTGAGTTTTGGAATATCTACAAATTAGATGTGGTAGTAATCCCAACGAACCGGCCTATTTCACGTTTAGATGCCAATGATTTGGTTTTTAAAACAAAACGAGAAAAATACACTGCCGTAGTTGATGAAATTCTGCGTTTAAATGAAGAGGGACGCCCCGTGCTGGTTGGTACTACCTCTGTGGAAATATCCGAGTTGCTCTCTAAAATCCTATCTGCCCGCAAAATAAGACACAATGTATTGAATGCCAAACTGCACAAAAAAGAGGCAGATATTGTGGCTGAAGCCGGCCAAACAGGCACCGTTACCATCTCTACCAACATGGCAGGTCGTGGTACCGACATCAAGTTGGGAGCCGGCATTAAGGAAAAAGGGGGACTTGCCATTATTGGTACGGAAAGGCACGACTCGCGCCGTGTGGACAGGCAGTTGCGAGGTCGTTCCGGTCGACAGGGAGACCCCGGTAGCTCGCAGTTCTTTGTTTCTTTGGAAGATGACCTCATGCGTCTGTTCGGATCAGAGCGAATATCAAGAATTATGGACCGAATCGGGTTGCAAGACGGAGAAGTGATACAGCACAGCATGATCTCTAAATCTATTGAACGTGCACAGAAGAAAGTGGAAGAAAACAACTTTGGAATCCGTAAACGACTGCTCGAATACGACGACGTAATGAACAAACAACGCGAAACTATTTACCGAAAAAGAAGAAACGCACTCTTTGGAGACAAGTTAGCGATTGATATTTCAGATATGTTTTTCGATGTTTGTGTGAAAATAGTGGAGAGAAATTATCAATCCAAAGATTACGAAGGATTTGAACTTGATGTAATTACAACCTTTGGCTGTGAAGTTCCTTTTACTCAAGAGCAATTTTTTCAGGAAAGACCTCAAAGACTAACCGATGAATTGTATGACAAAGTATTTGATAATTTTAAATTGAGGCAGCAACTGCTTTGCAAACAGGCTTTTCCGGTAATTGAACGCGTATTTTTAGAGATTGGAGAACGTGCTTCAAACATTGCGATCCCTATCACAGACGGCGTAAAAACGCTGAACGTGGTAGCTCCGCTAAAAAAATGCTACGAAACTCAAGGGCGCGAAATAGGACTATCTATAGAGAAAGGGATTACATTAGCCGTGATTGACAACGCATGGAAAGAGCATCTTAGAGAAATGGACGACCTGAAACAGTCGGTTCAAAATGCATCTTACGAACAGAAAGACCCGTTATTAATCTATAAATTAGAATCTTTCAATCTTTTTGACACATTATTGGAAAAGATTAACGAAGAGATTGTATCGTTTTTGAACAAAGGGGGCTTGCCTGTTGAGCAACATGCTCAGGTTCGTGAGGCGCAACTACCGCAGTCTGAAGCCCGTAAATTGCAAACCGGAAGAAATGAAATAGGTGGCAGGCAGGTCATTGGCGGAAAAGGTAGCGCCCCTGTGCGCGTTGAGAAAAAGGTGGGCAGAAATGAACCCTGTCCTTGTGGTAGCGGAAAGAAATATAAAAATTGCCATGGAAGAGAGGGAGCTTAAATTGAAGAATATTGCAATTTGGTTTAACTCGTGGTTTAACTTTCTTGTTATATCAAGAGTGGTTAATAATTAATTTAATTGATTGATTTATAAATGAATATAAATGTCTTAGAATATAATTTTTTCGCCCATTTTAGAGCGAAAAATGACTAAAAAACTTCGGTTGGGTAACGTTTCATAATAAGTGGGTATTTCTCTGGGTGTATAAAACTGTCAATAGCCAAATCTACATCCAAAGCATCCCACCTAACCCCTATATCAGCAACAGGCTCAACGTTAAAGATGTCGGA
>Ga0123353_10017896_pt1 | contig 10447 bp, 3 predicted proteins | sample TergutLab28metaG_3_FD_92763 | JGI IMG/M metagenome (GOLD analysis project Ga0123353, IMG submission 92763) | Labiotermes labralis P3 segment gut microbial communities from Petit-Saut dam, French Guiana - Lab288 P3 | ecosystem: Host-associated > Arthropoda: Insects > Digestive system > Gut ...
TGCGCCCCCGATGGTACCCTTCTTGGTCGGTGGGGTGATGACAAAAACAGTTTTTCCCCTTTTGGGTGAAAACAGATGTGTTCCCCCCCCCCCCCCCAGCGACGGGCACCAAGTTGTACGCTGCTCAGGCTACATGCCGCAGCTCTCGCCGGTTTTTGGCGATGTCACGAGTAAGTCTGACCTCTATGTTTTTCGAACACTTGCTTAAATTACGTTTGAACAAACAGCAGACATCTAAAAATTTCTATGAATTTTTTCAGTTTTTGATAAGGCATTTTAACCCGAAATACTACTGTAAGATTCATTTTAATATTATCCACTATATGTCCTCCAAGTGGTCTGTATTTTGAAGATTTGTAACTAACATTTCAAATGAATTTTTCTTTTACCACTTGCGTGCTATACAACCCGTTGATCTAATAGAGTTTTTAATCGGCCATCGGCAGATAGATTATTATGAACTGATTGGTACGGAGCATTTTCCAGATTTAATCTGCTTTTGAATTATTAAGAATATAATTTTTGTTTGTGCCCGCCGTTTAATAACAATCAAAACTGTGTCACATTTCGAAAGAATGATTTACCCTCTTCAGACTACGAAGTGTGTTTACTTTCTGATGACCAGACACGAAGATATATTTTTATCTTTTAAGTTTTTTTCTACATAAATATTCGACCTGGTTTTTGATGCAGCGTGTGTGTTCCTTATGGCATTTATATATTTGTATAATAACGTTATTTCTGATACTTAAATTCTTTCAGTCTGATGTAAAGAAACTGCATGTATATTTGTCTGTATTTGATGTACTTTAAAATGGGTAAATTAAGTTAGCAAAAACAGCATAAATTGGCCACCGACTTTTCCTTTATCAGGCTTAGGTTATTCGCTTGTATCTCTTGTTGTACAAGGGCTGTACTGAAGCTGTTACTACCATTACAAAGGGAGCAATATTCTTACATATGTTTGGGCGTATGTCAGTACATATTGACAGAATTTGCCTTTAGTTGCTCCTATCAGGCGCTAAGTAACGTACGTTGTCAGTTTATGTTTGTATCGTAAGTTTTCAGTTTACGTTTGCGCATGGTTTCTTCTTTCTTCTGAAATTCTGATTGAATTCGGATTGTTCCAGGCAACAACGAGTTTCGTGCTCATGACAGAACGCACCCGCGTTTGAGTTGCCTCTTGTGCGAAAATAATTAGAATTTTCAACAAGAAGTTAGCTGAAACCAACAGCTTAACGTTTTGTGCCTTACAGAGTTGTTCACAGCCCACTCCAGTGAATTTTATATAAATGTTTTATGTGGCCCAACTGCCCAGGTCGGGTCCAAGCCGCCTCATTTTTTAGGTTTCTAGATCGCACACAATTAGACAAACACACACACACACACGTGCGTGCGCGTGCGCGCGATAAGACTCCCCTGAACGAGCGATCAGCTAGTCTTAGAGGTCGCTACCTATACAAAGCAACAGACACAAAAGATGAGCATCATTGATCTCAGCGGGACTCGAACCCGCGACCACAGCAATCAAGCGGCTGCAGACCTACGTCTTAGACCGTACGACCACAGATCACCGTGAAAAACGCGTGCGCACTTGTGAGACATGGTTGTTTACTGGGCTGTGGTATTGGTTCTGGATATTAGTGCTCGGTCTATTTATGTGGTCTCGCCAGGAGAGTGGCGATGATACATTAGTAAGGAGGTATTAATTTGTATGAACTGGGAAGTTAGCTACAGCATCTGGTCTTTCTGCATGTTATGTTACGTGCTATGTTATTTGATGTAACCCTTGTCACGGTATAAATAAGTGACATGGTATTGACAGTAAACCACCTATGGATTTTTCAGTTCACAGAGCTGATCAGGTCACTGTAATCGAAACGCAGTCATTTAACCAGACACAAGAAACAGTTACTTAATACTCAAAAAGTGTGACATGATGTTGTCAAGGTAGTGTTAGCATTTTTGGAACTGTGTGTTTATATCATGAACATCAAGAGTGACTGAATGGGAAACATTATAATGAAAATTTTTGGTGATAAGAAATTTGATACGAAAATATCGACGCTTAAACTCTAACTGTTAAAGGGACTATACTTGTGCAGACACGGAACTTAACCCACTTCTCGTGCAGAACATACGCACTAGTTGCACTCCACTGCCTGTACTAAGTTCACGTCTCGAACACTGTTCATGAAATCGTCAATAGCTACTGCACTGTGTTCACTTGTCTGCGCGTAGTTACATGCATCTTTTGCTTTTAAAAGATTTTTAATTTAGGACAGGACTCACAGAGAGCCATATTTTTTTGCAGCCTGCTGTGGCGCATTGGTATAATTCGTATAATTTTGCCATATGTGTAAATAAATAGATAGTGCTGACGTATATAATTAATTTTATTGCACATTCATTCTAGCACTTCGTGATGCCTTCTTTCAAGTTCGTAGCTAGTCAAGATAAGTGCATCCATCTATTTAAAAACCTAAGATGCCGTATGTATAAATAAAAAGGTAGTGCTGACGTATATAATTAATTTTATTATATAATGCAATCATGCTTTCTTTGGTCATTTACGACGTAGTACATTATGGAAATGCCTCAGTGCCAGCAATAGAGATGTCTTGTAAAATGCCCATTTTGTGTAGCGCCTTCGTAGTCGATGAGAAGACAGTCGCAGACTTTGCATTCTAGTAAATTTTCCCATTCCCGTTTCTGGATTTGACGAAGCCGACAAGGAGCACTTATAATATAAAATATAAATAATACAGTCATACACAACTTTATATATTTTATAATATATTTTAGCTTATATTCACTTGGAAGTGTCTCATCCCCGTTGTTTGTGTGAAAACTGGAAAGGGTATGTAGTCAAACACAACTATGCCATTTAGGATGTTTTAATGACTATACTAGACGACTACATGTTTCGGCTCCTACTGGCCATCTTCAGGTTGTCTTCAAGAGAACTTAAGGTCCTACTATATATAATGTGCACGCACGTGATGGAAAGATCTCTACATCCGGGCTTTGCTACGTAATAAGTAACTACTGTGTTGAATGGGGTGGTATGCTCTGGCTAGAGACACTGTAGGGTCTGGTGGCTGGTATCGAGTTTGAAGTTTCTTGGTGCGCTGGTATTGTGAAGAGGCGTGTTTCTCTTCCTTCCTCCTAATTGGGGTCATGTTGCGGGGAGGTCTGAAAGTGACGTTGGAGGTAGTGTCCCTTTGCCCGTGTGGACAGAGATGTGTGTGAGAAGGGTAGTGAATTAATCCGGCCGAATTATGCGTTGGAAGTTTTTGCTCTATTGGAGGGAAACATAAATAGCTTAGTACTTACTTATACTCCGGGTGTTTGTGTGTTTCCAGCCCACTTCGGTTTTACCCCTGGGTGGGTGTATGTCCATGTGGGTGGTGGCGCCGCTTGTCTTATCAGTCCTATATTGGGCACTTGTATTGTTGGAGTTTGTTGTGTGTTGCACTGTACTGGTAGGCCTCACAGTCAGAACACTATGTCACTCTGTTGGGAATGTAATTTGCTATTGTGTGTACCACTAATCCTAATTGACGTAGTTGTGTTTGACTACACGCCTTTTCCAGTTAGCATGTATTCAACACAACGAGGATGTCTCGGGGAAAAAAAGAAGAATGAGAAACTGAAAGTCATCGTGCATATTCTTAATTTACGTGCTATTCTGATGCGAATTGCATAAACAACTCTTTATGTGGAGGTCATATCCGTCCGTTCTTCCGTTTGTTCATCTGTGTCTGCGACGTAATATTAGCGAGGAGCCGTTTTTTTAACTGATTTTCAAGAACGTAGAACCAAGGGTTCTTTACAAAACGTTGTCTAGCGAGGGTATGAACCTCAAATTGTTCTCACATTTCTCTGCGCTGGGTTGTTTATTGCAACTTTCATTTTGCAGAAGAATAGCCGGATATCGGCATATCATTTTGTTCTGCCAAACCTTAACCGCTCTCTTGACTCGTATGTTCAAGATCTCAGCGTACAACCGTGCATGTTTGCTGGCTACTGTTAAACATTTTGGTTCAATATCCTGTCTTTTTGACATGTTGACGGTGACAAGTAACCGTGCTGTAAAGAATGGATCTGCTGGGTAGAAGCTGTTTTGTTTTATTTGGTGGTGGTACTCTACCGTGCATGTTAACCACACGACAACTGCTGCCATGTAAATTATATTTAAAAATTCTCTTCCTGTCTCAGGTAATACAATCCTCGCCCATTAAAACAGCCAGTCGGTTAATGTTGTTTACGGAAGATCAGCCGGTTAATATTGTATAGGAAAATAACTGGTGTTTATTGTGAAAATCGTATGAAGCACATACATAGATTGCGGACAAAATGCAGGGTTTTCATTTTAACATAAGTGCTGCATATTCCTCAGCAGACCAAAAGAAATTTCCTAGGCTTCATCCGTTTGTCGTTCTGGTAAGTGGAACATGTTGATGAAGATGCGTGTTAATGATATTCACAGAGAAAAACCGTGGCACTCGGAGATAAGCCTCTCCAAGTGCTACCATGTCCGCCACAAATCTCAAGTGTGTTGATCTCGGATCGAAGTCGGGCCTCCACGACTGACACTCCAATTGTAAGGTGCATAATATGTAAGTATTCAGCTCGAACCGCTTAGTAAACACAGTCTATCTCGGTTACAGAACCAGTCAGTTAATGCTGTTTTTGGAAATAATCTGTTTGTTTCGATTAACCTTCAAAAGACATAAAACACTCTGGAGGCAGAAAGTAGAATTTTTGAATGTTAAACCTGGTGGTGCCGATCCCAGTGGCCTCGCGGTCTAAGGTGTGGGACTGCGGTCGCTCGCTTGCTGGGATTGTGGGTTAGAATCCCGCCGGGGCATGGTTGTTTGTTTCTTTTGAGTGTTTTGTGTTGTCAGGTAGAGGTCTCTGTGTCGGGCTGATCATTTGTCTAGAGGAGTCCAACGGAGTGTGGTGTGTCTGAGTGTGATCATCAGTCCGCGTTAATGAGGAGGCCTTGGCCCACTAGGGCTGTTGCCGGTGGTAAAAAATCCTGGTGGTACGTAAAGTAGCCACTTGTCTCTCAAGAGACATAATTACCACTAGGCTTAAAAAGATTAAGGGACGGAATCTGAGCCTGTCGTATCTGAAAGAAAAATTCTAGGAAATTGTCCTTAATCTTGTTTTATTTTTTAATTAAAACTATATTTCAAAAGTTGGGTTTCCTTCCATTTGCGGTGATTTATACTTGCTCATGCAAAGCGTCGATCACATCAGGCCACTCCCCTTTGAATCAGAAACGTTGAGCTTTTAGTATAAATCGTAGAATATTTATAATGTCTAAGGCACTGGAAGGTTCTGTGATACACCTCCGTCAAAACATTCCGAAATAAGTAGAGGAGATCAATGTCACGACGTTCTAGAACGACTTCCTCGTTCTATAATTAGATTGTAGGCACGTCGTTTGGAACAGCTGTTGTGAAGCACCAGGTAAAATTGTGTGGTCTACCCTTTGCACGCTGGTGCTACAAAATGCATACGGATGCGAGTCTTGACGCAGTCAAAGGGGTGTTGAGGATGATTCGAGTCGTCTTGATATATGACTCCCTATCGATTGGTAATTAATTACCGACATTTCGAAGTGAGCTTAGTGTCTTCATTTTAGGATTAGTATTCCAAGAAGACTTTTCGGACATATATACACAAACACAGGGTGTTTCAGGAGGAATAATAAATATTTTAGGAGGTAGTAGTGTGGACTGTTCTGAGTAAATAAGTTCATATGAACTTGTGTCCAATTTTAAATGGGTGTGGAATTACAGCTGTTTGAATGTTACGCGTAAAAAGCCCTACAAAAAGTATGAAGGAAAGACAAATGACGTATTGCTTGCATTTATCGGTTATCTAAATTATCTCAATAAACTGCAACAGTTAAAAGTAAGTGTTAAAAAATCCAACCATCAAAATCAATGCACTTTTCAACCCTCTTGACAACAGTACGTGTAGCTCTCCTGAGGTCGTCTTGGCGTTCTTGCTTTATGAGGGCAGCACTCTTTATAATGCGAGCGACCAATTCGTCTCTTGTGTTTACTTTTTCTTTGTAGATTTCGCTTTTCATCCATCCCCACAGACAAAAGTCTAATCTGTACGCGCCAATTTCAAACAGCTCTATCTCCACATCAATTGAAAATTGGACACATGTTTATATGACCTTATTTACTCGGAATAGAACATACTACCACCTCCTAAAATATTTACTATTCCTCCTGAAACATCCTGTATATATAAGCGCTGTACCTGCACATGCGTTTATTTATTGCATTTAGTCATGTTAGACAGAATCCCCAAGTTTGGGATGCAGCTAGAAATAAGGTAAACGTGGCTTTATCTGTGATACTCAAACTGCATCTTATTAGACTTGCTTCATCCCGTTTCCTTCCACTTGATGGTTGTGTTTGAATGCGTAATGTGATCCGTGCTCACCGCTTCTTCGTCATTATTCTACCATATACTGTTTAATCCTTCACTACACTTATCTCCAGGCTTAAAATTAAATAACTGCAGTTTTTCGCACGGTGTGTAATAGTTTTCCGCATGGCTGTCTCAATATACCATCTTTATTTCCCTGTGCAATAATCATTTAATTTTTTTTGTATGGAAGCATAATATGTTCTCTGTGATGTAATGACTGGCCTTTTATAGGTATATAATCTAAACTGATTTTAGTTTGCGAAGGTAAATACACCGTACAAGGATGAATTAATGCGAGGATTTTTTTCTGAATTATACGCACGCAGAAGTTGGATTCGCCTCATAAAAAAGCCTCACGGCATTTCCCAGTAACACGCGACAGACACGCCGTGTTCTTGTAAACAGTGACCACAAAGATATAGTATAGAACTGTTCTTTCACATTCGGTATTCCAGCGAATACTGTAGTATTAGTTGTGGTAAAAGGCGCGCCTCCGCATAATCCACAGTGTGAATTTGTATTTCTACTTTATTTCGAGGTTTTTTCTCCGAATTCCGCAATGGGAGAGAGGGAACAGCAATATATCCGGAGTCGCCTTATAATGTGCATACTGCACCATCGTGAAGCGAACTTTTGTGATACGTTTCGACCGGAGTGGTCGCAACTAACGTCCGAGTGTTCCGCCTTAGTGCGCACCTGCATTAAAAAACTCCCCGTGTAAATCTGACTGTTTTGATATTTACATGTTATATCCATAGATTGCGCCATTACAGTAACACGACGTCGCACTCTTCACAGAAACTCAGTTTAATGATTAGTGGCAATAATGCAGTGTTTGTACCTGGCAGTACACTAACGTTTACTTGTCAGTGTTAAGACGTTAAGCTGCGTTGTCACTATTTGCATTGCTTATGAAGTTCACCAAAGACTTGCGGAAGATCGGTGTGCTATACACGTAGTTCCGAGCACTGAATACGCCAAGTGTCTTGCCTTAATCTCCTGAGCAATGCCGATACCAGGGGTAGGCGATAATTTAATTTATTTTTTATTGTGCAATTCAGTATTAAATTGTGTTATTTTGGCGTTCAGGTGACCGTACATCGTGATAAATTCATATAATAAAACCAACTAGATACACTAATTTCTCAAATTTATTTATGGAATAAAACTCTACATGTTTCGGACAGTTCCTCTGTCCATCATCAGGAGTTTTTCACTGTACACACAGCAATGGTATATGTCGTACAGGTTTGCTGACAGCTTGCTGTCAGCAAACCTGTCCTGATGATGGACAGAGGAACTGTCCGAAACATGCAGAGTTTTATTCCAAAAATAAATTTGAGAAATTAGTTGCCCTGATTGGTTTTATTACAAGAATGAATTGTGATATATTGCGTCAAGAAACACTTCAGTGGTTTTTTAAACCTGAACGACTCCTCTTTTTTGTTTCATTTTTTAAAGAAACCTCCAACTGACAAACAGCTGCTTTGGCCGTTACAAACAGACTAACTCTTGTAACTTCTGTTTTGTTTTACTGTCTCATACGTAGAATCCGTGTGTCCGATCGTGAATCCAGACAACCAAGAAAACCCTTACGGTTTTGCTGCCCATTTAAATAGGTTACAGGAAGGATATTCCAGTCCATAAAGCGAGTAGCTATAGGCTGGACGGACAAGAATTCGATTCCCGATAGAGGCCTAGAAGTTTCTCGACCACCATGTGCAGACCGACTATGCCCATTCTTTCTACTGTATTGTGTAGTAAAATTTTCGAAGAATCAAGCCAATCATTCATTGTCATCTATGTGAGAGGTTAGAATGCCTTAAAATGTACCTGAAACCCCCCCCCCCCGCCACGTGACGTACCTCGTGACGAGTTGGTATTCGATAACGGTGCAATGGGCAGTGTTACATTATCAGGCTCAGGAAATACTGAAATTGAACTGAGGGATGACAATCGAATGTCGGGAGAACAAGGAAGGTAGGCCGTGTTCTATTGCAAATTATTGTCCCGAGGTTTATCTGGAAGGATTGTAGGATTTCTGGAAATTTCAGAATGACGTCGCCAGCGTTGCGCAACGTTCGAGTTTGGTCTTCACACTATGAGAATAAAAACACCTTAGCAATAAAACATTCAAAGTTGTGTTTGACTTTTCTCTGCCTGTGTTTGTGATTGATCTTCACATCTTAACGTCTTTGACATTGTATTCCAGAATTTCTTAATGAATTCAAACAAACTTTCAGATCGTGGTGTTTATGGGTTTTGACACTGTACACAGCTGTAAAAGACTAAAACATTAAACGATGTTACAATCCTGAAGATAATAATGCGAAATTTCAACTGAATTTATCTGGCCTATAAATCTGTATTAGGGTACCGAAAACACTTTGTGAAGTTGTCCTCCAAGTGGAGTAAATTTAAAGATTTAAGCCTTCTGGGACGATACGCTGCGTGTTTAAATTTTTCGTGAAGTTTCTAAGGACCCTTCTGATTTCATCTTCAGTGTAAAGAAGTCTTCTGTATAGACTGCTTGGCCCTGAAGATAAAGGCAATCTGTCCTTCGAAACTTCGGTAAGTTTTTACCGAGCAGTGCGACGTAACATCGCAGAAGACTTGGGAGAACCTCAAATTCGGTGTCATACCTCTTTGTCTTTGTAAAATATATATTTGAAACCGCTCAGATAACTTTCTTTCACAACATAAATAAATGTATAATTCCTATGGGTAGAAATACAAATTCGATTATCAGAATATCCCTCTATAATAGCACAGTGAGTGTCTAAATTTGGATAAGAAAGTAAAGGCCACATTTCCACTATACAGATAGCCTGCTATGATTTGAATATTTACTGCAGCCATATGCAATTACATTCTGCTCCTGCTTCTAGCTGTAAATTCTTCTGATCGATAACATGTACATCAAAATACCAGCCAATCCCCCCTTTTACGGATCAATACAATGACGCCTGATATGTTACAACGGAATTTAAGTTTGTGGTATAAACCGATATCTTGTGGTTCGGAGTATTTGAGATAACAGGCAGATAACTTACTACGAAATGCACTTCATATTTACAAAACTACTGTTAATGCAACGTTGTTTGGTTCCTTAAAGCTTTTTCTCGCATGACGACAGCTCAGAGCAAACAACGCCCGTCAGAGTGCAAAGTGTATCTTGGCGCGACAGTATTTTCATTTATAGTTTATTTAATGACGCTATCAGCAAGTTACAACTGATTTATCAACGAATTGGAAAAGATGTGGAAAGAAACGGTCGTGGTCTTATTTGATGTACCGTTGTGACATTGGTCTGGAGTGACTTCGATCACTCGTGAAAGAGCCTATTGGTGGGCCTGAAACTGGGGCCTTCTGTTCATGTATTTGCGTAAGAATTTTGAACAGAACAAATTAAAGACCACTCTTGAAAGCTGAACAAGTTGCATCAGTAACAGCGGTGTTCTTATCCTGTATAAAGTTCGAAAACTAGTGCAGCCAAGACAACAAGGACACTTCAGGATGTTAGCAAGATGTTTCGGACTTTTATGTAGTGTATTTTGAAACTGTATATGACATGCAGTAGCACTTGTTGTTTAACTATGGATCCTAAGTTTATTACAAGCGTAGTTGCTATGAAATACAGGGTTTCAAAATTTGGATTGTAAAACATTTACAATGCATTTTTTTTTGACGTTTTGCTGACCGTGCATATCAGTATATTTATCTCAGTAATTAACCAACTTGATGCACAAAATTTTGTTTTACAATAAGTTTATTTCATGCCTCTACATGTTTCGAACACATGTGCTCATCATCAGGAGGTCAAAATTGTATTACACAGCCTCTGATATCGTCACACCTACAGGTGGCACGAGACGGCCACCTATAGGTGTGATGATACCAGAGGCTGTGTAATGCAATTTTGACCTCCTGATGATGAGCACATGTGCTCGAAACATGTAGAGGCATGAAATAAACTTATTGTAAA
>Ga0123353_10017897_pt1 | contig 10447 bp, 10 predicted proteins | sample TergutLab28metaG_3_FD_92763 | JGI IMG/M metagenome (GOLD analysis project Ga0123353, IMG submission 92763) | Labiotermes labralis P3 segment gut microbial communities from Petit-Saut dam, French Guiana - Lab288 P3 | ecosystem: Host-associated > Arthropoda: Insects > Digestive system > Gut ...
AACCGGCAAGATTATCGTTCTATATATCTTAATCTTTAATTTCCTGGACAGCAACCTGGAAGACAAAAGATTCTGCACCGAATGATAGCAAGCATTTCCTGACCTCAGTCTACTCTTTATTTCATATGCAGATGAAATTGTTGGGGATCACCAATGTGGATTTCGACATAACAGGCTAAATAATGATCATATATTCTACATTCGTCAAATACTTGAGAAAAATTGGGGGTAAAAAGAAACAGTACATCAGCTTTTTATGGACTTCTAGAAAGCTTATGATTCAGTTAGGATGGAGGTCTTGTATAGTATTCTCAATGAATTTAGTATCCTCATGAAACTGATAAGGATAATAAAAATGTGTCTGAATGAAATCTATAGCAGGGTCCGGGCAGGCAAACATCTGCCTGACATGTTTTCTATTAGGAATGGCTTGAAACAAGGAAATGCTCTATCGCCATTGCTTTTCAGCTTTGTTTGAGGAGGGTTCAGGTAACCCAGCTTGGCTTGAAATTAAATGGTATACACATCAGCTTCTGGTTTATGCTGATAATGTTAATATACTAGGAGGAAGCGTTCATACTATACAAGAAAACGTAGAATTTTTGGTAGAAGCTAGTAAGGAGATTGAACTAAAAGTAAATGTTGATGAAACTAAATACATGATCATGTCTCGATATCAGAATTCAGGTCAATGTCATGGTAAAAAGATTGGTAGTATTTCCTTTGAAAGGATGGTAGAGTTTAAATATTTGTGAACAAACTTAACAGATCAAAATTCTATTCAGGAAGAAATTAAGAGCAGATTGAAGCCAGAGAATGCTTGCTATCATTCGGTGCAGAATTTTTTGTGGTCCAATTAGCTATATAAAAATATAAAGATTAAAATATACAGATATAGAATTTTGCCTGTTTTTGTGTGGGCGTGGAACATGGTCGCTCACATTGAGGGAGGAACGTAGGCAGAGGGTGTCTGAGAATAGGGTGTTGAGGAGAATATTTGAGCCTAAGAGAGACGAGGTAGCAGGGGAGTGGAGAAAACTACATAATGAGGAGCTTCATGATCTGTACTGCTCACTTAATACTGTTCGGGTGATGAAATAAAGAAAAATGTGGTGGACGGTGCATGTAGTGCGTATGGGGGGCGTGGAGAGGCCTATACAGGGTTTTGGTGGGGAAAACTGAGTGAAAGAGACCACTTGGGAGACGCAGGCGTAGATGGAAGGATAATACTAAGATGGATCTTCAATAAGTGGGATGTGGGCGTATGGACTGGATCGAGCTGGCTCAGGACAGGGACAGGTGACGGGCACTTGTGAATGCGGTAATAAACTTTCGGATTCCATAAAATGCGGGGAATTTCTTGACTAGCCGAAGAACTGTTAGCTTCTCAATAAGTACTGTGCTCCATGGAAAAAGTAAGTAAGAAAGTAAATAAGTAAGTAAGTATTCAACAAATGTTCGCTTTTGAACATTATCGGCAGTATAAACATAATGTAACACTGTGGCGCTTTCACGTAACCACTGTTACAGTAAAATGCAACACCGTTTTCTATATTTTTCCCACATTATCTCATAAAAGGTAAGATTAGCGAAAGAGGAAAGGTACTGAACATAAAACGTGTGTTTTGATTTTCTGTACAACTTTTTTCTAAAACATTCCTCATTTTAAGAAGAATCCAGCGGGATATAATCATAAATGTCCATAGGTCTTCGCATATAGTACCTGCAGTTCATATTGGATCCTTATCAAATTTTAATCAGACTTTTCTCAACAGATCTTCAAACAATTCTCAAATATAAAATTTTATGAAAATATGTCTTGTGGCAGTCAAGTTGTGCTATGCGCACGGACAGACATGAAGAAGCTAACAGTCGCCTTTCGCAGTATTTTAACCCCACATAAGAAAGAACAAGACAAGCAAAGTACTTATAGCGTAACGTACAGATACCTTCGTGTAACCATTGATGCAGTGGAAGAACAATAAACATTACATATTCTGAGTGTGTGTTTGTAGCCTTAGGTATCCAGCATGCAATGCGCATGCTCCATGTTGTCATCTGTGGCCTGCTTGGTTCTACAATATGTTCCTACATTGTCTCATAAACAGCACAATTTTCGAAAGATATTGAACATAAATCTTGTGTACTGATTTTCTCTACAACTTTGTCTGCAACATTTCTAATTCCAAGAAGAACTGAGCCAAGAAATGAGATGGACAGCCATGACGATGCGCACCTAAAAACGAAATTTCCTGGGTGCACACCCTGATGAAATGTATTGTGTTCGCTTATGTTTCCAACCCAGAGCAGTCCGTATGGGATTTGCGATGGAATAAGCGATATTGCGACAATTTTTTTCTCCGTTGACTTCGAGGCTGCCATGTTAATTATTATTTCACCAATGCTTTATGTGTGCGGCCGGGGCGTGCTGCTGACCACTCACCCGCTTCTAGTGCCGCGGTCATGGAAGGGTAGAGCTAACCTCTACCCACCCTCTGGGCCACACCAGGCCTGTGACGGGATCACTTTACCTTCACTTTACCAATGCCTTATGTGCTCATGTACTCATCTTCTCATCTACCACCGATGCTGTGTTTATGTAATGCGATCACTGACGGCTTTGATAAATGAAGCACAAAATGCATTTTACTGGATACACCAAACCTGTATTAACCACTGGCTGCTCCTTTGTGGAACGTCACATTTCTCATATCCTCTAATTAAATTCCACCCTTGAACAGGTCATGAAGGCCCAGAGGGGGAGTAGGTATACAGCTCTGCTCTTTCTTTACCCTCGGCACTGGATGGGAGTGGGTGATCAAAGCCAGGCCCTGACCCCCGGGAAAGAGGCCCTCTACCCATTGTGTAGGAGGCTGGGTGGGACCCAGGGCCGGTTTGGACGGGTGCGGAAAATCTCTTCCGCACCGGGATTTGATCCCCGGGCCGTCTAACCCACAGTGAATCGCTACTCCGACTGAGCTGTCCCGGCCAACCATATCCTATAATCGTTTATTAAATTTAAGAATGTATTTCTTATTGATTACTTTTGTCCACTCTGAATCCGAGACCAGATTTCAGTTCTTGTTTCTTGCCGAAGAGAATATTTGTCACCGTCTTCTGGAATCAGGCGTTCTTCCTAGTTTGTTATCTCTTGTTGTCTCCAGATACAAAACGAAAAATTTAAACCTTCAGACCTGAACAAGTCTGGGGACATGTTTATTTCATTGTAGCGCCCTTGCTTGTCTGACTACTCCGAAGATCAAAGGTAGCCGCGAAGACAGGTAAAGTGTGCAACAATAAATGTGTCTGTCCGGCAAAGGAAAGGGTACGAGATTTAACTTCATCCATAAAAAGTGTCTGTGCACGACGTGTTACCCTCTCGTACGAACTTGTATTTTGTGGGATTTGATGTTTTGAAGGCGAAGAAGATTCGTGGCGTGGCTTCGGCATTATGACGTTATATAATTTTGTAGGTGGCTGCCAATATTCCGGGTAAATACAACCAGAACTTCGCTCATTTAGTAATTATATCTCTAATGTGCAATAAAATATCCGTATTATTTTCAACACTGGCCTACATGTTTCGGCCCTTATTGCCCCTCAGAGAGAACTTATCGTATGCTCAAAACTATTGTTACTTTGTTTGATTACAGATCTTGACTTGTATTGTTAAAGAGTTTAAAAATCTACGTATAATTACTGAAAATACCATATAATAAAAAATATTGTTTTTTAAGTAGTCGTACATAGATTAGTAAACCAATGAATACAACTTAAGATCCGTAATCAAACAATGTAACCATAGTTTCGAGCATACGATAAGTTCTCCTGCAGGATGGCGCAATAAGCACCGAAACATGTAGAAGAGTGTTGATAATAATACTTATATTGTCTGTGTGCATTTTGTTGGTATATTAAAGATATAATTATTTTACGAAAAATGCACAGGGAAGCTTTAAAATAATTGGTGCTCAACAAGCATAATCAGTCAACAGCTATAGGTTCACTTATTTAGCCCCGAGAATGAAGGCTGATATTTTTTTTTTAAATGCTGGCAACCATTTAACTTAACACAATGCAGGTTTTCGGTCTCTCGGACGAAAACAACGAGTTCGTGCTGGACAGTCCAAAGTTCTGAAGTGTGGAGCCACGTTCCCTGCTGCATTGTTATATTTGTGTGGTTGGTGTGGAGAAGACGAGAATTGATTTCAGGAACACGTCACAGATTTTCGTAGCTAATCTCTACCGGCTTCTGACAGGTTAGCTATAAATGACGCCTGTCAGTACAGAGACTAGGCAACGGGATGGATGATCCGGGGTTTGAATCACAGCAGGAGCAAGAGATTTTCCTCCCCTCCAAACTCATAGCATTCTGGTCTTTGGGTGCGGGTTTCTAACCCCGGGGGGTGGGCTGGGGGAAGACGACCGGCGCGTGCATTTTGTCACACAACGCCATCTAATTGCGTGGTTTAGAGTGACTGGAGCTATACGTTTATCCTCCGCACGCCTTTAGCGGCCGGGATAAAGTAGTTCGTACAGCGAGTCGCTACGGGACTTAACTGCGGTAGTTGTGAATTTTTCGCAATATGTCCGGACCGGCTGTGGGGCCCACCCAGCCTTCTATAAAACGGATACCGGGCTATTCCCGGGTATAAAGCGGCCGGGACATGGACTTAACCACCCACCCCTATCTATTGCCGAAGTTAAAGTAAGAGTAAAGCTGTACCTGTGCTCCCCCTCTGTGCCTCGTGGCAAGTTATAGGGTGAGCTTTACCTTTACCTTTGACCATTCGCCTTTAGGGCAAGAAATGAGACATCTTTACTCTTTCTTACCTGTTTTTGAAAGTTCAGGAGCCCCGCATTTGCAGTTCAACGCCGGTAACAGGTACGGTATGAAGTAACAGACAGAAATTAACAGGTGTGGGGAATACTGCCCATTCATCTGGAGAAGGAAGAAGATCCCACTGCAATCATTCAATCAATCACGCAATCATCAGTCTTTTCTCTCAGGGTATGTGAAAATGAATTGTTAAGAAGCTGTCACAAAAATCCGCACTAATTTAGGAATTGAATGGATCAGCGGTGTAGGTAAGACCCCCGCAGGTCTCGCAGGGTGGGAGCCCCGTGAGTGGAGGGGATATCCCCAAACATACAGAATCCTCGAAGTTAGTGTGGGTTGGCCACGGTTCGTTTGGCAGAATGCAGTATTCTGGATACCCCTTATGAGATATAAGAGTAAGTTCGCCAATAATTTTAGTGGGCTTCTCTTATCCTGTTTCATGGGACCCCCGATTATTGGGCCGCGGGGATAGGGGTCCGACAGTTTATCTGCGCCCCTGGCACGGATGATATAGGCCTACTTCATGAGACTACAATTTTCTCTAGCCTTATTGCCAAAATTCAGCGAATCTACATTGAACATGATTGTTATAACAAGACACAAAAAGCGCAATATACTTTTCTAACCATCTGCATTGTATTTTGCGGGTTCAGTGTCCGAGGACATAGCTAGCCCGTTTCTGCAAGTAACATCTATGTTCTGGGGTTAGTCTGCCATCTGGCGTGATGAATGAGTAAATGAGGTGACGTCACATTCATATTCATAAGCACCGTTGGTGCTTGCAGGTGTTACATAGAGAGAGAGAGAGAGACAAAGAGACGTGAGAGAGAGAGAAGATGCGCCCACACGTTGTAACATCCTCAAGGACGGCCCGCTTCCTGTCGTACGTACCTGTTACAAAACCTTGGCTCATCGCTGCTGTAGTTAGTCAAGCGCGAGCCAGCGTAATGTTTCTGTGTGTTTGTGTCTTTGAGCGCTGAGTTAAGAGCAGTGGGTCTAAAAACGGAGAGACTCTGAACTCTCCGTTGAGCACAATTTAACCCTTTACAGCCCATTCTACCAAGTTTAGTATTTAAAACATTCTACATTCTGCCCACAAACTGAGTTTCTGTTTTTTGTTTGGTTCACAGAACAAGCAACATTTATTCCGTGTAGAAGTCTTTTAACCGATACAGCGTTCACTGTGCGGTTCGAACTGATCTTCAACTGTCATTTGGCTGATTCTAAAATTCTGACCATGTGTCCGAGTCCGGACTCACTATCAGTTACACAGTAACTTGGACGTTAGTGTTAACGATTTCACCGTTGCACCGTGCAAAGGCACGCATTTCAGGATGGTACAGAACTACCTAACCACTCCGACCGTCGTTCGACCATTTGTCCGTTTCTAATACGGTCCAAACTAAATGCCCGATTTTATCACACTTGGTATGACACACACACACATACATACACACACATATACATACACACATACATACACACACATATACATACACACATACATACACACACATATACACACACATACACACACATATACACACACATACACACACATATACATATACACACACATACACCTATACACACACACACACACACACATATACATACACACACATACACCTATACATACACACACACATATACATACACACACCTATATACACACACATACACCTATACATACACACACATATACATACACACACATATACACACACACATACACCTATACATACACACACAAAATTCTCTCATGCCATTTTGCAGCTTGAATTATTCCAACTGCTTCATTACTTACGGGAATAATAAACTTGACGTACTCCAGCTCTTGACCATGAGTCCCAGATGGCATAATTAGGGCACGACTGGGCGACCGACAGAGGCAGTAGACAGCTCGTCTCTGCAGTGTGCAGAACTAGTTTGCAACCGGCCCCTCCTCGTATCCGGCGATCTCTTTGCCCTAGGGTAAACGCTCACAGCATGAAGTTGACCATTCACCTCCATCTGGCAATGTAGTTAAGAAAACGCGCTCCCATATGCCTCCACGGCGTGGCACATAACTGAGCTCAATAACAACTTTACTGCTACCAGTAACTGAATCCTTAGACACGTCTGAACGCAATGGCATAATTACAACGCACGTACCGATATTCCGAAATGTCATTTGAGACTCTAAACACACTTGTGATCACTTTTCGCAACATGTTTTCCAGAAAATGCTTTGAAAAACGGCTTACAAGCGTAAGAAGCTTCCACGTGTTGTGTCATAGCAACGTACAACAACGTCCGTCATAGACAGCACTGGTATTGCCTGCATGTCGACCAGCCCACAAAATATGTATAAATATACAATGACGTGTCAGTCAAACACAACAAAACTTTATTATGTTTATTATTGTACTAGGGGAACATGTTTCGATTCTTATAGAATCATCTTCAGTCCCTTCTAAGAAAATAGGTGCTCTACCCATACAGCAAACATGAGACATGCGTTAACGAAACCTACTTTTTGTGCTGCCTTACACCATGCATTTCTCTGTTCACCTTGTCTCTGTCAAATGCCATATTAATGATGGTGAATATTAAGTGTCTATTGATACTGTTATAATTAGAAGTTATTTGCACCCTCAACATGGAGGCTGTATGTACCTCCGCATGTTGCCACCCATTTTACTTACAACTCGTCTTCATAACCCAGATTATAACGATATGAACAGGGCTGAATTATTTGTAAGGGTAATTATGAGCAGTGACATGGAAAGAATTGAGAGGAAGCAGTAGGGGTATTCTGATCTTCCGTTTGGGGATACTTCTGGACGGCAAATGACGAAAGCATTTGGGCTGGAATCCCATGTAACGACTCAGATATAATCAACGTAATTAAAAACGATATCACATTTCATAGGTATGTAAAGCATAAACATTCTAGCTAACCTGGCATGTTACAGAAAAAGGAAACACGTTCAAAGCACACAAAGAACGCTTCCTTCTTTTCTTCAGCTGCTGCGGATCGTGCTGACATCTGTTGGATGCTTTGCGTAATAGTCACAACGCTGCGTCGGCTAAGCTGTCCTCGCACATTTGTTATAAGCGTGTACCATCTATTGGGCCATACGAGTAACACTGAGTCCACCAGTTTAATCTGCCATCTAGCGACAAATATATCAACCTTTCGTTGCAGACTCGTTGCACACTGAGGGCACATACATCGGTCGATATTGTCCGCGGTAAGTTGGACGTAGTCTCGATTGGCGATTAAGTTGTAACAACGACAGTTGTGACTAAGTAGCTGTCTAAGTCTATGGAGCACAGACCTTCTTGGTACCAATCTTAACTGGTCAAGAAATTCTTGCTCTTTGTGGACCGGAAGGTTTATTACATTGTTAACAAGAGCCGACCATTTGGTCCGAACGTACGAAGTACTTCCTACGTAACGCCAGTGCGTATGGGCCTACACTATAACCAAAGGGAGTTTGCTGCTTTTGTATACATTTACTTTCGCAGTTCCACGTAGAGCAGAGGTCAGAATATAAGGAAAACAATGACTGATGATGAGATCCCTCCAATCAACAGCACACATTTTAAGGAGGTGAATATTGAATGCCCCCCAGGGGGCCGAATATTCACAAATAAATCTGCACCGACATTCGGAAGTAGGCCTACTATTACACGATTTTAACCCTTTAAACGCCAAGTTAAATCCCATCTGCCATTTACTGCCATTATTAGGAGCTCACCATATTTTCCACGTTAGCAGGGTAACGGTTAATGTTAATGTTACTGCTATTTTTAAATGTTCTTATTTTATCACATTGATTAGATTTAAGATAATTTTTTACTAAAAATTTCGGCTTATGCATTTTTATGACTTTTTGTAAAGTTTGGATCCCAGCCATGTACATGGATGGTGTGAAATAGTAGCACGCAACTTATGTAATAATTCATTGTGTGTCTTTTTGGCCCGATGATGTTTGCATGTTCAGCCAAAACATGTTGCATTAAACCATCCTCCGTACAAAAAGAGCTGTGATTGACGGTTGTTATCCATCTGAGGATCTCCATCACAACGAGTGCGCAGTGCGTCCAACCTTTAAGAGTTAATATGGTGTACAGGGTTACGCAATGAACAGGAGAACCTGCTGCTAGCAGGCTCAGCACCACATGCGTACGCATTTTGCTGTAATATCGTGTATTATTGACTCAGCTAATCATATTACGTCTTACTTCAGTCTGTTTCTCACTTAGCATGCGTGACGTTGGGACAGCTGTTTACTTTCAGTGTTGTTTGAAGGTGCAATGCAGAGTGAACAAGGGAGACAGTCCAAGAGTATCACGTGCGAATCCAGAAAGCTACCAACATATCTCTAGTTTGTCCTTGTCTACATACTCACTGTAGGTGTAGAGTGTTATTGTTGCACCTGATCACACTCAGTGACACACTACACGCGGTAGGACTCCCCTGGACGAGGGATCGGGACGTCGCAGAGACCTCTACGTGCAAAAAACAATCACATAGAGCAAACATACAGCGCGTAATTACAATCAATGCCGGTGGCCGCACGGTCTAGGGCGTGGGTTTGCAGCTGCTTGACTGCTATGGGAGCGAGTTCGAATCCCGCTGAGGGCATGGTTCATGTGTGTTGTGTAGGTAGCGGCCTCTGCGACGGGCTGATCGCTCATTCAGAGGAGTCCTACCGAATGTCTGTGGCTAATTGCGTGTGTGATCTAGAAACCTCAGAAGAAGGAAGCTTAGGCCTGAGTCGGGCTGTCGGGTCACGAAAGAAGAAGAAGAAGAAGAAGAAGAAGAAGAAGAAGAAGAAGAAGATTTACAATGAATACCTGAAGTCACAAATATTTCTAATTCCAGAAACGTCGTGTAGGTTTATACTCAGTAAATCTAACAGCAGGTAATGAAAGGTAAAAAGGTAAATCAGTCCAATTACAGGCCTGGAGTAGCTCAGATGGTTCCAGGAAGTTAAGGTTCCCAGATTTCATGACAACGGCACGGGATGGTGATAAGCTTGTCAGCTTTACGCACCGGCCGCCTTTACCCCCAGGAAATGATCCTGGTACTCATTTCTGTTAGAGGCTGAGTCGACCCCAGGACCATATTGCGATCGGAAGGATTTTATGTCAATGAAGAATTCCAGTGACACCAGCTGGGATCGAAACAGCGACCTTCCGATTTGTAGCACACACCTTAACTACTGTGCCACTGCGGTCCCAAACAGCATGTAATATTTTACAAAATAAGAGAAGAAACATGTGCTGTGTCTTCGTGTTATTTCGTTCGTCGTGTGCACTTACCAAAAATAGGAATTTCTACCTTATCGTCAACTGAAGACAAACACTGCGCACAAAGTAGGAATATTTCTTTACGTTCCAAGTAATAATGCTGATATTAATGAGACGTAAGACGTATATATATATATATATATATATATATATATGAGGACCGCGGTAGCACAGTACTTAAGGTACTGTGCTACAAATCGGAAGGTCGCTGGTTCGATTCCAGCTGGTGTCAGTGGATTTTTCATTGACATAAAATCCTTCCGATCGCACTATGGCCCTGGGGTCGACTCAGCCTCTAACAGA
>Ga0123353_10017901_pt1 | contig 10445 bp, 8 predicted proteins | sample TergutLab28metaG_3_FD_92763 | JGI IMG/M metagenome (GOLD analysis project Ga0123353, IMG submission 92763) | Labiotermes labralis P3 segment gut microbial communities from Petit-Saut dam, French Guiana - Lab288 P3 | ecosystem: Host-associated > Arthropoda: Insects > Digestive system > Gut ...
GCGGCATTGACGGCGCTTTCGACCCTTAAGGGATAAAGCAGCCGCATGATAGGTTCAGAAAGTGCGATCAGCCCGAAGCAACAAGGCACGCCGACTATCACGGACGTCCGAAGCCCCAGCTTCACATTTACATTCAGAAATTCAAAGTCTTTTGAACTGCTCGCCGCCGCTATGGCCGGAACCATAGCCAAAGCCATGCTGAGCGCCAACGCCATGGGAATATTTATGATAGGCCCCGCAAAACCGGTCAACTGCCCGTAAAGCGCATTTGCCGCATCCCCGTCAAGCCCCATGAACTTGAGCCTCCTGATGACCAGTATCAGGTCGGCAAGATTCATAACCGGATAGATCGATACTCCTATTGTAACGGGAATCGCTATTACTGCGAGAGTTTTCAATAGGCTTGCCGCGCTTTCCTTACCGTGGCTTGCACCTTTTTGGGCATGCGCCGCTTCGAGGATTTTACCTCTCCTGATTTGGTAGATGACGGCGATGACGATGATTCCGAAAACAGGCCCTATGGCGGTGCCGAGCGTGGCGCCCGCAGTCGCGTACTCGACGCCCATCGGAAGAAGGACGACAGCAAGCCCAAGCCCCGCTGCGACCCGCACCGTCTGCTCCGTCAACTGTGACGCAGCCGTAGGCGCCATCTCCTGCATCCCCTGAAAATATCCTCTGTATACAGACATTATAGGTATGAGGAGAAGCGCAGGAGCTATAGCGATCATCGAATAATATGAATTCTCATGTACATCCATCGCTTCGATCAACATCCGCGCGCCGAAAAAGAAGAACAACGAACAGACTAGGCCAAACGCGAGCATGACGATAAAAGACAGCTTAAAAACGCGGTGGGCTTCGTCAGCCCTGGAGACGGCAAGCCTTTCCGACGCCATCTTTGAAATTGCGGCGGGGGCGCCGTTCGTAGAAAATACAAGAAGGAATACATACATAGGATAGACCGTCTGATAATAACCCATGCCGTCTTCCCCGATTATATTGGCGAGCGGTATCCTGAAGACAGCGCCAAGCACCTGCACCGTCAGCCCTGCGATCCCGAGAATAACGGCTCCCCTTAAAAAAGTCTTTTTGTCCATTTTTACCGCGATCCTACTTCCTCATCCGACGCCGATATATTCAATCTGTTCCTTTATACGCAGAATAACGCTCTCCTGATTTTTCGATTCCGCCGCTATTTCCGATACGATAGCTTCGGCGTTTGAAATTCCCGTCACGATTTTTTCGAGAGCCGACGCTGTTTCATTCGCGATCTGGACTCCCCTCTGCACCTTGTTCACCGTATTGTCGATGAGAACCGTAGTCTCTTTCGCGGAATCGGCGCTCCTTGCTGCGAGGTTTCGCACTTCATCGGCGACCACGGCAAAACCCTTTCCGTGTTCACCGGCCCTTGCCGCTTCAACGGCGGCGTTAAGCGCCAAAATATTTGTCTGGAAAGCTATATCCTCTATCGATTTAATGATGTTGGCTATCCCCGATGACGCATTTTTGATCTCTTCCATAGCGGTAAGCATTTCGGTCATACTACGGCTTCCCGCCAGCGCGTCTTGCTTGGCGGTTTCCGAAAGCTTGCTGGCTTTATCCGCATTTTCCACATTCCTGACGGTGATATGAGTCATATCCGCTATGGTGCCTCCGGCGATATCGATCCCGTCCCGCGTCCTGCCCGCCCGGTCGTCAGCGTCACGCTTCAACTTGTAAATTTCCGTCACGTCTGATAATATTTCAAGCCCCGCCGTTATTTTATAATCATCCTCATAGTCCATTATGGCTACGCCTGTCTGGTTGAAGAACATTTCACAGCCATTAAATACGGACGACGCCTCGCCTCTGACAAGACCCTTTTCCCTGATCGCTCTCGTGCAGATGCAATCCTCAGTACGGCACTTATCACATTTGAAATGATCAAAGCATTTCCTGCCCAATATCTGGTCCGGCGCCATGCCAAGCAGATCACACGCGTCCTTATTCATATAGATCAGGTTATATTCCAAATCAACGCTGAATGCAGGCTCCCCCAGCACGTCCAGATATGCGGTTATTGAGCCTATGTATGCGTTTGCCCGGTTCACAATACTGTGATATATCCCGGGAAACTGCTCTTCTTTCATCCGCGCGCCTATATCGGCGCACGACGACCGGCGCCTCAACCGCTCAAATTCATCTCTGAACCAGACCAGCCTGCCGCCGACAGTTTCAAGCGCCCTGATCGCTGCTACTATATCCGCCCGGTTCCTGTAAGCGCCTTCAAAATCAACGTCACCGTCGGCAAGTTTGCAGCAGTAAGCGATAAGCTTGCGTAGCGCCCTGTTCCTCGCGTAAACAGCAAAGATCAACACTGTGGCAATACAGGTTAAAACGATCGCCGCTATTAAAGCATAGTTCATCCTCTTCTCCCTTTCTATTAAAACCTCTCTTAAAAACAATCTACTATATAAACTTCTACAAGTCAATTTACTTTTATGTTTGAATATGGTAGTATACAGTATAAAAATTTCTGTATACCGGGGTGAATAAAATGAGTAAACCTGTTGTATTAATTGTTATGGACGGAATAGGCGTCGGCAGGAGCGAATTTGGCGATGCGGTGAAGGCCGCGAATACGCCGACTCTCGACAGCCTCTTTGCGGAGCATCCTTTCACAATATTGAAAGCTCATGGGACGGCCGCGGGACTACCATCGGACGATGATATGGGGAACAGTGAAGTAGGGCATAACGCCCTCGGCTGCGGGCAGATATACTCCCAGGGAGCAAAGCTTGTAAATGAATCGATTTCAGACGGAAGGATGTTCGCCACAGACTCCTGGCGGCAAATAACAGAAAACTGCCTGATAAACAATTCTGTACTCCATTTTATAGGACTCCTTTCAGACGGAAATGTACATTCGAATATACAGCATCTGAAGGATATGCTTACCCGGGCAAAGGCTGACGGCCTGTCATGTGCGCGAATACATATACTGCTCGACGGACGCGACGTGCCGGCGACGTCAGCTCTGGAATACGTGGACGATCTCGAAATGCATCTCTCCTCGCTGAACGACGGTTCTTTTAACGGCGCAATAGCATCAGGCGGCGGCAGAATGAAGATCACAATGGACAGATATCAGGCAAATTGGGATATGGTGAAGCTGGGCTGGCAGACTCATGTGCTCGGCCTGGGCAGGAGATTTCCGAATGCTGCGGAAGCGATAACCGCATACCGCAAGGAAAGCGACGTGGTCGACCAGGATCTCCCTCCCTTTGTTATAGAACGTGACGGCGCCCCGGCCGGAACGATCGAGGAAAACGATAGCGTAGTTTTGTTCAACTTCAGAGGCGACCGTGCTATCGAGATCAGCATGGCCTTTGAGTATGCCGAATTCGATCATTTTGAACGCGAAAAGTATCCCAAGATAGTTTACGCCGGAATGCTTCAATACGACGGCGACCTCAAGCTCCCCTCCCGTTTTCTCGTTCCGCCGCCGGATATCAGGGATACCCTGTCAGAATTGCTCGTCAAGGCAAAGATCAAGCAGTTTGCCATATCTGAAACGCAGAAATACGGCCATGTCACATATTTCTGGAACGGTAACAGGAGCGGCAAATTCAGCGAGGAGCTGGAAGATTATGTTGAAATCCCTTCCGATCGCGTGTCTTTTGACGAACGCCCGTGGATGAAGTGCGCCGAAATAACTGATGCGTTCATTCTGGCGATCAATTCCGGGAAGTACAGTTTCTTGCGATGCAACTTCCCAAACGGCGATATGGTCGGCCATACCGGCAACTACCCGGCCACCGTGATCGGCGTGGAAGCCGTCGATCTGTGCATCGGCAGAATAATGAAGGCTGTCAAGGCTTGCGGCGGGATACTGATCGTCACCGCGGACCACGGTAACGCCGACGATATGCTTGAAAAAACGAAGTCGGGGGGATATGCGCCAAAGACGGCTCATTCGCTCAATCCCGTCCCGTTTGTGATATACGATCCAAGCGGCAGACACGAGATCAGGAGTGGAGACTACGGGCTCGCCAATGTAGCGCCCACAATAGCCTCACTGCTCGGGCAAGACCCGCCGGTTTCCTGGGAAAAGAGCATGATTTAACCGAAAACTCCGTCTCTCCAATCCATCTTCAGATACCTCCTGAAGATTTCCAATAGTCCGGGGGTCTCATCCATCATATACGCCCTGGCCACATTGCCGTATTCGTCCCAGTCACGGCCGTCCCACCATATGGCGACCTTGATCCTGTCGTACATCTTGATGTCCTCAAACATGTGTATGACCCATTCTTCCTTGTTTCCCCCCATGCTGGCGGAGGCAAACTCTGTGATCATCAGAGGCTGGCCGTAGTTCTCGTCGTACTTGTGGTACAGATCGTTGTACAGCTCGTAAAACTCTTTCCACCTTTCACCGATATCGCTGTAGTAAGTACCTGTATTGTACGCCGTCATGCCGACTACATCGACATACCGGTCGCCCGGGTAATACATCAGCTCATAATTCCATCTGAAATCGGGGAACGAAACGCCGTTTGGGTTCCATACCCAAATGGTATTCTTGTTTGCCCCCGCATTTTCAAAGAAGTTGTATACATACTTATAGAATTCCTTGAATATGATCGTGTCCTTTGACGTATGGTACGAAGAATAGGGGCACCAGTCACCGTTCATTTCATTGCCCAGCCTGAACAGTACGGGACGTCCGAAATCAGCTATTACTCTGGCGTAATCCCTTAAAAACTCGTCATACTCCCCGCTCAGTATCTTGTATATCATATTACCGCCATCAACTGTGTTTGTGGTCTGAAGCGTCAGCTCCAGCACTTTACCGTGGTTGTAAGCGGTCTCCAGCCTCTGCTTTAAATTTGGATGTCTGTACGTATTCTGGAACTCGCTGTAGTTGACGATTATGGGAAATTCATATTCCAGAGTCGCCTCATACCATTTGAGCCTGTTGTAGTCAAAAAGCGCCGTGTCAGGTTCGAATATGCCCCACGTGAGGGGTGCGTCATCCGCGAAATACCTGCCGTAAAAAGCTACTGTCTCGTCGTTCCACCCGCGCTGTGCCAAATTGACGGGCGCCGACGCTCTCACGTATCCCGGCGCCTGCACAGGTTCGATCCTGAAATTCTCCACTAGATATGAATATCCGCCAAGGTCATAGACCGGAGCGTTCGCCTTGATAAAAATCGTATAGACGTAGTGGCCGGAAGGAATCTCGATACAGATGTAATGATTTCTATCGTTTTCGACACGTGACAGCTTTTTTCGCGACCAGGAAGTGACATGGACGTCATGGCCACCGATCCTCTGTTCCTCGCTGAATTCCAGATAATGATCAACCCAGTTGCTCAGGAATCTGTTGGAATAATTTATATACGCGCTCCTTCCCATCCTGCTGACATCCTGCTTGTATATCTCTATCCTCTTATCGCGGTTTTCAATGACCGCGCACACGGAGGCATACGACATATCGATTGTCATATCCTTTTCGATGTAGAGCGAATATCCCCCCACATGATTTATAAACATGTCGAACCTGCCCACACTCAGCAGTTTATATGCTCCGATAGGCTCTTGTTCATCCGCAAACACCGGCGCCGCCGACTGGATAAGCAGCAATGAGATTATAATTAGTGCCGTCGCTTTTTTCACTTCACATTCCTCCGCAATTATTTTTCGATTCCGACCCTGGCGTTGACCCCCGCCTTATAGTAATGCTTTATTTCCCGCATTTCGGTGACAAGGTCAGCCCTGTCTACTATTTCCTGGGGCGCGTAGCGGCCCGTTATGATCACCTCAGTCTTTTCCGGCTTCATGTCAAGTATCCCGAGCACCTCCTGAATTGGAACCAACTTGAAATGAAGCGTAGTGTTGAGCTCGTCGAATATGACCAAATCGTATTTGCCGGATGCGATCACCTCTTTCATCCTGGCCAAACCCCTTTGGGCGCTTTGCCTGTCCTCTTCCGTGGGCTTGCCTGAAATAAAATGAGCGTCGCCGAACTGCTCCATCTCAAGGTTCGGCAGACAGCCGGGCGCCTTCAGTTCGCTGTAGTCGAGGCCCTTCATAAACTGCCCCATAAATATTTTGTTGCCGGCGCACGCCGCGCGCAGCGTTATACCGAGCGCAGCCGTAGTTTTTCCCTTGCCGTTGCCGGTATATACCTGTATGTAACCTCGTTCCAACATTTCGCTTCACCTCTTATAATTTTTTATGATTTCCTCCGCAAGCTTAATACCGTCCACCGCGGCGGATATTATCCCTCCTGCGTACCCTGCGCCTTCTCCTCCGGGATAAACCCCTACTATGCTGCTCTGATAATCCAGGCCGCGCTTTATTCTGAACGGCGAGCTGCTCCTGCTTTCAACGGCATAGAATCTCGCTTCCGGGCCGTTGAATCCCGCTATCTTTCCGGCGAAGCGCAGCATGGCTTCCTTTATGTCATCTACCGCAAAAGGCGGAAGGGACTCTGCCACCGGAAGCGCCGTTTCAGCGCCTGACGATAACTCTTCCCATGTGGTTTGCGGCGCATCATACTTTTTCCCCGCTAATCTGTACGCCGCCTGTTCATACTTTTCCTGAAACGCGATTCCCGAAAGCGGTTCGGGCGAATCGAAATCGGAAGTCCTCACATCCACAAGAATGGCGCTGTTAGCGTATTTCCCGTCTCTTGCCCTCAAACTCATTCCGTTTGTAACGACATGTCCGGGCTGTGTCGACGCGACTATTACCTCGCCTCCCGGACACATGCAGAACGTATATACGCCCCTCCCGTCACGGCAGCGATGAGACAGCTTGTATTCAGCGGGGGGAAGGCCTTTCGGCGCTCTTTTTCCGTATTGCGCCCTGTCGATCGTCTCCTGGAGGTGTTCGACCCTTAGACCTATGGAAAACTGCTTTTGTTCCATGAACAAACCACCGCAATAAAGCGCCCTGACCGTATCCCGCGAGCTGTGGCCTATCGCTAAGATCAAACTGTCCGTCTCTATAATTCCTGAGCCGCCGTTTGCGCGTACTCTCAAGGCGGTGAGCCTGTTTTGTTCTGTGATAAAGCCGTCAAGCCGCGTTCCGAACCGTATCTCCCCGCCGTTTTTTATTATCTTTTTCCTGATGTTCTCCACGACGGTCCTGAGTACATCACTTCCTATATGCGGCTTCTGCTTATATAATATCTCGTCGCCCGCGCCAGCAAGTGCGAATTCCTCGAGTACCTTGTTGACCCTGACGTCCTTTATTCCGGTCGTAAGCTTCCCGTCAGAGAAAGTACCGGCGCCGCCTTCGCCGAACTGGACGTTAGACTCCGTATCGAGAGTCCCTTCCTTCCAGAACAGCTCTACATCCTTAACTCTTTCCTCAACACGTTTTCCCCTCTCGAGGACGACGGGGCCGTACCCCATTTCAGAAAGGGCTAACGCCGCGAACATGCCACAGGGGCCGAAGCCCGCGATGACAGGCCGATACGCGCCTGACGGCGCGTAAGCGGGGTATTCGTATTGCGGCGTCGTGGCTTTTTCAAGGTTCGGAAACCGGCCGTCGATGCTGAAATCAACCGTATAGACATATTTTATACTACTTTTGTCCCTTGCGTCCAGAGACTCTTTAATTATTTTATATTCCGATATTTCGGACTGCGTCTTCAGCTTCTTTTTTATCTTGGCGGGAATTGCTGACCTTTCCTCTCCCGGACTGAGTCTGATCTCATGTATTCTGTACATTTCCTGCCATCGCCTTTCCCGCCTTAATCCCGGTTTCCCACGCGTTGTTCAGGTTGTATCCGCCACAAGGCCCGTCATAATCTATGATCTCTCCCGCGAAGAAAAGGCCTTTTGCGACCTTGGATTCCATCGTGACAAGATCAATTTCCGACGTCGTCACGCCGCCCGCCGTGCACTGGGCAAATTGCCAACCCTTGACGTTTGACACGGTAAATCTCAGCCCCTTTAGTAGGCGTGCCGCCTCTTCCTGCCTTTTTTCCGTTCCCGCCGCGTTCAGGATATAAGCCGCGAGCGTTTTGGGAACATATGAAATGAGCAGACTTTCCGGCGGGATATGAATCTCGTCGCTTCTCGTCTTCAATTCGCGGACGAGTTCCTCCAATGAAAGGCCGGGCGTCAGGTCGCAGACTATCTCGTAATCGCTGAACCCGCAATCGTCAAGCCTGATATGCCTGCTGAGGTTCATCACACAGATGCCGGAAAGGCCGTATTTGCCGAACTGCAATTCGCCTTCTTCGGTGTGAAGCAAGGCTCCTTTTCTGACCAAAGAAACTTTCGCCTTCGCCCTGCATCCTGAAGCCATCGCAAAATCTCCGACACATTCCAGCGGTGAAAGTGCCGGCGACAGCTTCGTCACCGTGTGCCCCGCTTCCCTTGCCAGTCTGTATCCGTCGCCCGTGCACCCGAATTGCGGCCCGGCTTTACCGCCGGTCGAAAGAAGCGCTTTCCCTGTCGCAATCTTTTCTCTGCCGCAGCAGACGCTTATATCGCCTCGTTCGGAAAAGGACAATTTGTCCACCGCAAAATTAGTGACGATCTCGACTCCGCCGCGATTAAGATACATCTCAAACGCGTCCAAGACGTCTTCCGCGCGGCCGCTATAGGGATAGACTCTGCCCTGCTCTTCTTCCCTCGCTTTTATTCCTAGTCTTCGAAAAAAAGTGACGATCCGGTCAGAACTCGCGCACGAAGAGTTGGTAAAATTGCATCTGCCGTTACCTGTAGCCAGAAGCTTTCTCCCGATTTTATCGCCCTTTTCCAGTATGCTGATCGAAATATCCGGGTTTTCCATGCGGGCTGCTATCGCAGCTATGATACCGGAAGCTCCGCCTCCTATTACGCAAATATCGGTCTTATCCATCGAATCTCATACTCCCTGCTTCGCCCGTCTGAAATAACCCTTGTAAAAGAAAAACCGGAATGATATCATGTAAGAATGTCAAAATTATTTATTAAGGTTATTCTGATCGTTCTGGCCTTGATCACATTGCTTTTCCTGTATGCCAGATATATAGAACCTCACCGTCTGACTGCGGTGGAAGTGTTCGCTGTCAACCATAAAGCCGATGAAAACACGGGACAGGTCACTATCGCCGTCTTTGCCGATACCCATTTCAGCGACATATATTCCCCTTATGATTTTGAAAGAGCAGTCGATATGATGAACGGAAGAAATCCGGACCTCATACTGTTTTGCGGCGACCTCATCGACAATTACAAGTCGTACCGTGGTGATACTGAAGAAATCTCAAGAGCGCTGTCGCGGCTGTCCGCCCCGCTCGGAAAATTCGCCGTATACGGGAACCACGACTACGGAGGCGGCGCTTCACCGGCTTACGCAGGTATCATGGAAGCCGGCGGATTTCGAGTTCTTTTGAACGAATCCGTTGCGTTTGAACACGTCAAGTTGGTGCTGATCGGCCTCGATGATTTTGTACTTGGTAAAGGCGATATTAACGCGGTTGCTGAAGCGGCAAGGCCTGATCTTTTTAATCTTGTTTTCTGCCATGTGCCGGACGTCATAGACGAACTATTGGAGTACAGCGTCGACCTTATGGTATCGGGACATACGCACGGCGGCCAGATAAACATTCCGGGATATAAGCACTCGTTTTTCCCGCCCTACGGGCAGAATTACCACAGAGGGAACTACAGCTTTGATAACGACAGGAACACAACGCTGCACGTCAACTCCGGACTCTCAACGACCCAACTGCCGTTTCGGTTTATGGCGCCTCCCGAGGTGACCTTTATATGCTTAAATCGAGATAATTAAACGAAATACCGTTCTTTTTCGCGCCTAACAAAGCCTCGTCAGCCCTATTGATATAATCGTTTTTTCTATGCGTATGCTTTACGATTCCTGTAGTCGCCCCTATCGTGACGGATACCGGGACGCCATCGGCTTTTTTATCGTGCGGTATCCTTATATTGTTTACCGCTCTCGCCAATCTGTTGGCCATCATCCTCGCGCCGTCTTCACCGGTGCTTGGTAAAACTACCGCGAACTCATCGCCACCGTATCTGGCCACAAAATCATCAGCCCGTTTCAGGCAAGCCTTGAGGACCTCATTGACGGCTTGTATGCAGGAATCTCCGAAGCCATGCCCGTATTTGACGTTGCAGTCTTTGAGAGAATCTATGTCCAGCATGAGCACGCTGAGCCTGCCGTTTGAGCGGGACAAGACATTCATGATCTGTTGAAGCTTTTCATCCAGATAGTACCTGTCGAATTTTTCCTCCTGCTCCATACCGGGTTTCCCGCTTACCCTGCGAAGCAGGATGCCGTATTCCTTAAGCAGTTCCGAATACTTCTTCACATCGACCGCTGCCTCACCCCCGATTTCCGTCATGCTGTGGACGGCTTCGCTGTAGATGTGCTCTTCTCTTTCATACGATTTCATTCATCGTCCCTTCCTTTCTTTTTTTCTATCTCATAATTTA
>Ga0123353_10017902_pt1 | contig 10444 bp, 8 predicted proteins | sample TergutLab28metaG_3_FD_92763 | JGI IMG/M metagenome (GOLD analysis project Ga0123353, IMG submission 92763) | Labiotermes labralis P3 segment gut microbial communities from Petit-Saut dam, French Guiana - Lab288 P3 | ecosystem: Host-associated > Arthropoda: Insects > Digestive system > Gut ...
AACCCGACAGCAGGGAAACACCAGTTTTTCAAGGGCGCAGAACCACATGACTACAGCGGCAAAAAATTGAAATCTCTGAAGACGCACTTGCTGGAAGGGATACGCTATGATAATATCTCCTGCAACTACTATTTTCCCAGAAGTGATAGCAGTATTGATGGTATTGCAAATTTCGGCTTGCTGTACTGGTGTGAGTGGGAGCGTCATTGATTTTCCTTTGTTTGTTTAATCATAATAGCAAACCATAAATCTGTCAAAACTCCGGCAGTTTCTCTAACGCCTCTGCCATGTTGAGCGGATCAACGTCGATGTACAGTTTTGCGGTCAACAGCGGCGACGAGTGCCGCATTAGCCGTTGTACCGTCGTCAGCGGCACACCCGCCGTTGCCAACATTGTACCGAAGGTTTTGCGGAGGGAGTGAACGTCAAGACTGCGTCCGTCCGCCTCGACTCGTTCAATTCCCGCCGCTTGCAAGTCGGCATAAAACGCTTTTCGCAGTATGGTGTGATTGTGGGAAAAAATCCGTTCGGTCGGCTGGACATTTTTTGCCCTGACGGGAAGCCGTACGCGAAAACTGACGTGGGCAAAATGACTTTCCTAACTTCTAACTCCTGACTCCTGGTTACTTCCCTATGATTGCGGCTCTGAGAGGTCATCGATCAAGGTTTGAATTGTGATTGTCGCAAATTCTCTGGCAACAATCTTTTCGATGCCGAGAATCCGCTTGCGGAGAACACATGTTTTTCGATTGGGACAGATTTTTTTGCGGAAAGTACAATTGGAAAGTTCCGGCTTGCCGTCGAACAGTTCGATCAGTTGCAACACGGTAACATCCGTCGGGCTTTTGATGAGCCGCACACCGCCGCTTTTGCCCTCGCGGGTTTCAAGAATTTTTCCCTTTATGAGCGTCGAACAAATCCGCCGCAAAAAGTTCGTCGGTAAGCCAAGTTCCTGCGAGAGTGTCGTTGCCGATACGTAATCTTTTTCCCCCTGTATGGCAAGGTAGAGTAGGGTCTGAACGGCATAATCTGTTTCTTTCCGAAATATCTTCATGTCCGATCATTTTCCCAAAAATAACTAATACCATTTTAGTTTTAGTTATAAGGTCGTCAAGGGGGGTTCTGGTATAATGTGTTCAGGCGGGTTAGAGAACACGTCTATCGCGGCACAAGAAACGTAAATCGATTGGGAACGATTTCTACTTCCAATGGCAGTTCCCCGATGGGATCGCCGTCCAATTGAAACGGAATCGGTGCGTCCGCAGTGATCCGATAGCGGGTCCGCTGTCCCAATTGCACCGTCGGAAAAAAACGGTGCAAACTGAAACACTGTGCCAATGCCGTGTAAAGAACCCCATGAAAGGGTGTTCCGCCGCGAAAGAGTACGTGATCCAACTTGCCGTCCGTTTCCGTGGCAAGAGGAGCAAGCGGCAGTCCCCAAGCGTAGCGATTAATGTTGAACACAAATGCCCAGTGAGCGGCAGGCAGTGTCAAACTAGGTTCATCAAGACATTCGACCGTAATTTTGGGAAATTTGTAACGGAGCATCGAATTCACAATCGGCTTGATGTACGAAAAATAGGAGATGTGCGCTCCTCTGGCGTGTCCCTGCCGATAACGTTCCTCTCGATGGGCATGGACTCCATTCACGACGGCGGCATCGAATCCGCAACCCGCCATTACGAGAAAAATGCGTTCCGTGTTGCCGAATTCTGTATTGCCGAATCTTGCAAGCCCTGCGTCGAAAGTCCGAACCGTTCCGCTTTCGATTATGTCGGCTAACTTTGCCGGTCGGGAAGGGAGGCGAAAATGTTTCGCCAACAGATTTGCTGTTCCAGCAGAAAGGAGCGTAATCGGCGTTCCCGGTTGCGTTCGGTTGACAAACGTTGCTGCCGTTCCATCGCCGCCGACTCCGATCAAAGCCCGAAGTTGTCCGGCAGTGTGCAGCGCATTCGTCTTTTCGATGACCTCATCGAGATCGGTCAGGAGTTCTGTCGTGAACCCTTTTTGTTGTAAGCGGACGTGGAGTTCCTCCGCGCGTGCCATCGGCGATTGCCGACCCGCCTTCGGATTAAGGGAAATGATGACATGTCGTTGGGGCATGTTTTTGGAGCATGTATTTGCGATTCTGACGCAACACTGCCGATTGCTGTCTCTTTGACCACTATTGTAAATTGTATTTGAGTGTTTTGCAATCAGTTCAAAGCACAAACCGGAAAAGGATGTAGTGAAAAGATAACTGTTCACGGCGCTTTGGCGATTTTCTCTTGCTTTAATACGGCAAAAACAGTACCATGTATGAATGGGTGCCAAAGATAGACGGATCGCCAAACTTGAAGCCTTCGTCCGCCTATATTTTGTTGTACTGTATCCCCAACCCCTTTACTATCATGTCTTTAACTCGCAGAAACTTCCTGAAGGTAACCGCCGCCGCTGGCGTTGCCGCTCCCTTTTTTGTGCCGCAAACAGCATTTGGTGCCAATGAGACCGTCAACATCGGCATCGTCGGACTCGGTGTACGCGGGACAGGAGAACTGATCAGAAGATTTGCCCGACAGCAAAACGTCAAGGTCGTCGCCTTCGCCGATCCCGACATGGAACGTACCGGTGCCGCCACCAAGAAACTCGAAACGGAATTCGCACAAAATGCCGACGGTTACGCCGATATGCGGAAAATCTTTGAACGAAAAGATGTCGATGCCATCGGAAACGCCACGATGAATTACTGGCACGGACTTTCCACCATCTGGGCATGTGAGGCGGGAAAGCATGTGTACTGTGAAAAGCCGCTCTCGCATTTTATCTGGGAAGGTCGCCAAATGGTACGCGCCGCAGAAAAGTACAAGCGAATCGTGCAATGCGGCACGCAAAATCGGTCCCGGCAGTCAACCATCGATGCCATAGAATACATCAAATCGGGAAAACTCGGCGGCATCAAATATATCACTGCGTTTGCCAACAAACCGCGAACATCCATCGGCAAACGGACGGAGCCGCTGCCGATTCCGTCGACCGTCGATTACGATCTTTGGTGCGGACCGGCAGACAACGGTCCGATCTATCGAGACCGCTTGCAGTACGATTGCAGTTTTACCTGGAACATGGGCGACGGCGAATCGGCAAACCAAGGCGTTCACGAAATCGATGTTGCAAGATGGCTACTCGGCATCAACGGACTGCCGCGACGAGTCATCAGTCTCGGCGGACGATTCGTCTGGAACGATGCCGGTGATGTCCCCAACACACAGATCATCTATTACGATTATCCTGAAGTTCCGATTTTGTATGAAGTTCACAACATGAGGGAAAACAAAGACCCGAAGAGTCCCGCCGCCAATACGTTTGGACACGGTGTCGGAATTATCGTCCACTGTGAGGGCGGTCACGTCTGCATCAGCAATGGTCCTTCTGCTGCTTTCGACAAGGACAAAAAACAGATCGCTTCGTGGTCAACTGACGAAACGCATTTCGAAAACTTTATTGCTGCGGTGCGTTCGGGTCGGACGGAAGACTTAAATGCCGACGCACTGGTGGGACACATTTCAACGACGATTTGCAATGCGGGCAATGTTTCGTACCGTCTCGGCAAACCGGCGAGTGTTGCCGAACAGAAGGCAGCGATTGCCGAAGTTCCGTTCTTCAACGAAATGCATGATCGGTATTTGCAGCACATAGCCCAACATGATGTCGATCCGAACACGACGATACTCGGACCGTGGTTGACCTGCGATCCGGTCAATGAGTGTTTCGCGGACAATGCCAACGCAAACAAAATCGTCCACGGCTGGTATCGTGAACCTTACATCGTCAAAGAATTAGGCTAAAGAGCGGCGGACTCGACAAATCGAAAGCCGTCCGGTACAATGCGGAAGTTGTCCAACTTTTAACCACTGGTGATTCATGAAGCGGCTTTATTTGATCGGTTTGTTTGTGTTCCTGTTTCCTGTCATTCTTCTTGCCACCGATGCAAAGGACGACTACGCAATGTCCGATTTCATGAGGGTTTCCAAACCTGAAGGAAAAAGACTGCCTGTCTCTTACGATATTGCTATCGTCAAATTCGCCGACGAAAAGAATGAAGTGCAAATTGATCTCATCGGAGCAGTACACATCGGCGACAAGGAATACTATGCCGAACTCAACGAAATTTTTAAGAAATACGATGCCGTCCTGTACGAACTGATTGCCGACGAAGATACGAAGCCGACCGGTCGCAATGAGTCGAGCAATTTGCTTTCCTCTATCCAGTCGGGAATGGGTTCCATGCTGGCGTTGGACTTTCAACTGGCTCATATTGATTACCGGGCGAAAAACATGGTTCATGCGGATATGAGTCCAGCGGAATTTGCGAGTCGGATGTCCGAACGCGGCGACTTCACTCAAATGTTTTTTCGGGCGATGACTCTCAGTAGCAAGAAAAATAGTGAAGATGCCGCAAAAGAGGAAGATAGAATGTTGGGACGAATGTTGGGGTCATTTTTGGTTTCGTCGAATCCGGCACTTTCCTTCAAGCGGCTTCTTGCCGAAGAAATGATGAGCCAGATCGACGATGCGACTTGGATCATCGGCGGAGACGGATCGGCAATCATTACCGACCGCAATGCCACCGCCCTAAAAGTGTTAAGTCGGGAACTCCAAAACGGTAAAAAAAAGATTGCCATTTTCTATGGCGCAGCCCATCTGCCTGAATTCGTCAAAAGTTTAGAAAAGGATTTCAACATGACACGTACCGGTATGGACTGGATCGTTGCCTGGGATTTAACGAAAGATAAGTCCGCGAGAAAGTAAGCGATCAGGATGAAATCCGGGAGCGCAACAATGTGGAACGACCGGACAAGCGAACGTCGCAAAATGATACACATAGTGTCTCATTTTGCAAAAACGTAGCACAAAAACGTAGCATTGTGACACACTCTCTGTCCTCAACCATTGATTTCATACGGCGACCTTTTCGGTCGCGACACCCGACGATTGGCTTGATCATCATTGACAAACGCCGTCGCTTCGGCATCCCACTTCAACGGACGATTCAACTTGTACGCAATGTGGGCAAGTTGACAACACGTCGCCGTAACCGCCCCATAGAAAAAGTCCTGGAATGGTCGAAGCCGATGACGGACACAATAGGCGAAGTCTTGATCTATCCGCCTCGTGCCGCCGCTGTACTGCCGAATGTCAACCTGACGAAGCGGACGGATTCGATTCCGGTCTTGATTGTGCCGGTACGTTTCTTCTGAACCAATGAGAGTAATGTCATGATCGCGGCGGACATGGTGAATCTTGATTCCGCCGGGAAAAACAAAAGTCAGGTAATCGTTCGGATTCTGTTCACACTTCGGCGGAAAAATTTCGAGCGGCTCCAAATGGTCGATTCCAAGCACGTAAAGGATACCGCCGAGTTTATGGGCACCCCAGTCGGCGAGAAAACCATTGCCGTAGTCGCTGTACCGCCGCCAGCCGCCGCCGTAACTGCCGCTGCAACGCTCCGGGTGATAAGGAACCCAAGGCGCAGGACCAAGCCAACGATCCCAGTTCATACCGGCAGGAATCGCCTCTTCGGGATAGTAGGCATCATCGGGTGGACCGCCGCACTCAAAGAACGCTTCTTTGACTTCGCCAATCGCACCGCTTTGGACAACGGGTGCCATGTAACCGTAGTCTTCCATCACCCGTTGTGAACCGCTGGTGCAGACCCGGCTGTACGTTCTTGCGGCGGCAACGATTTGCCGACTCTCGGCGGGAGTCAAGGTCAGCGGCTTTTCGCAGTAAACGTCTTTACCGGCTTTGCATGCCTCGACGGAAATTTTGGTGTGCCAATGGTCGGGCGTGGAAACGGCAACGGCATCGATGTCTTTGCGGTCTAGTATGTCTTCGTACTTTTCGTAGCCTTTGCAATCGGAATTGCGGTAGTCATTGTTCACTCGCCCAACGCCGTTGTCGAGGTGTGCTTTGTAGCAGTCGCTGACTGCCACCATTTGATAATTGTTTCGGTCTCCGACGAAGCCTCCCATGATTTCACGCCCTCGGTTTCCGTAGCCGATGAGTCCCATGACGATTTTTTCGTTGGGAGCGAGTATGCCTTCACGTCCGAGAACGTGGGACGAAAGCACGAGTGGGGAAGCAGCGGCAAAAGCACTGGCGGCGAGAAATTTGCGCCGGCTTATTCGCAAGGATTGTTGAGACATGATGACCTCTATTTGTAGTAGGAAAAAGATTTAGTGCGGCAATCAGACCGTTGCTGTATTGTACCATGCGAGAAAAGCAAAAGATAGTCCCATCGTATTAGGCGGGTGTTTTTTATCGGCAAATTTGCTACAATGGGCGGAAAGGTGTCCGACCAACCGTAGTAAAGGAGATTTTCTGTGAGTGAAAGCACTTCAAAAGTGAGAAGCGATGGTGCCACCGATAACGCCAACGTGATGGTGTCCAGTGACCACTTCGTAGAGGAGTTCGATTCCGATGCGGCAGATTACGTGGATCACATTCTCACAGAAGCCATGCGGCTCTCAGCGAGCGATATGTTTCTAACCTTTCGGGAAAATTCCTTTGAAATAGCCCTTCGGGTCATGGGATTTATCAAGTCTTTGGGAAGCATCAACCGCGAACTTGGTTCGCGATTGATGTCGCACATCAAGGCAACCGCCGATATGGACGTTACACGGTCGATGGTGCCGCAAGATGGACGTACCCATATCCGATTGCGTTCCGGCGGCGGTATTGACATTCGACTCTCGACGGTTCCCACGCTCTACGGCGAAGACATGGCAATGCGTATTTTGGATCGTCGACGGCTTATCAGCCTTGAACAAATTGGATTCCATCCGACGAATTTCGCCCGACTTCATTCCATTATCAATCGTCCCGGCGGACTCGTCTTGGTCTCAGGTCCCACTGGTATGGGAAAAACGACGACATTGTACGCTGCCCTCAAATACCTGAACGATGGAACACGGAAGATTCACACCATTGAAGACCCTATCGAGTTCACTCTCGAAGGCATTCATCAGTCGCAGGTCAATTTACGGCGCGGCGTGGACTTTCCCGATCTCTTGCGAGCAATTTTGCGGCAGTCTCCCGATATAATCATGGTCGGGGAAATTCGGGATACTGTTACCGCCGATATTGTGGTTCGAGCAGCAAACAGCGGACAACTCGTTTTTGCCACGTCTCATGCCCGGTCAACGGTCGAGGCTTGCGAAGCCATGCTGGTGCTGGGAGTGCAACCGCAATTCCTTGCTTCAGGACTTTTGGGAGTCGTGACGCAACGATTGATTCGGAGACTCTGTCCGCATTGCAAAATTACACTGAACCCAGACGAAGACGAAAGTACGGAGGGTGGTCCCAGTACCAATAAGCAAATTTATATTCCCGTTGGCTGCCCAGAGTGCAACAACACAGGTTATCTGGGGCGCATTGCCGTCGGTGAAGTCTTGCGAGTCACCAGGGAAGTCGAGCGGATGATCCGATCCGGCGAATCGATGTACCAGATTCATAAGAGGGCAGTCGAAGAAGGAATGATTGACCTTCGGACAGATGCTCAACAGAAATTGGACGCAGGCATCACGAGTCCCGATGAAATTCTCCGTGCCATTCCCGGTAACTTTGCCGAAACGTTTTGAACGGATTGTTATACTACGTTACGAAACGCAATCCGCAAGGAATTGTCCAGCAATAACTACCCTTATGTTTGTTAATCGGCAAAATGACAATAGGCTTAAAAACACGGGAATTTTAATACTTTTTCGGAAAACACATGCTATTTCCCATGTTTTTTGCCCTACGTCCCGTACACTTGCATCGGCGGCAGGTAGACTTGCGAACTGGTGCCGGGCATAACGCTCTGCACCGTAATCCGTAATTGCCCGACCACGTGATCCGCCGGGAAGTCAAAATACCGTGTCAATCGCAAGGAAGGGTCAAACTTCACTTCGTCGATCCGCCGCCAGTAATCACCCGTGTCCGCCCGCCCCTCAACGAGCAGGCAGTTCGCATAGCAGTTTGTGGCAGTATAGGGTTGCAACCCCATGACGGCAAATCCGCCCACCGTCTTCGGATCAGCGAAACGAATCTCAAATCTATTCTGGCTACCGGTGCTGGGTTTACCCTCATTATTCTGCCAAGTGCCGCCATTGTAATACCAATCCCTGATGCCGAGTTGCCTTGCCGTACTCAATCCCCTGAATGCCTGAAACAAATTTGTACTGTTAGCCAGCGTTTCAGTGACATTCAAAGTCAATCCATTTCCAGTCGGAGCAGTGTTAGATGTCATTGAAATAGGCACCAGCGGGACAGCATCATAGAATTGGCATGCCCTCACTGCCGTTGTTTGATTTGTCTGAATTCTGACGGCGGTGCATTGCATGGGGGTGGTTATCCCAAAACTGCCGTCGTCAGCGGAGACGTTACCGCCGGACAGTGGTGTGCCATGAATCTGCGACCACGATCCGTTATGTAGCCTGCCTTGAATGATGGGTGTGAATGACGATATTTGGTTTGCCGAAAATGGCGCAAACTGTAACGACCATGCCCGAATCCAACGTGGTTCATGAAACACAACCGTGATTGGCTCGTTCTGTCCGAATGCACCAGAACTATTCGCCTGCCGGTTAAATGCTTGCCAAGCAGTTGTGCCTGAAGGATAGATTGCACTGCCTTGATCAAAGGAAGAGCCCATCTGGGGTACAATCGCAAACGGTCGGAACTTCGCCGGAACAGTAGTGTTGACATGACGTTTCCATTGGACAAATCCCTGATACGGACTCTGATCGTCGGTTCGCTGGACGAGCATGACCTTGCCTGTCTTAACGAAGCCATTGCCAGCCTTGCGCTGCACATCTGTAACTTCTCTTGCTCTGGGGGATACTATCATAATTAGACTCCTGTGTAACCGCTGGACAAGATAATTTCGTCACCATTGGTGTCTTTGATATAGATTTTATAATAGGTCGGTGACGAATTTGCAACGGCAATGTCCCATAACCAACGACCGCCAACATTGGTTGTCCCTGTACCGATGGGTCGTGGATACACTGATAAACCTGATGCGCCTTGTAAAGCGAAATAAAGTGTATTTTCAGCATTCTGTACTCCTCCAATGTAAAGCCGGAAGGCAGGGTTAGTGGTTTGCCGACGCGGTAGCCTCATGTGTCGTCCAAGTATGTCGTGCAAAGCACCATTTGAATCTATCGCTTTCAGAAATGCAACAGATGCGACGTTACCTACATTGATAGGATTGTCAGGTAGTTCGAAAAACTGCATTTCCGGCATTTGGACACGAGGACTTGAATTTGTCGGTTTTATCGTGTTCATGACCGACCTGACAACAAATCTAAACTGTTCGAAAGAGGTGTTCGATTGTGCTATGTCGTCATAATGAGTTGTGTTTTCTACGTCATGCATTGCATCCAACGAGGATTCTAATTGCGCCCCCTCGTCATGCCAAGTACCCAAAGAATTCAGAAATCGAATCGCTCTCAAATTGACTTCGTCAACCAAGTAAGCCTTGTCCCTATCTGCACCAGATAATCCCAAGACGGTCGCAGTCCATGTATTTAGAGACGCTTGGTTGGCAGCCAGCCAAGCCGTTAACTGCCCCTGCCCGACATTGAACGTCTTCCCAACACACTTGTCCAGCGAAATGAGCCCAAGACTTTGCCATCCTCCTGCCACGCTACCATTTGTGTTTGCACTGGGGTCGTTTGTTTGCCTGCCTTCAAATGAAATGGTGCCTGCATAAGAATGTGCCTCGAAGTCGCCTCCTTCGCCTATTACCTTGTCAATCGAGTAAAGATAGCCGATCAGACGCTTTGCCGGAAATGACAATGCTAACCAAGCCACAGACTCAAAGTTTGTGGCTACCAGATCATGAATTACACCGGAATCTGCCACGATATTTTGCCTCACCTGTCCGCCTCGCAAGTAAAATTGTGCTGGACCTATCGGTGTTATGCCCGTGTCTTTCACAATCTTGTCAAAAACCTTGTAGCCGTCAGTCGTGCTTGATGACACTGAAATGCCATTTTGATTATTTGAAGACATTATGTCTTTGATTGCTGGCTCTCCTGCAAATACCTGTACCTGTGGGAATATCGTATTGCCTGTCTGCAATAGAACTCTTGCAACGGCAGAGACACGAATTTCAGTAACAATTTCTTTGCTCTGGACGACTCTATCGACACGAGGTTTAGCAGCACGATAAAAACCGGTATTATTATTGACAGTGGTCAGCGAATCCTGTGTGTCGTCAAGTATTTTCCACAAACCAGTGAGTGTCTTTCCTGACAATATCAATCTGGTTGCTCTTGCACCTGATCCTACACCAACAGATTGCGTATCCATTCCAGCAAGTGCGTCTTCAGAGATTTCAATTTTTTGTCGATAATGATTTGAGCGATTCCGTACTTGTAAAACCGTTGTTTCCCTGTACTCTCGCTACTACCAGAGC
>Ga0123353_10017903_pt1 | contig 10444 bp, 7 predicted proteins | sample TergutLab28metaG_3_FD_92763 | JGI IMG/M metagenome (GOLD analysis project Ga0123353, IMG submission 92763) | Labiotermes labralis P3 segment gut microbial communities from Petit-Saut dam, French Guiana - Lab288 P3 | ecosystem: Host-associated > Arthropoda: Insects > Digestive system > Gut ...
CCGATAAAAAATTGATACTCGAATATCTGCGATATCGCGATGATCTCGATTCGATTTACAAAGATATTTCACAAGATCCGTTCGTCCGTGTGCTTGCGGATGCTTGCCCGGGATTACGTATATTGAAACAGGATCCTTGGGAGTGCATTGCGACGTATGTGATAGCGACCAACGCTAACGTGAAACGTATCGCGTCAATGGTCGATTCCGTATGCAGAACATTCGGAACGGATCTCGGAGGACGTTTCTCATTTCCGTCGGCGGAGGACGTCGCCGACCGTAAACACCTTATCTCCGGCTGCAGGCTCGGATACAGAGAAAAAAGATTTATCGAGCTTGCGGAAAATGTTGCGTCCGGTGATATAAGAATCGATGATCTGGCTGATATGAATTATCATGATTGTTCCTATGCGTTGAAAAAGATCAACGGAATAGGCGATAAAGTTGCCGACTGTATCTCGTTATTTGCGTTCGGCCATTTGAATGCATTTCCGATCGACGCCAGAATAAAGAAGATTCTGAATGAACGTTACGGTATTGCCGGCAACTACCGAGTACTCTCTGAATTCGCTGAAGAACGGTTCGGACAGTACGCCGGATACGCTCAGGAATTACTGTATCACGGCGATATTATTTTGGGATCGCAGGCGCACGCCGGCGGCTCACAGCCCATCTGAACTTCGTAGATCTTCGCGAGCATGCCTATTCTTTTAACGACGAGACATATGTTACATATCTCGCTCGCGAATTCCGCGTTCTCTGCTACGATGCGTCTGGCGGAGTTGCGTACCTCTTCCATGAACTTCTCATGCTGCGGATTTTCGTCTATTAACGGGTTGTCCCCTCTTTTCTTCTTTAAATACTGGGATATGGCCGCATCCGTGACACCGAAACGTCGGGCCACCTCCGCTTGTGACATCCCGTGATTTTCCACCAATTCTTTGGCAACTTCTCTTCTTATCGTGGGGAGGACGTACCACACCACTAATTCACACGGTATCTTCATGATATACGGAATATACTTAACGGTATTTAAAGCCATATGTCGGACCGTGACGCATATTATTTTTTGATGCTGCCGGGGTGTGTTTTATGATAGAATTCGCACACATCCCAATCCTTGTCCTCTTCTTTTTTACGTTTATCTGATGAGACGCCCAACGCTGTTGCCATATCTTTTACGAATTTTACGGCATCATCCGTTCCCTTCAGTTCTTCTATCTTTGCCCCTGTGACAGTTAATTTTCCTTTAAAAGAACCGATCACTTTCGTTCCCATGATAACTACATTCTCTGATGCGCTGCACTCCTGTTTTGCCATGTATCTCAGATAAACGTGAAGATTATCCTGCGTGTTCAGCAGGAACATCTCATCCGCTGTTTCGATCTTTTTGTCAACGTCGTCACTGAGCATCCACATTACCGTGGGATCATCCTTTCTGAAGAATCCTTTTACAATGAATTTATCGTTCTCAAGATCTGCGAGCGTCGCTCTCAGTTCTCCCATCCTGAAGTACAGCAGGAAACGATACAGGTGTTCCGCCGAAAAAATACCGAAACATTTGAAATGCATTTTCAGAATTTCTTTCAGCGCTTCGCGCGGATCGATATTACCTGCGGGAACTTCCGAATACGATCGTGAACCGTCTGTATAGATCATTGATGCATGCATCAGTCTGCCGAGTATCTCAAGCGTGTTGTCTGATGTGTACGGCGAATGTTCCAGCATCTCTTTTCTTGTTACCGGCTGACGGTCCTTTATCAACGATAATAATATCTTCATTTCTTCGTCTGTGTCAGCGTTCTTTGCCGCTCTGCATAATTGTGCATATCTTAACGTTGTATAACCCTGGAACCCGGGGACAAGCGACATCTGCATCATGTCGCCGCGTTCCGCAAGTCTCTTTAACGGTGTTCTTTCGATCACGCGCGTCAGCATCTCCGCATCCGTTCGTATGTAACCGCGATCGGCTATCGCTTCCGCGGCCGTTCTGTATCTCATGGACGGCGGCGCTCTTTGTTTCTTGATCGCATAACTTAATACTTCCTCGTCCGTGAACGTTCTCGGAAGGAACTTTCCTTTGGCGTAGAATCCGTTAATGAAATGATATCCTTTCTTTGCAAATATTTTATTCGTTTCGTCGCTCAGTTCAGCTGCGTCGATGTTCAGAACTTCACGTATCCGCACTATATTCTGACCTTTCATTCCGAAGAATGCCATTAAACTGTCAACTGCGTTCAACACATCCGGCAATTGGTCCGGATGTTCCATGTCTATCGACCTTATCTCAACGCAGCCGGACATCTCCCATATCTCCAGCGCACCGATTATCCTGTCCCCGAGTACTGCGGGGTAGATCCATCGATCGCCGTACCTTGACGATATCTCCGCCCATTTTGATGCTAATGCCGGATCCAATAACGAAAGTATCTGTATCTTTTCTTCGTAACCCGTATCTTCCTCCATTTTCGTTATCTCGTCGGGCATCATGTACATGGGCGTTTGTCCTTCACCCACGTAAACGGTAACGGCACCTGCCGCTTTCATGAGTAAAGGAACATCATCCGGCTGCACACCGACGATGAAACGTATCGCCTGCGCCGGTACAGGACCGTATGCGCGCACCGCCTGCGCCGATAATTCCAATAACGTATCGCCTTCGGGTTCGCCGTGTTTGTATATCTCGTAAATATTTTCGGAACCCCAATCCTCCTTTTCGTCGAACGCTCTCACTATTTTCAGCGCACGGTCGAGTCTGTTGACCGATTCTTTTATTTCGTCCTTGTCCGCGCCCATTTCAGCTATAAGCTGTCGCGTGGTCGCTTTCCCCATTGATGATATGAACGCAAGCGTTCTTTCATCTGACGGTAACGTCGGTTCATTACGTACGGACGCGTATCTTTCACCGTCCTCCGATAATACGTATCGTACTCTTCCGCGGACGAACCTTCCCAATAGAATCCTACCGTTTTCCCTCATGGACGCCCATTCTTCCATCCTGAAATTATTGACGCGGTTGAATACGTCCAATACACTTCCGGCGGATCCGTAGAATTTGAAAAATTCTTCGATGGAACTGAACTTACTGCCTTTGGAACGTCTGTAGCGTTCCGCGGTCGCGTGTGAAAAGACATTACTGTGACCGACCTTCAGACGCATCCGGTCGGTTCTTTTCATGTATTGATCGTTCTCCGATATCAGGAAACGGCCGCACGATACTTCGCCTGCGCTTACTAAAGAATCTAACGATATTCGTGCTTCATTCTCCGGTATTGATAAGGAGAACGCAACTTCGTGAACGGTCGCGGGCGCAAAACATTCGAGATGTCGCGTCACGATCTTATCCGTCGCTTTGTCCTTGTCTTGTTGGTCATATGAACACTTTGAGAAGGACCATTTGTTCCTGACTATGTCGGTTCTCGTGATAAGATACATCGACTCCAGTTTTCTCATCGATCTGAATACAGTATCTTCGTCGATCCCCGTCTTCTCGGTGATCTCATCTAATGTCATCTCGTCGGTCATCGAATCGAATATTTTTGTATCGATGTCATTCAATTCCCTTTCCTTTTTGACCGCTGCCGCGTATATCGGTATCTCGGATACCGCCATTATGTGCGGGTCGTCTAAGAAAACGGTACCGATCTTCTTTTCTTTCAGAAGTTCACGGCACCATTGGTCCGTTGTTTTTCTGTCGGCATCCGAATATGCGTAAACGTTTCGTCCTCTTTCTCTGAATGCTTGTAACGGACCTGTGCGCATGAGCATCGGAATTATGTCGCTTTTTGATGCGATACGTCCGGTCTTCTCTCTGAAGTATGGTATAACGCGGTCTTCGGTGAATTCAAATTCTTTGATAGAATCGCCCATGGCGCGGTGCAGCACCTTTCTGTGCAATTCCCGTAGCAAAGCGCTCCGGTCCTCCATCAATACGATGTCTGAGAATCCGGAAAGGATCGCGTTATGCGCAAAGGGTGAAGGAGTTCCGTTGTATGGTATCGTGTCCACGATCATCTCACCGCGCTCTATCATATCGAGGACGACACGAGCATTCTTTATGTCCATATCATCTTCGAGGACCTCACGGTACGTTTCCTCGATGACCGGCATATCATCCATATTACCCAATGTCTCCAAAAGGTACGCCGAACGTATCTGCTGCCTGTTCACCGAAACGGGTCTTCCCATGTAGTTCCGCAATATCATGAAACTTCTCGATGCGGTGTGTCTGAACCTCATTTTGAATATTTCCGAATCCCTTACCGCTTTTCTCAATATTCCTTCGAGGTCTGCGGAAGATAACATCATCACAACTTTGCTCATGTCTATCTTTCTTGATGTGCCGATCATAAAACTGTCATCGGACATCGTCACCGAAACGTTACAGCCTAGAAGATTTGAAATTCTGTACGCATACCCTCTTGATAATGCGTCGTTAACACGCCGTCCGAACGGGAAGTGGAATATCAATCGATTGTTACCGGACGGATCGATGTACTCCTCTATTGCAAGTCTCTTGTCATCGGGTATCATCTCCGCGGTCGTTCTCTGTTCTTTGAAGTACGAGACGATGGATCTTGCGGATCCTTCGTCTATATCGAACTCATCGCACAATTCGTCCAGATCTATGTGATCGTCTTCTATCTTTCTTGCCAATTCACCTCTGAACTTGGCCACTTCCATTGAAAGATCGAAACTTCTCGGTAACATCTCGCCCGCCCACGACGGCACCGTCGGTTTACGGCCTGACGCTTCTTTCACGTATGCGCTCATTCCTTTTGTTCTTACGAACTCGAATGATCTTCCGCCCAATACGAATATGTCCCTCGGTGAAAGACGTTCCGCGAATTTTTCCGACAGTTCGCCTAAAGATGAACCGTGGTTCGATATGACACGATAATTCGCTTCTTCCGGTATCGTACCTAAATTCATGAAATAGATCATCCGGGATCCTTTCTTCCTTCCGAACCTGTTCTCTTCGGGGTCGTACCATATCTTCGAATATACGCCTTCAAAATCGTCCTTGCTTCCGAGGTATTTTAAAACACTGATAAATTTCTCTTTCGGAAGGTTGCGGTAACAATACGAACCTTTTATCAGTTCATACGCATCGTCGACGTCCCATCTGCTGTCTAAACTCATTCCGACGGTCGCTTGCGCAAGAACATCTAAACAATTTTCCGGTATTCCCACTCTGTCGATATCGCCGCGGTGTGCTGCGCGGCACATCACGGCGCACTCAACAAGATCATCCTGATCGAAAACAAGTAATCTTCCTTTTGACGTTCTTCCCATACTGTGGCCGCTTCTTCCTATCCTTTGCAATCCCTTTGCGACCGATTTCGGAGAACCTATCTGACATACCAGATCAACAGATCCTATGTCTATTCCCAATTCCAATGACGTTGATGAGACAACACATTTGATCTCGCCGCGTTTTAATCTTTCTTCGACATCCAATCTTGTTTCTTTACCCAATGAGCTGTGGTGAACTTCGATATTCTCCATCCCTCTTTCCTTCAGTTTGTACACAACGCTCTCGGCGCCCGATCTTGTGTTCGTAAAAACAAGAGTTGTCTCATGTTCGTCTATCAGTTCTTTCAATTGATCGTACATCTTTGAATTCACGATCTCAGAGGAAAGTGCTGTCATATCTTCCGTGGGACATATCACCTTGAGGTCCAGGCTTTTCCTTGTGCCCGATTCAACTAATGTTACGTCTCTCGTTTTACCGTTATCAACGCCTGCCAGGAATCCCGCTATCGCTTCTATCGGCGCCAATGTTGCCGAAAGTCCTATCCTTGTGATCGGGTTCTCGCAATGTGCTTTCAACCGTTCCAAAGTAAGCGAAAGGAATGCGCCTCTTTTTGAATCGCATATGTCGTGGATCTCATCGAGTATCACCCATTCCACGTTCTTCAGACGTTCCTTGAATTTGGGTGCTTCAAGAACAAGTGCAAGTGATTCGGGAGTCGTTATCAGAATATGCGGCGGTTTGCGAAGCATCTTCTGTCTTTCGTATTGTGTTGTATCGCCTGAACGTACCGCCACTCTGATATCGGGTACATCCATACCTTTCTGTTTTGCTGTTTTTCGCATCTCATCCAACGGTGTGTTGAGATTACGATTAACATCATTTGCCAATGCTTTCAGCGGCGAGATGTATACGCAGTACGTACGTTCCTCAAGTCTTCCTTCGGATGCGTACTTCGTAAGTTCATTGATTATGGAAAGGAATGCTGTAAGCGTCTTACCGGATCCGGTGGGTGATGAAACGAGAACATTCCGTCTTTCGTGTATCACCGGTATCGCTTTTGCCTGAGGTTCCGTGAGTGAATCGAATCTTTCGGTGAACCACGCGGATACGAGCGGTTCCATAACGGACATCACCTCTTCTTTACTGTATATCCTATCCGCTCTTTCCATTAGGTACACCTGTAAATTCGTGTTCGTTACACAGTCGGGTTTAATGTACTTTGCTGTCAGAGTGTATCAATTCATATAATCGAAAATGTATTTCGGGTGCGGTGTTAAACCAATGAGTGACGCACTTAAAGCATTATTGATGATCTTGGGTCTGGCGGCCGCAGCGGTACTTTTGGTACTTGTCGGCGGCGATACTGCCGGGGTCGAGCAACTCCCCGAACCGAAGGGATAAACGGATCTTGCCGTAAACGGTCTCATGCAGAGGCTGACAACAGCTTATGCTTCGTTTATGTTCGTGTGCTTGAATTTTGATGTTCGCGGTTTTGAACATTATTCCTTTGAATAACGTTATTGAATGCTTACTTGTGGAAAAGTAGTTAAGTTCTCGTTATTATTTGTGCTTCGATGAACCGTTCGATGCTTGCGATCGTTATCGCCGTTCTGATGACGGCGGTATTCGTTCCCGTTGTGTTCAGCGACGGTGCGGCCGCGGATGAACCGTCGACCGTCATAAACTTTCAGGCGATAGCAACACCTGTGCCTGATGAGTTCGATACCGTCAGAGTTACTGTGGATGATACGATATTCAATAACGTTCCCGTGGACACGGACGGAAAGTTCAGCGTGAACGTTCCTGCGGTGACCGGTGAGGTGAACATAAGCGTCGTTATGGCAAGGCACGAGACGATAGCGTACATCTACGACGGCGATATGTTCGATGATGGCGTCGTTATAGATCTAGCCGCTTACAGCGAAACGGTATTCGTTATGTTCGGAGAAGGGTGGCCATCGATAACGGGAATTGTGGTGTGGCAGCACAACAATGTCGGTGTCGGTGCCGGCATGAGCGTGAAAGCATACGATGAGGCCTCCGGAAGTACATATTTCGGAACGACCCGGGCGAACGGAACGTTCGAGATCATCTGTCCTGTCAATGTGACCTATGTTGTTTCAGTTGTGCACCGTGTGTATGAAGCTCCCGATCAAACCATTTATCTGGGGCCTGACGGTTACGAACTTGATCCGTTCATACTTGTACCGAAGAAGAGCGCAACGGTCCTCTTCGGATTCGATCTCACTCACTCGATGATGATCATCGGCGGTATCGCCGGTCTGTTCTTACTGATCTTCGTCATACTTTACAGGATACACATCGGCAGACATCCCGAGAGATCGAAGATCCATTCGGATTCCAAGAAAAAGGATCAGGAATGATATCTTTTCAGAGTTTCGTTAACTTTTGAGTTAACGTTCTCGTAAATACTGTTACCGTGCGCGTCCATCGCCACGATCAACGGTCCGAAGCGTTCCGCGTCGAATTTCCACATCGCTTCCGCCATACCGAGGTCCTCCCATTCAACTCCCGTTGTCTTAAGGGATTCCGCCAGTGAGACGGCTGCACCCCCTATTGCCGCGAGATAAACGCAACCCGCTTCCTTCATTGCTTCGAGAACTTCGTCTGACATCCCGCCCTTGCCGATAACGGCTCTTATTTTGTAACGGCGTATCATCTCCGCGCCGAGTGTGTTCATTCTTGCACTCGTTGTCGGTCCCGCCGCTATCGCTTTCCATCCGTTCTGTTCCTTTATCATGATAGGGCCGCAATGGAATATCGTCGATCCCGTCAGTTCTTTCGGCGCTTTGCATCCCGGTGAAAGGGCACGCATATGTACCTTGTCTCTGCCCGTTATGATCTTTCCTGTGATGAAAACTGTTTGACCTGCCTTCAGTTCTCTTACCGTTCTTTCATCGATCGGCGATGTTATTGTCGTAATGGGATCACATCCGATATTCTGCTGTGCCGTCATTCAGTATGCGTGCTGTCGCTCTCCGAGCGGCCCAGCAATTAAGATTCACGGAAACAGGAAGACTTGCGGTGTGGCAATACGCTGTTTTGATGTGCACACGCAATACTGTTGCATTACCTCCGAGACCCATCGGTCCGAGGCCTGATGAGTTGAGTATCGTGAACAATTCTTCTTCCAATCTCCGTTCTTCGTCATTCGTGTTCACATGATCCGTTGATCTGAGCAACGCTTCCTTTGCCATTGCGGAACACTTGTCGGCGGTTCCTCCGATACCGACGCCGACTATTGTCGGCGGGCAAGGGCGGCCGCCTGCTTCGAGAACTGCGGTCACGATGAATTTCTTTATGCCGTCGATACCGTCGGAGGGATCGAGCATCGCCGTCCTTGACATGTTCTCGGCGCCTGCCCCTTTGGGAAGCACTGTTATCTCAATGAAATCATCATCCGTCGGTTCATAATGTATGATCGGCATCCCGTCCCCGAGATTGTCTCCGTTATTCTTCCTGGTCAGCGGGTGCACGGTGTTCGGCCTTAACGGTATTATTTCCGTTGCCTTCTTCACTCCTTTCCTTATCTCTTCCCCCACGGACGCGTTTATTTTTCCTTTTACGTAGAAAACAGGTATTCCAGTGTCCTGACACATCGGCCTTCCCATGAATTCGGCTTTCTTGACGTTGTCCATTATCCCTCCGAGTTGCGCGTATGCAGTTTCACTCGTTTCCCACGCGGCGGCCGCTTCCAGTGCCCATCCGACGTCCTCAGGTAACTTAGTATTTGCTGATCTGAGTAAATTGACAACGACGTCCTCAACCGTTTCGGGAATTCTGATCATTGACGGTACATGCGAATGCAAAAGAAAAACAATGCGGTCTTAACGCACGATTTCATCACGGAACGAAGAACAATACGCCGTCTATCTCCGCAACGTCCGCTGTTTCGCCTATGCGGGCATTGTCCGGTATACGAATATCAACGGTCACATAACTGACCGGGTGCAGTACTTGAATTTCCTTCTTCGATCTGCTTACGACCGTTGCTTTCATCAGGTCGCCGTATTTTGTATGAACTTTCAGCGACTGCATGTCGTTCTTTCTCAACGGGGTCATTCCGAAATTCCCTAATCGTATCAGTTTCCCGCCGCCTCTGCCGACGACGGATAATTTGTATGCTTTTCCGCTGTACATCACAACATCATTCAAATGATATTCAGGCATTCTGACCAGGTACGTCATTCGGTACATGTCCTGTCCGTCAGGTGTTTTTCCGACGAGTTTTGATGACTCCTTTGATTCGGCGCAGTAGTTGTCCGCTAATTCTTTCGTAAGCATCTTTGCCAACGAAATTGATGATAATAAGATATCAACTCCGCCTTGCACTTCCTGCACTTTCGTTATAAAGAACTGTCTGTTCTCTGCGGAAAGGTTCTCAACTCTGCTCGTTACGTAACGTACTGTTTCGTCTCTCAATTCATTTGTCAACTCTTTCGTACCGCTTCTTATCTGTATCGTTGCTTCGTAGTAATTACCTAACTGCCTGGAACATTTCTGACAAACAGTATTCTTTATCCTTACGACCGTTTCCGCCGATGCTGTGACCTCGGTACCTTTCATCTCGCCGTCTATGTCAACGTTAACAGAATAATTCCGATCGTCCTGTTTCTTCGCTAACGCACCCGCACTTCTTATCCTCATTCCGTCGATCACATACATTGTGTCGAGCGCAACATCTTCGGATGCTTTTTTCATCGTCTTCTTGACCCAATATCTTCCTATGCGGAATTCTTCGCAGCTTGTGCATCTTTCCAGATCCACGTGCTCCGGCAACATCAATAATTGTTTACCGTTGAGAAAACAGGTCATGCACAGACCATCGAACGTTTCGCCGTCGAGGCCGCATTTTACGCAGAACATCACATGATCACGGCCTGCGCGTGTTTCACTCCGTCTATTATTATAACGGAATCATCGGAAACGAATCCTTCTTCCTTTGCTATCGTTACTGTACGTTCACCTGCGAGGTTCATTATCGTTACGCTCTTCATGCGTATGCGGAACGCTTCTTCTGTTATTTCCTCACCTTTGTAGAACGTTTCCGATATCTTCAGACGCATATCGCCTTCTCTGAACGTCTTTCCCAATATTTCCGTATCGCAAGCGGCCAGTAAACGTTCGCCGTCCCTTACGTGCATCTTGATCGATATCATTCACAGC
>Ga0123353_10017904_pt1 | contig 10444 bp, 8 predicted proteins | sample TergutLab28metaG_3_FD_92763 | JGI IMG/M metagenome (GOLD analysis project Ga0123353, IMG submission 92763) | Labiotermes labralis P3 segment gut microbial communities from Petit-Saut dam, French Guiana - Lab288 P3 | ecosystem: Host-associated > Arthropoda: Insects > Digestive system > Gut ...
AAGATAGGATGGGCAGAATTTATGAAGTGGAAAATTCCGGATTGCCTTAACTCAGAAAACGGTCCATACGACAGGAATTTTTGTACTACAATGGTGAAACATAAAGTGAACCGCATGGACGTAATTCAACTGTTCGAGACGCCGAAATTAAATTGCCCTACTGAAAAGAGGACGATTCTGGACTTTGTCCTATCCCGTATAAACGCGGCTCCTATTTGTAATACTATTTCTTTAATATTCACTTTAATATTATCCTTCCATCTACGCCTAGTTACGTATATGTTCCGTTCCATGCAACTTAATACAAAACGATTTAATAACATTTGCTGGAGATTAGAAATTCCTAATTTCAACGCAAAGATTTTATTAAGCCAAAGAGTTGTGACACGGATGGTCCAAACTGTGTGCGAGCAGGCACAGGGCTGCAGATGGCGGTGCAATCTGGTTGTCCTTGGACATGGGCGGGCATCAACAGCGGGCCGAATAACTAACTTCTTTACCGTCAGACTTATCTGCTGGGAAAGTATGGGAACGAAAGGGTAAACCCGCGCCATCCTGATGAAGCTTGATGGCGGTAAAGGGTGGGTTGCGTAAAAAAGAGAGAGGAGAAGGGGCTGTTTGCCGGCGAAATCTAGCCTCAAATTCTCCCTCTCCTATCCCCCCCTTTCCCTTTAGCATTTTTTACCAACCACTATTCTCACTCGCAACTATGCATTTCCATGCGTTCCTTCTCTCTTTCTTTTTTGTTATCCACCATTTCCTCTTCAGTGCTGTGCAGGTTTTTTTTCTTCTGCTTGTTGAAACATCCCTCACATATCCCTCCATCATGACACAATGTGCATTTCATATTAAGATTATTTTTTCTTTGGTGTCTGGTGGAATGGTCTGTCTGTATACATAGCTAAAGAATGTCTTGCAGGTGTCCCACTGTATTTCATTCTAAGTATCTTTTTCAATCCCCGCAGTTTGCTTCTTGATTATGTTTTATTATGAAAAGAAAATTGTGAAGCGTACAAAATTTTAGTTGGAAGGCATGAAGGGATGTGTGTAAGGTGGAGACATAGTTGCAAATGGGAAGATAAAAATAAAACAGGTCTTAAATAGGGGGTGTAGACTTAATGTGGATTCATCTGGGGTAAAACAAGGACATAACGTGAGCATTTTAACCAGCTACGCAATTGAAAGAGTCTAAAAATTTATATTTAATGGCATTAACAGGCAATTAAAACAATGACAGTATGATTACATGCTGTTTCTTCTGAAGTCCATCTGCTACTTCTTACGGAAATTTTATCAGTGTCATTCGTCCGTTGTTTGATTCGCATTTTATGTAGATTGCGTCGAATGAGCTTGATTTTAGGAATGGCGGAAAGCTACAGCTGTGGTCTCGAGGCAGTCTTGGGTTACTGTGAAGCACTTGCTTGGATATAGTGAGGGAAATGACGGAAAGAGTCAGTCAGACTGAAATTCGAAACGAGTTACACTACAAAAATTCTCGGCTCCTACATCCAATTTTTTTTTTTCATGATCGCTGCTGTCGTCCATCTTGCTGATTTCTTAACAGTCTTTCTTCAGTTCTGGGTACGTATTCAGCTGACAAGGAGTCTGTAAGAAAGCCAATGATACCTGATCATCAACTCAAGAGTTTTTATTTCAGTGAAATTACTTCTTCCGTGTCTATACGGATTTGAAGCATTTAGTTCAACGATAGGCGGAGAATTTCTGCGAGTAGTTGAATCAGTGTTAGACCTTTAACAAGACTGTACTCCACTCAGGTATCTCAGCAAGCATAATGAGCGACTTACGGTTCTGACGGTAAACTTTGCTTCTATGTAGCGGAAAGGATTTTCTCTTCGCCGCCAGTGTGCTGCAATAGACCCTACTGGCGGCCTCACTTCTATCTAATGTGTATGAAGGTCTCGTTCCCTGAGGGCAAGCGGTCGTATTGTGACACACCATTAATTGTTGAATGTGTAAATATCAGGAATGCATTAAGTTTTATTTCAGTTCCTCTTCTGCGCTTTCGTAGTCTGGTGTTATGACTCGCACCTTGACAACTTCACTATTTTTTGGTAATATCATCCCGTTGTATTTGTTCAATGAGTTTTTGTCTTTTGTTTATCCAATCAGGATATTTTAATTGTAAAGTAGAGGCCTGTAACTCAGTTCTCTCTTGTATATTATTGTAGCCTCTACGTAAGTTCTCCCTTGTATTTTATTGTAGCACTACCCGACGTTGGTCGTAATTACCGGCCTAAACATGTGTAGTGAATATGATAAACACACGAATATAAAACCATTTATGGCGTTGTGTTGGTCTGTTAAACGGTAAATAAACACTGATTAAAACTATTTGTGTCATGTGTTTGAAGATTAGAGGCTTTTGGTATATGACGCCTTGTTGGTTGGTATTTTGTTACCGACGTTTTGTAAGATCTTTGTGCCTTCATTTGCAAAGTAGCCGAAGAAAAATAAGTTGCTGCGAGAATACTGCATATTATTATTCTTCTACTCTCTTGAAGTTGGAGGCAGTAACTTTCTCCGAAACGTCTGTAACAAATCAACACGGCATCATGCCCCGGAAGACATATCTTTATCAGCAACGCTGTAAAGTATTCATATCACACATTTATGTGGTTGTTGCTGCCACGCGTGCTGCGTGTTCCATTGCTTTCTGGCTGTGTGAATAGAGCAAATTCTTTAGCTACTTGTTACGTAATAATCTCAGTTCTGTTGTACTATAATTGTATCTTCTAGTTCCGCATGAAGAAATGCTGTTTGTATAAAACAAAAAACATCCTACTGCATCTATTACACGGCTAAGTTGAAAACAATACTGAAGTTTTTGAACATTTTTAATGTAAATACAATGTCCATTTCCTGCAGCTTATCGTCTCTGTGGCTTCGAACACAGATACGAAAGAAAAAAATAACTTTATTCCTGTGCTTATTACTGAGTGCCACGCCGTGAGGACATATAAGGACGTGGGCGTAGAGCTGTACGCATTTCTAACTACATCACTGGCTGGATATGAATGATCAGCCTCACGCTTATTCCGCTTTACTCTCGAGCAGCCCTCGACGTAATCACTGGATAGGATTCTGAGTTGGCACTGTGGTGGCGCAGAGAAAAGTTTGTGCGGAGACCATAAGCATTAATATATCCGAACTTTCTCCCTGCAGATGAGTGTTGTACTTTCAGTTAAATTAGGCCGAGATCGCTGTCATTCACGACTGTCCCGAGACGTCACCGATTTCTGATTCCGTTTTACGTAACTTTAACAGCAACTGGCGCAATAGATTAAATGAATAATAACACCCAAATGTTTCCACATTTTTCACTCGTCTTAAGCTTGTATTTTACTGATTTGTTTCCTGTATCAAATTTTTATGAGTCTGAGTCCTTTTTAGTACCGGGTTCACACTTGAACCAAATAATCTATATTGATAATACGGTATATTTAGTGAAGCAATTAAACTGACATCTACATTCTATAGGAAACAAAAAAACTGAATACAAACCGGAAATAATATGGTGGCATCAAGGAGGTTATAGCTTGTCCGTGATGTTTCTGATCTGTCTTCTAGAGGACCACTTTCGAAACTGGGCTGTGTTACCGATGTCCTGATAGAAGTATCTACGTTTTTTTCTTGGTTTCTGGAGAAGAGTGTCGTGGTGTATTCTTAAACATGACGGGCTCCTTTGATATCGCTAAATAATCTCCTGTTTTATTACTCTTCTATTTGTGTCATGATCTCTCCCGTTGAAATATTTCATTAATTGATTTAACACTTTAAACAATGAACTAAATTCAGTTCTGCCTCACTGAGAATCATCTCATTCTTCACTATAAAAAATCTGTTCATGATGTTTGGGGAAATAATAGCCGTTTTTTGTGGGAGTTATACGGAACGAAGGTATAAAATCGGAGGGTAATTGCAGAGACTTTAAGTGTTAAAAGTACACTTAATGACCACTGGATTTGAAAGTCTGTTATGGCTAAACATTGGACATCAGACATAATCATATCCATAGTTGATACACGGTTGCTCTACCTTGAAGGATTAAAGAGTAAATATATATATATCATGCATGTTGTACTTTTGGCAGAGTACCTTACAGCCAGTGACATATTTCTTTTCATCTTTGCAAATGGCTAATAATTTTCCACGTCCCATAATCATTAGCCTATGTGAATCGTCGGCGAAAGTAGAAAATCTTGTTCAAAAACTTGTGTTGATGGAGCTCGATTTTGGCACGAAATTCACTCTATATCTCTGGTTTACGTTGGGGGTTAGGGGTATTTTTGGACAGCTCTTGGTTAGTTTAGTAAGCCTGCTTTTTTGTGACTATTTTGTCGAGTTGTTAAGGGAGTGGTGGTGCCAAAACCAGACTAGCAAGCATTACAGAGCGAACAGTTTTTACGACCGTTTCTAGCGCACAACGTCGCGGCCCCATGCAGCCTGTATTGGCTGACATCCTGCGAAACAGAATCTGCTGCTGGTGGCTCTCTCGACCCACTGACTTTGCTCCCTTTTCATCAGTCACTAATACTGTAATGCCAGAAATAACCCTGAGTCTGTGCTTTTCGTACGTGGAAGCAGAATGTTTTCATTATTATGCTGCGTGGTTCAACTTCCGTTGTCAAACATCCCTCCTTTGCAGCTTCGAGTCGTAATACTGATGTGAGTTTTCCTTGACTCTCTTGCAATTGCTATGCTTCGTCTGTGTAAATCAAACACAGTAACACAAAACCTTTTGTTCCACGAGCTAAGAACTTCGAAATTGCTACAGTGTGACCAACAAATGTAAGCATATCTTTAGAATTACAGTAATGTTTTAATACGTTAATTCCTACGTGTTTCGAGACTTACTGGCCCATTCTCAGGGAGTGCATAGTTGTAAAAACAAAATAACCCTTCTATCATCCCCAGCGTATAGAATTGTCGCAAGTTTTTCAGTGTATGTGTGTATATAGATGGATAGCTGCAAAGTAATTAGAGCAGCCTGTAGTTTTGAGTGTGTTCACGGTATTAAGGTGCGGAAGGTGGGACGGAAAACAGACATAACGCATCTAGGTCACTTTAGGCGTGACGTAATATGAAGGGCAAGAAAAACAATTGAATATTAATGTACGGAATAAAAAATGTAAAAAACTTCGAAATTCTAAATTCTCTGCAAGAAAATGTTGAAAATACAGTTTGTCAAACTTAAATATATTCTTAATAGAGAATGGCATGATTGGAGCTACAGAAATTACAAATATAAGCGAGGGGTAGGAAAATGGTGACAACTATCATCCAAACTGTTTAACGTGTTTGTCAGTAATATAATAAAACTGAATGGATGTTAGTGGTTAAATTTATGCCCCTGTCGCTTTGCACCGCGCAATAATTGCAGTATACACTGAATTGAAGTCTGAGTGGCAAACATAGCCAGTCTTGACGTTTCGGAGAATTAAAAATTCTTGTGTCCTTTTCGGGATTCGAACTTCGGATCGTCCTGCCCGCAGTCTGGTCACTACACTGACTACGATATGTGCTTATCTGTTTGCAGTTTTAGTATTTTCAGTAAGAAATTTATTATTTGTTTGAAATTATCAATGTTCCGTGCAGTCAACTCAATATTTTTTCCAACAACTGTACATAAGTAAAAATGCAATATTTTAATGAATTTGTGATACTCTTCCTATATGTCGGCATACATTGGCCATCTTCAGGGAGGTGGTTAACAAAGGAAAGAGTTGTGGCTGACCATGTTAAAGATGTGCATTTAGAATGCTAAAATACATACGTTGAGTAAAATACATATTTAAATGCTCAAAACTTGGAAATGGTTAACAAGTTTTCGCATATATCGTGATACTTTACATCAGAGATGGCCAAACAGTCGGTCGGGGCCACTTTTGGTCGTCATCTAAAATTTATTTGCCACTTCATTACGGTCAGTAACTTTTCGTTTGACACCGTTTTGTGGATCAGCCTACTTCAGCGAAGAAGTATTCTCCCAGATGAAGATAATTAAATCACGATATCGAAACCTTGTGGCCGATGAACTTTAAAAACACTGCCTTCACTTGTTCCTAAATTATTACGAACCGTCTCTCAGTAAGTTATCGTAACATGTGCATGGTCGGGCATCAACTTCGCAGTAGGAAGGTTAACGAAAAACATCTTTTAATTGTAGTAAATTCTGTTAGTTTTAAAAATATTTTTAATAAGCAAACAATTGTATTTTTATACGTTTGGTGTTATTATGCTGTTTTACATCTCATTGCCTAGTTGATCTAACGTGAATAAATTACGTATTATGGCAGATATCGAAAGATTTTCAGACTTTAGATTAGGTCACTGAGTCCAAGAGTCTGACCACTTAAGCTTTACATTTTCAAATACACACAAACATCTGTGTCAAATATATCCATCTTGTTGTTTATATTTGTCCTGAAAATAGTTAAATAAAAGTAAACTGTTATTACTTGTTAAATCAAGTAGTTGTATTGCAGAGATTTGAAATATAATTGTAAATAACCTGTTTCGACAGTGTTCATGTTACAATGGATAAAGCATTACGACCTGTTTTTATTAATATTACATATTTTAACATCTTACGTTTCTTTTAATTTTACGTTTAAAATATCCATGCGAATCTCGGTACTCTTAGAAGATCTTAAAATCGAGCGTGAGTTTTTGTAATTAAACCTGTTTTTAGTTTGTGTGAAGACTTGTCGGACTACCAGCCATGCGAAAAAGGTCTGGGCATCCTGCGTTTTGGAGACTGTCCGTGCCTCCATTGTCAGGAGTTGTTATGTTGGTTGACTGAGTCTTCCGTTTTATTTCGACACATTATGACGGGGCCCGAGAACGAATTCTTGTACAAACGCAACAGTAAACTTTGTTATAGTCAAATCAAACACTGACGATGGGTACAGAAAATGTCTCCATAAGACAGAGAGCAAGGCAGTTCTCAGCTTGTCTGTATCGGATACAGCGAAGAATGCTTCTTTGCATAGAGTCACCGTGGAAGCGTCAAATCCTGTATTTTTAGTTTCTACTTCCCAGAATTATCCCGTGAACCACGCCACTAAGACTGGCGATCACCAGCGACGGGCTCCTGAGCTGTGGATTGCCACCACTTGAGAAGTGTGTACAGAGTGGCGCAAGAGTCACTTGACACTCGAGGCAACATGATTCGTTTGAAATGTCGAATAGTTTTCGCACCACTCTGTATTCATTTCTCACTTCCAGCGAAGAACAGTGTCCGACACAGTTATTGCACAGTAAATCATCGCCGACAATCTTGATATATTTGTTAACTGCAGTTGGGTTAACACACCGTGGCAGTAGTACAGTACACATTTACACACAAACAATACATAGCACAACACAATTAACAACTTTGGTTGGAAGGCTTTCTGGGATTCGAACCCAGAGTGGTCAAACTAAAATCTTCTTCACCACAGTATTTCCTTGTTTATACACCACGACGTAATAGGCTTTCGCTTAATCGGCTCGCGTATCATCCTGCACGTCTTTTTCCCCACCTTAGTATGTAGTCTACCGGTAAATTCCGCTCAGGTTTGCTGCTGTTATTCATCTGCATGTCCAGTTTCGTTTTAGTGTATGTATGTATGTTTGTACTCGTATGTATGTATGTGTGTGTGTATGTATGCATGTTTGTACTCGTATGTATGTAAGTATGTATGTATGTGTGTATGCATGTATGTATGTTTGTACTCGTATGTATGTATGTGTGTATGTATGTATGTTTGTATTCGTACGTATGTATGTTTGTGTGTGTTTGTATGTATGTGTGTATGTATGTATGTATGTATGTAAGTATGTGTGTATGCATGTATGTATGTTTTTACTCGTATGTATGTATGTATGCGTGTGTGTGTGTATGTGTGTATGTATATATGTATGTATGTTTGTATTCGTATGTATGTATGTGTGTGTGTGTGTTTGTATGTGTGTATGTATGTATGTGTATGTATTCAGACATGTATGTATGTGCGTATGTATGTGTGGGTATGTATGTGTTTCTGTCTATGTATGTAGGTACGTATGTATGTATGTATGTGTGGGTATGTATGTGTTTCTGTCTATGTATGGATGTATGTAAGTATGTACGTGTGTATGTATGTATTCAGACATGTATGTGTGTATATTTATGTATAAATTCGAAGACTAACTACTGCTTTAAAAATGCCAGTGGTCACTTTCACGTAAAAGAAGACAGCCCGAACGACTCACCAGATAGCATTATCATTTAAGGCGAAGTGTAACAGAAATATTTCCTGTTTTAATGTACCAAGTTTTTTATGAGTGTACGGTATAGTTCTTTATATCCTCTGTAACTAAGCCCGTTTCTGACAAGTAACAGACAGTCTGCATGAAAGCTTAGTGTGAAGAGATGGTGTGGAATTTTTCTAGCCTTCACTCTGAACATTTTACATAATACAAACAAAACCTACCATCAGCATATATCTCGTCAACAGCGCCGCATTTTATATCTTCAGAACTAGATCACATTGAATTCACTAACATAAATTCCAAGGACTGTACAAAACAGTTCACCATAAAAAGAAGCTCATAACCTAAAATTACAAAATCGAAAATATATTCTAAATTAAGAATCATTCATCCAATCTACCTTCAAGATAAGAAAACTTTAAAGACAGGAATTTACTCTATAAAATCTTCACAAATTAAAATTATTCAGTATAATCTACCTTAAATAATATAAATTTTAATCGACAAAGATGGCACTCCAAACTGCTGCAATACTTAAAATTCAAAATGTATTTCCATAACATAACCTTCTATGTAATTTTTATCATCCATGTAAAAATGAGACCTCATTCCTTTTAATAGAACTTTACTTTGCTGATTTCTTTCCAAGTGTTTTTACATGTTTTGTATTACGTGAAGATGGCCATGTTGGCCGAAAAATGTCGTAAAAAATAATAAATTTTGAAAATCATGAAAAAGTTTAGTTGCGATTGAAGGTTTACTTCAATATTTTTTTAAAGCTTTATATTAATGACTGCCTTGTGTACGAGACGAAGACTCCAGACTGTGAGCGTAATCTCTCGTTAATAAGTAGGAAAATGTCAACATTTAATTTCCGTAAAAGAGAAGAATTTCCTGACTTCCTGTTTCGGCATGGTGTCTTCAGTTTTTATTGGAGTTGAGTTTTAAATTGCACTTTTTGCATACGGAGTGTATTTACTGGTTTTGTATGGTTGTTAAGCGCTTTTCGCAAAATTGCGAAAAGCGACTATTGGCTTCATCATGTCTGTCCGTTCTCATGGAACAACTCGGCTTCCATGAAATTTGATATTGAAGTGTTTCTCGAAAATCTATTGAGAAAATTCAAGTTTCATTAAAATCTGACAAGAATAACGGTTACTTTACGTGAGGGCCAATAAATATTTCTGATCATATCTCGTTAATTTCATCCTAGAATGAGAAATATTTCAGGCGCAACTTGTAGAGAAAATAAGAACATATATTTTATATTCAATAACTTTTTTTACCAAAATCTTGCCGTGTATGAGGTAAAGTAAAAAACTTTTGTAGTGCCTTTCAGACCGCAGATGACAATATGACGTATGTGTATTGCATGCTGGATACGTGAGGCTAAAAACACGTACTCGGCATATGTAATACTTACGGCTTTTCCACTGCAACAATGGTTGCAGGAACGCGCGTCAATGGTACGTTGTACGTACATTGCCCATTTGGTTCATACAAACACGGAGTCCGTGAGAGATTTGTATTGGCCACTGGGATAGGTTTTACTACGAGTACATCAATTTTTCCCTGTCAGCATCTTCCCACCAATGCTCCACGCTCATCTTCATCTGCACGTTGCTCTCACCGGTTGGAAAAACGGGCGAAGACTGGGAGTCTTAAAAAAATGTGATCTTTCGGAAGTTGGTAAGAATTGGATAGAAAAGTACTTTTTTTTAATTTAGTGTTTGAAGGTCCGTCCTCATGTTGCGGATAGAGGAAGACCTCCTTTATTGAGGGTAGCTGCGAATAAATTGAATAAGCAGTCGTGGACAGCCGACAAGGGGTGGTCCTCCAGCTGGGGGGTTGGGCGAGGTGCTAACAACCCCTCCCTGTAAAACATTAATGTTAAGAAATGCTTGCAGGCATGATGCTTCCTCTGGAGATAAAGCAATCCGGAGGTAAACTACTCCCCCGCTCGGTTCTCCGGGGGGGGGGAGTGTTTCTAGGGGAAGCATCGCGCAAAATATACAGGGAAATGAAATTAGGCACGTGGAACGTTAGGAGTTTTTATAGGGCAGGGTCCCTTAAGACAGCAGCGAGGGAATTAGCGAGATATAAATTAGATGTAGTGGGGGTGCAGGAGGTCAGGTGGGACAAAGAGGGCACAGTAAGGGCAGGGGATTATAATTTTTTCTACGGGAAA
>Ga0123353_10017905_pt1 | contig 10444 bp, 5 predicted proteins | sample TergutLab28metaG_3_FD_92763 | JGI IMG/M metagenome (GOLD analysis project Ga0123353, IMG submission 92763) | Labiotermes labralis P3 segment gut microbial communities from Petit-Saut dam, French Guiana - Lab288 P3 | ecosystem: Host-associated > Arthropoda: Insects > Digestive system > Gut ...
AGAGAAAAAAACGGAGAGTATACACCATGTTTAAAATATTCGGTACCTATATTTGTTGAATAAATATATAAAATGCAACTTTGGAGGTTAGCGGTGCGGTACATCAACTATAGTTGACGTTAGGCATCAAAAGGTTAAAGATGTATCAGATCTACATCTTCACTATTCATGAGTCGTTAGTGCTGTGCATGTGGTTGGTACAATAAATTGAATACAAGCCAAAGTTTGTTTAGACCTGACCCGTGGAGTGTGGGCCCAAACCAAACACCACTCCATTAGTGCAATTGCTCTCTTGAGGAAAAAGTACGCTGATGGCTTTTATGCTGTTAAGTGCCTCTATCTGCTGCTCAAAGAAAAAAAACTGCTTACCAATATGGTCCCTTCATCTAGATGATTGGTTCCATTCTTACAAACATGCACCTCAAACTCCTTGTGAGTCTTGAACACAACTAAACATGTCTTACAGCATAAGAAAGGCAAATTCTCAGGCAATAATTGCATTTCATCATTCAGCCCTGTTGAGTCTTCAGATATGGTGTATGACCCACTGCTGATGTCTTCGGTGGTGGTGTCAGTTCGTACCGTGTGAGTCTGCAAGCAAGCAGTGAACCACTGCAACTGTTAGGGTACAACATACTGATGGATACATGAATAAGGAAGAAGGGTAGAAACGTGTTCATCTATTCTGAATTCACACTTTCTAAGTGCTCTGTGGTTTTGCACTGATCAGCTGGTACTAATATTAATCTACTGCATACTGGTTAAACATTCCTTGCATAAGTTGTCTTTAACATTAAGCTGTACTGTATACCACAAATGTTTAATGAACTTTTACTTAATGTATATAAATATATCATGTATCAGTCAAACACAACAAGGTTTTTTTATGTTTTTTTATTACTTGGGGATAAATAAACAGCAACCAACCACAGCATATAACAACGAGCAGCAATCTCCCCAAGACTATGTAAGTAATAACAGAATTTTAAAACCCATATATCATGTTATACTAAGACAACACTGTTCACTCATTGTTTCCATATCTATATTTACAGAATATGACTTGTACTACACAGTCTGCATATATAGACAACATGTCTCACGAGCAATAAACTGACATCAGTACACCATCAATGTCATTGTAGGAAGCAACCATCGAACGCTGGAGATAAGAGCCTAAAAAGTTCATCAAGAGTATAATACCAACACGGAAGATATCACTTACCAAGCACATCATTACTGCATAGTCAATGTTTATAATGTTTTAATGTTTTATACACTTTTAAGTTAATTAGTAACAGTATATATAACAATATCCAACATTGTCCACAATTACATGTTTCAAATACATACATTTATATTCCTTTATATGTACTGGTTAGTAATTTTAGAACTAAGTATTCTGGGTGTATAATAAGAACTAATGGCACTTATATATTTTTATACAAAGTTATATCAAGAATGTAAAGCATCTGGGATCCCACAATGCATTTTAAACAGTGTTAGGTAAGGATCTGTATCTTAGAAGGGCCTGATGTTGACTAAGTAATAGTCAAAACATGTTGCCCTAAGTAATAAAAAAACATAAGAAACCCCGTGTTTGACTGATACATGGTATATTTATATATGTGTTAAACACTTCAGGGTGGCAAATATTAAAATTAAATTTTACTTAATGCTTGTAACTACCACATTTACCCCAACACAATCTTCACTTGTCAGAAAAATACATACACACAATACGTTCAGCTTTGTGAGTTTTCAGGCATTTGCAGAGCTACAGTTGAGATCTCTGTTCTTCTGGTACATGGTGCCATGTTACTGGGAGATTGGTGCCTGATGTTTCAAGGACATTACTGTCTTGACATGTCACACACCAATCAGCCAGTAACACTGTGCCTCATCTGAGAAAAACAAAGACCACGTTTAACATGGTGTGTGATTAAAAGGCCAACTCCCTCCAAATCCTGAGATGATGAATGGGGAAAAAATTCTCACTTTATATTGAATTAAACATGGTACTCATGCATGTATGATAGATAGCTCTTCCACATTGACAGAGTCATGTCTGCTTATAATGTAACTTACCCTTTTTGTATGTGCAGTTAAGAACTTCCTGGATGTGAACACCATATCACAGTGATTACAGTTGTATATTTTGCTGCCTCTAGGTTTTGTTTTGGTTGTTGGTGGTACATCTTTCTGACATTTTGTAACACACACTGGTAACTTTGTTTCGATAACACAATTGCTACAAATGGTTTAAACATTTGGAAATTAGTTCAGAAAAAACTATTCATAACAACCATAATTATGGAGAGGATATAGAAACTGATGATTAAGAGGAAACATAATAAAAAACAAAAGTATAATTTCAGGGTACTTTTCACAGTTTTTTAAACTATTCCAGCTTTTACACAAAACCATGTTTCTTCCTAAACCATACCCAGCAATTAGCACTCTTGTAAGCAAATTTATTGCTATCTATATGTGCTGGTATGTTAGTTCAGAGTATTGTACTTTACAGCTTTGCAGATAACATACATGCATACTTATATCGGTTTAACCTTTAAATGACCATATTGGTATTTAAATTTTAGCTCATGGTTTATGAAAAATGTGAGTACTATTTAAACACAAAAAAATAAAATTATAAAAGAAAAAGTCTGTTGTGTAAAGTAAAATATAAATTAGGCAACATATCTTAAAAATGCAGTAAATTTCCTTGCTGCCTAAATATATAAAATGAATTTCTAGCGTATTTTCTTATGTGTGTTTGTACTTGTGAATGTAGATCATTTAAAGGTTAAAGTACAATATTAAATTCTATGCAAAATGATGAATTTATACTGAAATTAACACTCATATATTTAATATGCAATAGCTGGATGAGTTCTGGTTATGAATCACCTCTGGGTATGACATGCATATTCTTTCAAATCTAAGCCCTTTGTGAGATTGTAATAAAATTTTATACCAAGGATTCTCCTTAACAAAACTTGCTGAGAGAACATAAATATGTGCTATATCAGCAGAATAAGATAAAACTCCCTAAATATGTTTTTTCTTGTGACATATAAATTTAACTGAAAAATATAGTTAAAGCATACTTAATGTCATGTAAACATCACGTGCACAGAGAATATCTTTAGGGTTTAGTCTGACTCCGCTGTATTGCCACTTGCTGGCACATGAATTTGAAATGAACATAAAAATAACCCACAGCTCGTAAGTGACTAGAACACAAGGTAACACAACAAGTCACAGGATAGGTTACAAAAGTCATTTGCAAGCTACAGTGAGGGATTCCTTCACCCTCTGCTGTTCTGTCATGCCATGATCTCCGGCCTAGGCAACAGAAAGGGAAAGACACTAGAAGCAGTGTGGGGCAGAAAGTTGGTGTCCAGGAAATTGACAGAAGAGCACAAGCACTGCCCATAGAACAATCATCCTTCAAACACAGTACTGTGAACACCTTAATCAGTTAGTCTATTGTCCAGACCTGGCTTGTTCTCATTTTGATCTGCTTTGGACCCCTAAAAAAGGCACCACGAGTTGGGTGATGAAAATGAAGTGCAGGAGGTAGTGCATGACTGGCTCTGCACACAAAAACCTTTGATTCTGATGCCTCTGAAAATACTGTATAATGATGGGCAAAGTATATAGAAAAGTAAGGAGATTATGTTGAGAAATATTGTGTTTATATCGTCCAAAAGACAAATAATAAATGCATCGGAAAAAACTGTGAAAGCTTTTTGAAGATCTCTCACAGTGTCGTGCACGGTATTTATTTGTGCCATTATACACTTACTTCTCTTGTCTGACAATGCGCACTGCCATGAAGTTTTCTTAATATAGCTGCTATGTAACAAATGAAGATTTTATGCTTGGTAGTACCACCACGCTAAATTATCCACATATGTCCTCTTTAATGTGCAGCTGTCAGCAAATCAAGCTACGAACCCTTCAGAAATAGGTTCTGCACCTGTACAGCTGAAACTTATCAACCACTACAATGGGTGTGTGTTTGTTACTTTCCCAATAAGTTACAGTACACCTTTACCTGCTGCACATCCCTTTATTGACTTCTTGAATTTCTGGTGTTCTTTCAGTCTTTCTCATTGGTTTGCCCGCTTCTTCACTTTTCTTGATGTGCGACAACTTCAGTGATCTCTGTTTTAATCTTGTACTGCCAGTTTCTTTACATGATGCTGTGTTAACAGACATCTTAATGTGTTTGGTGGGAAGTTGTAGTTCGGACAGATTATTGTTGTCATTGTACAATGAACTTGTTAGTGGATTCTCCTTGCATGGTAGGTTTTCTGTTTTGACTGGCAATACTGCTGGTTCACTAGCATCAGAATTTGACTCACTTATGTTTAATTCTGCATTACTTACTGAAATCTGAAGTGTGTCTAAAAAATCTTTCTGTTCACTAGTTTCCTGAGAAAGAAGCTGAAAACAGGATGACAAGTAATTACTGTCAAGAAGCATTTAATTTCATAAACATATGTATTTAAGTTCAGAAAAATTCATATATAAATACCTGCAGTTGGTTTGTCAGCTCAGTTACAATGGCCAAGAAATGGATTGCTAAGGGATCTAGCAATCCTATTTTCACCTTATAATTGAATATCAATGTTTCAAAAATGTCAAGTGTTGCAGCCTGAAATAAATAATTGCAACATTCACCAGTTCATGCACATTATAAAATATTCCTTACAAACTACACAAACCTATACCACCTTATATGTAGGTCCTTCTATGGAAATGAAGTTTGTCCTGATATATGGTGGTAGGATTGTTATTCAACTTTGCTTGAGAGTATGCCATTAGAAGGGTTCAGATTAACCAGTATGGCTTGAAATTAAATGGTACACATCAGCTTCTGGTTTATGCTGATGATGTTAATATATTGGGAGGAAGCGTACATACTTTAAAGGAAAATGCAGAAGCTTTGATAGTGGCTAGTAAGGAGAGTGGATGAGAAGTAAATGCTGATAAAACTAAGTGCATGGTCATGTCTTGAGATAAGAATGCAGGATGAAGTTACAGTATAAAGAATGATAACAATTCCTTTCAAAGGGTGGAAGAGTTCAAATATTTGGGAAAAACCTTAACAAACCAAAATTCTATTCAGGAAGAAATTAAGAGCAGAATGAAGTCAGGGAATGTTTGCTATCATTCAGTGTAGAATCTATTCTCTTCCACTTTGCTACTCAAACATTTAAAGATTAAGATATACAGATCTATAATTATGCCTGTTGTTTTATATGGGTGTGAAACATGGTCGCTCACAATGAGGGAGGAACGTAGGCTGAGGGTGTTAGAGAATGGGGTGCTGAGGAGAATAGTTGGGCCTAAGAGAGATGAGGTAATAAAGAGTGGAGAAAACTACATAATGAGGAGCTTAATGATCTGTACTCCTCACCCAATATTGTTCGGGTGATCAAATCAAGATGAATGAGATGGGAGGGGCATGTAGCACATATGGGGGAGAAGAGAGGCACATACAGGGTTCTGGTGGAGAAACCTGAGGGAAAGAGACCACTTGGGAGACCTGATCATAGATGAGACTATAATATTAAGATGGATCTTGAGGAAGTGGGGTATGGGTGTATGGACTGGATCAAGCTGGCTCAGGGTAGGGGCAGGTGGCGGGCATTTGTGAATGCGGTAATGAATCTTCGGGCTTCATAAAATGCAGGGAATTTCTTGACTACCTGAAAACTGGTTAGCTTCTCAAGAAGGACTCTGCTCCACAGAGTGAGTAAGTAAGTAAGTAAGGAAGTAATGTAGTGGTAGGAAATTTATAAAGTAATATATACTTTCAACTTTTTATCATTATATATAAGAAAAATGTAGGGTGACTCATAAAGATTAATATATCAATTCTCATATATGTCATAAAAATGACAAAGATGGACTGTATCTTAAAAGTTGTTTTGTTCACTTATTGCATGCATTTACACTAGTAATGTACAGTCAGATCACTACAACAAGAAGCAAGGCTGATGTCACTGCAACTGCAGCACACATAACGGTACTATTTCACCCTCACTCATGTGAGGTTCTGCAATGGTCTCATGCTTCTAGTTACAATAAGCCCATTATACTGTTCGCTACCTTGATGGTTAAACAAAACAGAAAACGCTAATCAAGCACAGCTGTAAAAGTCTGGAAAACAACAACTATGTATAGTCATGACTCATCATCAAAATACACGGCAATACTGTAATATACATAATAACATGTCCTTGAAAAATGTGGCATGGCTCAAATATTTTGGAATTATGGTAAAAATATTGCATTCATGAAGACATTATGAACAAATTATATTTCGGCAATGGTTGCTACCGTTTAATTTAGAACCTGTAGTATACCTTTCTGCTATCTAAAGATGTACACATACACAAAAGCATATTTTTTACCTGCTTTTTATATGCATAAAAAATTTAGTTTCCTACATTAAGGAAAGAGCACAGACCGAGGACACGTGAGAACTGGATTTTGGAGAAAATATATGTAACATAAGATAACATAAACATAATATAAAAGTAAAAAGTAAAGGAAGAGTTGTCCCAATCCATGCCATGTTTGCATAAAGGGGCAACAAAGTTATGGCTCCACTCATTATTAATCTTGGCAGTGCAGGTGTGGGGGGATTGGGATATAACAAAGAGGTGAATAAATATGCATTATGAGGAGATTCACCAAATATTGCTTCATTTGGATAACGAATAAAGGGCGGGGGATGGGTGGGGCATGCAGCACGCATTGGAGGTAGGCGACATGGTGGGAAAAGCCGAGGGGAAGACGGTACTTCGACGTGTAGACGTACAGGGAGAAGAGTAATAGAATATATCTCAAAGAAACAGGTCAGGATGGTATAAACTGGATTCGTCTGGGTCCGGACAGGGGCCTGTGACAGGCTCTTGTAAACACGAAAATGAAAATACGTGATAACTTCTCGAGCGATTATTTGCCCCAGAACATTCGTAATAATAAATAAACAGTAGTAATCATACGTTCAATAATCCTTTTCCCTCTCCAACCTCACAAGTCGGTAAGACATGCACTTAAATGGTGAATGAAAATATCTGATTTAATTTGTTGTTTTCTTAAATATGTCGTAACTTAAAAGGAGTTAAGACATTACTCACGTTAACCCTAAAAACGTCAGTAACTCAATAAAATTAAAGACCCGACTTATAATATACTCATAATACTACAACAGCCATTAAAATGTCACACATGACCACTATTGGCAAATTCTTACTTTTTGTAGAAATATTTCCAAATTCGTAAATGTTTTCCTAACAAAACCATCACACACCGCCATATTTGACAGGTAGATTTTACCGTAATCTGCTGGGAAATTACGGTAACTTCCTAGCTCTGTGTTTCAGTTTGCAGCGCCACCTCGTGGGGTACGTGTAACGTTAGCACATTGGATGTGTATGACATATTCGCATTTTTCGTAATAATGGTCGAAATCACAGTTTGATGCGGCGTCTTCCAGATCTTATACAGACAGAACTGTGTAGCACAACCGCATCCTTTTGTATACAAACGAAATGTCTAAAGACACATTGAACCTTCGTAAATCCACGCAGTGTTAACACTTTGACTCTTTGTAATATGATACGTTAGCTACAAGTAAATTCACAGGAATAGTAAAGATGATACTGATGTACCCTATACAAACGTTGTCAAGAAAGATGATACTAAAAAACATACAACCCAAACAGGGCAGTTCTCAATTACGTTGTGGCGGAAGACAGTTATACAATAATGTAATTGATAATGAATACTGCCTACTGGAACGTGACGCCGTGTTGAATGGTCAGCAATGACGAGTGTTGTACTAGACTACACCAAGGCGTCACATCCTAGAAGACAGTGTTCTCCATGAATCACAGATTTCACGTTGAAGAATATTTGTAAATTAAATTCCTCTGCCATCGCTTGACAGTCTGTTAATAACTAGTTGTGGTTTTCCATGTGCGTCAATGGGTCCGTGATAGGGGGGTGGGGGGAGAATACCTGTGGTAAAAAGAGGATTCGGTGGTGATTGAATTATAAGAAAATTGTGTTATAATTTCCAGGCTTGGTATGAGTCATCCTGCTGTGTACATGATGCCAACATTTCCATATTTATTTTGAAAAATCTTATTGCTGGGCAGTGCTCCCATGGTAAGTGCAGATGAGATATCAATGTTGTATTTTTTTGTGTTCATGTAATAATACAATAAGCATATGCTTCCACTGCGTACAGACCTATAAGAAAACAGTATTAAAATTAATAGGAAAACAAAAGCTTATTAAAGTCCAAAGTACATCAGATGTGAGCAAATAGAAAAGTCTCATTTTACTGAATAGTCATACAGTTTCATGATTAGAGACGTTTCTTCATTGTATGATTGTCAGTTGTTAGTAAGGATAAACACTACTTTACAAATTGGAAATAAATATATATGAAAAGTGAACATCCTTATCCTTATGTCTATATTCGTTGTTCTGGATGTTAAAAGTACATTTTTTATTTACTGGTGTAATGTGAATGTTTTTGAGAGTTTTAAGCTTTGTCTACAAAATGCTAAAATTGGACTTCAGCAAACTGTTTCAAAGAAAAAACCTAGACTAATCAATAAGCAAACCATAAAACACTTCCAGACATTGTTAAAAGATGAAACATGGGACACAGTATATAAAACTACCTGTATAAATGAAATGTACAACAGATTTCAAGGTATCTTCTTAAGACATTATGAAGCTAGATTTTTTTGTATTTTATACAAATTATAGGTCATATGATAACGGCTGGGTTACAAAAGGTACCAAAATACCATGTACCAAGAAAAGAGAGCTTTATTCCCTATATAGAAATAACAAAGGTAATATTCTGATAAGGGATCATTATAAAGAATATTGCAACATACTGAAGAGAGTAATAAATGAGGCAAAAAAAAACAATATTTCCTCAATCAGATAGCAGCCTCTTCTAACAAGGTTAAAGCTGCATGTAAAAAAAATAAAAAATTCTGGGCTCTCTCATTTGTATGACATAATAACCAAGATAAACTACAGTGATAAATTATTAAATAACACTAAAGACACTGCAAATTCACTTAATAAATTCTATACACAGATAATCAAAAACTCAAATATTAAGCCTCATCATTATTAAGAAATATTAAGCTTCATAATATAGTACAAATGGAAACAATTCTGGTCTCAGAAGCAGAAGTAAGCACTATAATAATGTCTCTTACACCAAGAAATTCAACAGGATATGATGGAATACCCAATAAAATCCTAAAATAGTGTGTACACCCTATAAGTACACCCCCTGACTTACATATATAATCGCTCATTGACCAATGGAATTTTTTCAGGAAGGTGCAAATTTGCAATAGTGCGACCTGCTTATAAAAAAGGAGAAAAAGAAAATAAATAAGTAATTACAGACCGATATCTCTACTAACAGCCATGTCAAAATTCTTAGAAATGATAATGTTCAAAAGATTGGAACAACACCTAGAATCAAATAATATCCTGGCTACAGAGCAATTTGGCTTCAGGAAAGGTGTACATATTGAAAATGTAATCTTTACCCTTACTTACAATATACTTATTTCATTAAATCAACGACAGCAGGTAGGGGGCAATTTTTGCAACCTAACCAAAGCACCAACCACATGATTCTTTTAAACAAGTTACATTATTATGGAATAAGAGGGAAATGTTATCGCTGATTTAAATCTTACCTTGAAAACAGAAAACAGAGGGTTTGTATATCACCACACATTTTAGAGCATGAAAAATCTTCCAGCTGGGAAACGGTAACCAGTGGGGTCCACCCACACTCAATCCTGGGACCCCAACTCTTTATAATATATTTGAATGATTTACCATGTGGATTATACCAAGAAGCTAAACCAGTAATATATGCTGTTGGTGGTGGGCCAGGTTCCTCTGCTGTTCTTTATTTGATGCTGCAAAGATTTCCTTTGGAATTCCAGTATTTTGCAATTGTATATGTATGTATGTATACTTTTTATTATAGTTGAGCATGCTCCATTACAACTAGGTAATACTACATGCTGATTTTACACATTATTGTTTAACTTGCTTAGGGGGAAATCAGAGGCAGCTCTGCTCTCTGCCACCCCTTTACAGTTGTATATGACTGTCCGTAATTTCACAGTGCAGTTGTGCATAATTCATTTCCTGTGTATTAAATATTATTAATATTTAGCAGGTTGTACAATGCTTCCACATCTTCCTGCGCCCATTTGACAATTATATTATCTTCTTCCTCCAGTTGTCTCTGTCATTCCAGTCTTCTTCCATTAATCCCTTTTCTCCCATCAGTCCTCTAATCCCTTCCACCCAGGTAAGTTTAGGTCTACCTCGTTTTCTTCTTCCTGGTGGGCTCCAT
>Ga0123353_10017906_pt1 | contig 10444 bp, 9 predicted proteins | sample TergutLab28metaG_3_FD_92763 | JGI IMG/M metagenome (GOLD analysis project Ga0123353, IMG submission 92763) | Labiotermes labralis P3 segment gut microbial communities from Petit-Saut dam, French Guiana - Lab288 P3 | ecosystem: Host-associated > Arthropoda: Insects > Digestive system > Gut ...
CCAATGCTATGGTTAAAGGCATGTTGGGCAGGGCGATGATAGAGTAGCCGACGAACATAATGATTTGTCCCAACATAATAACCAATTTGTACTTCTTGGTCCAGTCGGCAAGCATACCGCCGATGAGAGCCAGAGCATAAATGGCAAAATAGAACCAACTGTAATAGCCGCCTGCTTCCGCTTCGGAAAGTCCGTAACGGGCTTGCAAGAACAACACCAGAATAGCCATCATGGTGTAAAAACCGAAGCGTTCCCCCATATTTGTGAAAAACGCCACTATTAATCCTTTCGGGTGATTTTTGAACATAAATTAAAGATTTTAGAGTTAAAACTGAGACAAAGATAGAATTTTTTTAGAAAAAAAAAAAATTTGTAAGAGAATTGCATTAACTTTGCCCTGATGAAAAAGTGTCTATCCGCCCTATTATTTTGTTTGCTCTTTCTGGTGAGCATTTTGCCGCTGGGGGTGCACTATTTCTTTTCAAACATTTTTTTCTTTTTTGTCTATTATGTTTTCGGATACAGGAAGTCCACAGTCTATATTAACCTTGCCCGTTCCTTCCCCGAATTGAAGTATGGGGAGATTGATCGGTTGGCCCGTAAATTCTACCGTCATTTTGCTGATTTAGCTGCGGAAACACTTTGGTATGTGGCAGTTAGTCGGCGCAGGCTAAAAAAGAGGGTGCGTATGGAGCGGGTGGAGGTGTTGAAGGAGTTTTATGAGCAGGGGCGGAGTGTGTTGCTTTTGTGCGGTCATCTGGGGAATTGGGAGTATTTTCTCGTCACTTCGGTTTTTGCAGATTTGGGGTGGGCGGGTTATCCCAAGGAGAATATGGCGATTGTGTATAAGGCGTTGGAAAATTCGGTGATGGATCACTTTTTCTACAAGGTACGGCAGAAACACCGCTTTGGGGCGTTGGTGGAGTCGAACCATATTGCCCGTTTTATGGTGCAGCATCGGAGGGAGAAGTGGCTCTATGCAATGGTGGCGGATCAGTCGCCGCTGCCCGGGGCGCGCTATTGTGTGGAATTTCTTCATCAACCCACTTTGATGATGAACGGGCCGGAGCAGTTGGCACGGACTTTGAACTGTGCGGTGGCATATTATAAGATGAATAAGGAGGGACGGGGGCGCTACTTGATTACGGTGCAGCCGATTTGCCACGATCCTTCGGAACTTCCGGAGGGGGGAATTACGGAGGCATACTCTAAGTTATTGGAGGAGAATATATATGAGCAGCCGGAGGTTTGGCTTTGGAGCCATAAGAGGTGGAAGAGGAATGTAGAAAAGGAGCGGAGGTAGTTCAGATAAATTCGTATATTTGTGGTTTGTGAGAGAGGGTTACGAGGCTGTTATAAGTGAGGTTGTAATTGTTTTATATCTATAAAAATCAATATGATGTATAGAATTTTTTTATGTTCAATGGGGCTGTTTGGCCTTTTGATAACGGGAAACGCCCTCTTTGCTCAGGAGGTAAGGGGGGGAGAATTTATTCCCGATGGGGCGGTGATCTATTCGCTGCCCATGACCACTTTTAGTATTGAGGTAGAGGCAGAGGGAGAGGTGTTTAGCGCAGGACCTTATGCGAGGTTCGCTCAGAAATATCTTGGCTTGAGCGCACGTGTGGAGGATGCGGTGCAGTACCGTATTACAAAGGTACAGGTGCGTCCCTACCTTGAAGCGGATCCGGCGCACTCGTTTATGGTCAACCTTACGGGGGTAAAGAATCCGGTGGTCAACTTTGCACACTTTAGTACTCAGGGGTTGATTGTGCTTGCAGACAGTTATGTAGGGAAAGAAGAGAAGATGCGTTTTGCTGCTTCCGGAAGGGCGGAGTTTACAGATAAGGGCACGTCGTCCAATCTGACGCAGGAGCAGGTGACCCTTTACCGTGCCGAGCAGGGCGCTTCGGGGATTAGCAGGGTGGCTGTTCCTCAGAATCAAACGGTGGAGAAGAGTTTGGAGCGGAGGGCGGAAGAGGCGGCTTCGCTGATTTTTCAACTCAGGAGTAAACGGGTGGAGATTATTACGGGAGAGACCGATGCTACCTTTAGCGGAGCTGCGCTGGGAGATGCGATGAAAGAGATTGCTCGTTTGGAGGAGGAGTACTTGAGCCTCTTTTTGGGGAAGTCGAGCTACACCACCCAAATCATGCAGTTTGATGTACAACCGGTTGCCAAGCAGGCAAGGCAGACCTATATTGCTTTCCGGTTCTCCGAAAGTGAGGGGTTGGTGCCTGCTTCCAATTTGAGCGGACGCCCTGTGGTGCTCGAATTAAATGCAGAGGGTGTTCAACTCGCCCCTCCGGCAGTGACGCCCGACTCAGGGAAGAGCGCGGTTAAACTCTTCTACCGCAAACCCCTCGCAATGCACCTCTCAATTCTTGATGGTCAAGAAGTTCTGGTGCAATCCCGTGTGCTTGTATATCAGTTGGGGCAAACCCTCAGTTTCCCCATTAACGTTTCATTAGGAAAATAACTTTTAAATCAAATAATTATGACAATTGCAGCATTAAACCCCCAACGTGTATGGAAACATTTCCATGCCCTGACTCAGATTCCCCGTCCCTCCGGCCACGAAGAAAAAGTGGTTGCGTACATGAAGAAATTTGGAGAGGACCTTGGATTAGAAACTATTGTAGATCACGCAGGAAACGTGATTATTCGTAAGCCGGCCACCGTCGGTATGGAAGATCGGTGCGGCATTATCTTGCAGGCGCACGTGGACATGGTGCCCCAAAAGAACAGCGATAAGGTGCATGACTTTAAAAACGACCCCATTGAGCCGCGTATTGAGGGCGAATGGGTCTATGCTACCGGCACCACCTTGGGCGCCGACAACGGTTTGGGTATGGCGGCCGCTATGGCAGTACTTGAGGCCGACGATTTGGTACACGGACCTATTGAAGCACTCTTTACCGCTGAGGAAGAGACCGGTATGACGGGAGCCCGTGCGTTAAAAGGAGGTATTTTGAAGGGCGACATCCTCATCAACCTTGACTCCGAAGATGAGGGCGAACTCTATGTGGGTTGCGCCGGTGGCTTGGACGGGACGTATGAGTTTACCTATCAAGAAGAAGCAGTTCCCGCAGAGATGCTGCCTTACGCTTTGAATGTTACGGGCCTCAAAGGTGGACACTCCGGTTTGGATATTGCGCTCTACAGGGGCAATGCCAATAAGGTGATGATGCGCTTGTTGTTGCCATTGATTACCAAATACGGCGTGCGGATTGCTTCCATTGAGGGGGGCAGTTTGCGCAACGCAATCCCCCGCGAAGCGTTTGCCAGGATTGTAGTACCTAAGGATAAAGTGGCTGAGGTTGAGGCTGAAGTGCTTTCGGTCACCATTGCCCTCCAAACCATCCTCTCCATTGCCGATCCGGGTTTAATCGTCTCTTTGGTGGCCGAATCGACCCTCCCCGCCTCTGTGGTTGACGCCCCCACCGCTTTGGCCGCCGTTCGTGCGGTTCTGGCCGCTTTTAACGGAGTTTTCCGCATGAGCGACGCCATGCCCGGTTTGGTAGAGACCTCCAATAATGTAGCGATTGTGAAAACAGATGGCGGAATCATCACGGTTAAATGCCTTATGCGTAGTTCGGTTGACAGTGCAAAGGAGGGGTTGTCCCAAGTGTTGGGCGCCACCTTTGAATTGGCAGGCGCTTCTGTAAGCACTTCCGGCGGCTATTCAGGATGGCGTCCCAATATGGAATCACCGATTCTGAATGAGATGAAGAGAGTCTATCATGAACTGTACGGGGTGGTGCCTGAGGTGAAAGCGATTCACGCCGGTTTAGAGTGCGGCATTTTGGGAGGCAACTATCCCAACTGGGATATGATTTCGTGCGGCCCAACCCTGCGCTCGCCACACTCACCCGATGAGCGGGCGTTGATCCCGACTGTGAAAAAGTGGTGGGATTTCCTTGTTGAGGTGTTGAAGAACGCGCCAATATCGAAAAAGTAAAGGGCTTTTGCACTTATTTTTAACGCGGTACCTCAAATAGTAGTTCCGACCGGCAAAAGATTTTTTTGCCGTAGCGTTTTTTTGCCTATCTTTGCAGCCCAAATTTTTTTAAACCATTTAAAACATGTTAAAACAGTACGAAACCGTTTTCATTGCAACTCCCGTTTTGTCTGATACTCAGATGAAGGAAGCGGTAAGCAAGTACCGTGACTATATCACCGAAAACCAAGGTGAGATTGTTCACGAAGAGGATTGGGGCCTGAAAAAGTTGGCCTATCCTATTCAAAAAAAGACCACAGGATTTTACCACCTGTTCGAATTTAAGTCAGATCCTACATTTGTCGCTAAACTCGAACTGCTCTTTCGCCGTGACGAACGGATTATCCGTTTCCTCACGTTTGGTATGGATAAACACGCCGTAGAGTATGCCGCCAGAAGGCGCATGAACAAACACGAACAACCACAACAATAAAGGAGGAGTGCATTATGGCTACACAAAATAACGAAATCCGTTACCTGAATCCTCTGACTGTTGAGGTTAAGAAGAAGAAGTATTGCCGTTTTAAAAAGTCGGGAATTAAATTCATTGACTATAAGGATGCTGAATTTCTAAAGCGTTTCCTGAATGAGCAGGGTAAAATTTTGCCCCGTCGCCTTACCGGAACGTCTCAAAAATTTCAGCGTAAAGTTTCTCAGGCAGTTAAGCGTGCCCGTCACCTTGCGTTGCTGCCATACGTTACCGATTTGTTGAAATAAAGAGTGGAGGATAAATAATGGAAATCATTTTAAAACAAGATGTTCCCAATTTGGGTCATAAAGACGACATTGTAACCGTTCGCAATGGCTACGGTGCTAACTACCTCATTCCTCAGGGATATGCCATTATGGCCACTCCCTCTGCCAAAAAGGTGCTGGCGGAGAATATCAAGCAGCGCGCTCATAAAGAGGCAAAACTTCGTCAGGATGCTACCGATTTGGCTGCCAAGTTAGAAGGGAAACAGTTTAAGTTAGCCACCAAAGTTAGCTCCACCGGTAAGATATTTGGTTCGGTGAATAATATTCAAGTGGCTGATGTATTGGCTGCTGCGGGATTTGACATTGACCGGCGCAATATTGCTTTTGTGGGTGAACCCCACATTAAAGAGGTGGGTGAATATGAGGCGGTGGTTAAGATCTATCGTGAGATTAAGGCCGGCATCAAGGTTGATGTGGTTGGCGAAGAGTAATCTTTTGAGATGAAACAAGATCTTCAAATATTTGATCTGATTCGCAAGGAGGAGGCTCGTCAGCAGAATGGCATAGAGTTGATTGCCTCCGAAAACTTTGTGAGTCCACAGGTGCTTCAGGCAATGGGTTCTGTGTTAACCAATAAGTATGCCGAAGGGTATCCGGGCGCCCGTTATTATGGCGGGTGTGAAATTGTAGATCAGTCGGAGCAGTTGGCCATCGACCGTTTGTGCCAACTCTTTGATGCCGAGTATGCCAATGTGCAGCCCCATTCGGGCGCACAGGCAAATATGGCAATCTTTTTGGCGTGCCTCAAGCCGGGCGATACCTTTATGGGGCTTGATTTGGCGCACGGCGGACACCTTACCCACGGCTCTCCGGTGAATATGTCGGGAATGTGGTATAAGGCTGTTGGTTACCAGGTGAACGAAGAGAGCGGATGCGTGGATTATGACGAGATGGAGCGTAAGGCGTTGGAGCACAGGCCAAAATTAATTGTGGGCGGTGCATCTGCGTACTCCCGCGAATGGGACTATGCCCGTATGCGCGCCATTGCGGATGAGGTGGGCGCCCTCTTTTTGGTGGACATGGCCCATCCTGCCGGATTGATTGCCGCCGGTTTGATGGAGAACCCCGTGAAGTATGCGCACATTGTGACTTCGACCACCCACAAGACTTTACGCGGACCGCGCGGAGGTATCATCATCATAGGCAAAGATTTTGAAAACCCGTGGGGCATTAAAACGCCTAAAGGTGAAACCAAAATGATGTCTGCTGTGCTCAATTCGAGCGTCTTCCCCGGGATTCAGGGCGGACCGTTGGAGCATGTGATTGCTGCCAAAGCGGTAACGTTCCACGAAGCGCTTCAACCGGAGTTTAAGGTGTATCAGGAGCAGGTGATGAAGAATGCCGTTGCCATGGCTGCCTCCTTTGTCGATAGGGGGTACAAAGTGGTGTCGGGAGGGACAGATAATCATGTGATGTTGATAGACTTGCGCGAGAAGTTTCCCGATCTGACCGGAAAAATGGCCGAGAAGGTGCTGGTGCAGGCCGATATTACCGTGAATAAGAATATGGTTCCTTTTGACAGTCGTTCACCATTCCAGACCTCAGGGATTCGCGTTGGCTCTCCCGCCATCACCACGCGGGGGCTTAAAGAGAGAGATATGGATCCGATTGTAACGTTGGTGGACAGGGTGCTCACCCGGCCCGAAGATGAAAAAGAGTTGGCTGCCGTAAAGGCTCAAGTGAAAACCTTGATGGGCGGTCTTCCTTTATATGCGTGGTAAGCAGCGCTTTTGTGATGTTCTACATTATCAATTGCCACACGCACCTCTTCACGTTTAATCATGTACCGGTACGTTTTATTGCCGGTCAGCAGTTGTTGGCTTCGTCTCAAATGGGCAGGAGCCGTCTTGCTTGGTTGCTCCTTCGTTTGAATCCGCGAAGCGATGATGGAAAGTTAGATCGCTTGGCCGTCTTTTTGCGTAACGGAAATTTTGATACTCAGGAGAAGATCTATGAACGTTTGGAGATGTTCTATCCGGCAAGCGCCCGTTTTGCCGTCCATGCGATTGACTTTGAGTACATGGGCGCAGGACGCACCCCAAAGGGTTATTTGGAGCAGTTGTCGGAACTCTCGGAACTTAAACGGAAGTTTCCCAAGAAGATCTACCCCTTTATTTGTGCTGATCCACGTCGTCCGGATGTCGTTTCGTTGGTAAAGCATTATATTGAGAAAGAGGGATTTGCAGGAATAAAACTCTATCCGTCCATGGGCTTTTTTCCGTTCGATGAACGGCTCTATCCCCTTTATGAATATGCCGAACAGCATCAGATACCTGTGATGACACATTGCTCCTCTTCCGGGCCTGTGTATGGCCGAAACATTCCCCCCAAAAAGGGGCGCATACACCCCAAAACAGGGGAAGAGATGAAGGCTCAAAACAAAAGAAGTTTTGCAGATCACTATGCCGACCCCGATAATTATCTCTATGTATTAGAGGATTTTCCCCTCCTAAAAATATGCTTTGCCCACTTTGGCGGGGATGCGCAGTGCATGAAGTACTATAAGAGTAACGATCCGAAGGAGGTGCGCAACAATTGGTTTGTAAAGGTATCGAATATGTTGAGGAGATATAAGCATACATATACCGATATTTCCTACGCCGCTGCCGATTTCGATTTGTTGGCGCTCTTTCATGCCCTCCTGCAAAGTCCGGCCACGAAACATAAAATATTGTTTGGCTCCGATTACTATATGTCGAGCATCGTGCGGAATGAGCGGTGGTTCAGCATGAACGTATTGATGTATTTGGGGGAGGAGTGCTATGTGCAAATTGCGAATACCAATGCAACCAAATACTTGAACAGCCTTATTGCCACGTAGCGTTGCTTCTCCGGCAAATCCCAATCCTACCGATATGGAGGTGTACACAATTTTTTGATGGGGCGTACTTTTTTTACTCAATTGCAAAAATTTTTTGCCTCATTGTCAGTGGTTTAAATTCAATTAGGAGTAAATTGAAATTTTTATCAGACAAAAGTGATTAGATATGAAAAAAGTTTTTTATTATCTTTGCGTCCGAAAACTATTTTTTAAAACCTGATTATATGAAATCAAAAATTACGTTTTTGTTCAGTTTTGTTCTTAAAGCCTTTTCGGTATTGCTACTTGTTTTTCTAACAACAGGTAGCGCTTTCGGGCAATTCAACATTGGAGTAAGTGCCGGTAGAAATTATACAAATGTTTTTGTAAAAAATGTGCATAATGTGTTTGGCTGGGAAGAGTATGAAGTTACAAACCCGATACATAAAAAGGGCTTCCATATAGGCGTTGTTGGCGAATATGGCATTGACAATAATTTTGCCGTTCAATCGGGGATTATATTTGCCATGCAGGGATACAAGGCGGCTCAGAAAGATATAGTTGTAGGTGATATTAAGGGGCATGAAGTTGAGATAAAAGTGAACATCAATTATCTTCAAATTCCGGTAAATGCCCAATATAAAATGAGTTTGGGGCGCGGAGCGCTTCTGTTTCAGACAGGGCCCTATTTTGGCTTTGCATTGGGAGGCAAAATGACATCACAATTAATTGGGAATGGCGTCCCTGTTTCCGAGAAGAAAAAAACGGACCTTTCATTCGGTGGTAAAAAAGAGCAGTTAAGTCCCTTTGATTTTGGAATAGGTTTTGGAATCGAGATTCCTCTTGATGGCATACAATTTGGTCTGAGGTACCAGCTTGGAATTGCCAACTTGTACAATGTTGAAGATGTGAAGATGAAGAACAGAGGCTTTGAGATAAAATTGGCCTATTATTTCAGTCGGAAGTAAAATTTCCAAATTATCCGTTACGCGCTTGCTTGCGGGCGAGACGCTCAGCTTTCCTTTGAGCAGCCTGTTCCCTCTTTTGCGCTTTGCGTAAGGCCGCTTCTTCCCGTTTAATGGCTTTGCGCTGGGCACGAATCTCTTTTTTGGTGGGCAACGGCGACTCTATGGCAGTCTGCATGGTTGCTGCAGAATCGGGTTTCGGAAAGAGGGTTTGCGTGGTTGCTAATGAGTCGGGTTTCGGAAAGAGGGTCTGCGTGGTTGCTGTCGAATCGGGTTTTGGAAAGATTGTTTGCGTGGTTGCTAATGAATCGGGTTTTGGAAAGATTGTATGTGTGGTTGCTAATGAGTCGCGTTGAAGAGTCAGTGTGGTGAGTGAATCGCTTTGGGGAGTAACAAGCGTATCAATCGGGATAGCGATTTGGGTGGTGTCTGCGATGATGGAACCGGGGAGGGAGTCAATGGCAGAGGATTCAGCCTTTTTCTTTTCGGGAGGACTCTTCCTTTGTACAACGGGAATGGGATGGCCGGGGAAGAAATAGCGCGTGTAACGAAAAGTGGGCTGGGCAACTGTGGAGACCTGCGCTGCTTCGGAGGGGCGTAAGGAGAGGGACGTGATGGCAAAACGATCTTTGGGGCGATCGTCATCCCTCCAGTTAAAATGGGACAGTTTTTGCTCGTTCTCTTGTATGTTGTAGAGAGGGTAAAGGACACTTTTGGTATTTCCCTGATAGACAACTTTTTGCACTTGCCTGTCCTTTAGCGTAATAATCAAATCTCTACTCTCTTTTTTGTTAAGGGAGGAGATTAGACTGTCCTCCCTGATGCAGAAGATGGCTTCGGCTGCGCCAAGCACATCGAACCGGTAGATGTCTTTATCGCGGAAATATCCAATCATGTCGTTTCCTTTGATTTGGTTGAAGAGGAGCGGGTCGTCTTCCTGCGAAATGATAAAGGCTGAGGAGAAGAGGTCGGCGCGGAAGAGTTCGTTGTTTAGGAAGAAGAACTGGATGCTGTCGGCAGCAAATTGATTGTTTTCGTTCCAAAGCACAGGGCTTTTGTAAAGGCGAATTGTGGAGTCGAGGCTGTTACAGACGAGCGAGTCGCAGATGGCTTGTCCGTTACTTCTGTAAACTTTTACGTTCTTCCATGCGGAGAGGAAGCGGATGGAGGTGGTGTCTTTGGGAGTAGAAGGTTGAGAATCAACAGTTGAGATGGAGTCCGCAAGGGGAATGGAGTTTAGGGTGTCGGAGGGAGGAATGGTATTGAGCTTGTTGAGGGGAAGGGGGGATGTAAGGGTGTCGCGGGGAGGGATGGAATTTAGGGTGTCACGTGGAGATGTGGACTTTAGCGTATCTGGGGGAGGAATGGTATTGAGGGTATTGGGTGGAGAGGTGGATTTAAGGGTGTCACGGGGAGATGTGGACTTAAGCGTATCGGGGGGAGGAATGGAGTTGAGGGTGTTGGGTGGAGAGGTGGATTTAAGGGTGTCGCTTGGAGAGATGGACTTTAGCGTATCGGGGGTAGAGGCGGACTTTAGGGTGTCGCGTGGTGGGATGGACTTTAGTGTATCTGTGGGAGAAGTGGAGTTGGGAATGTCGGAGGGCGGTGTGGCATTTTGAATGTCGGAGGGGGGTGTGGCATATTGAATGTCGGAGGGTGGAGTGGAATCAGAAGTGTCTGAGGGCATGGTGTTTAAAGCCTTTAGCTCAAGGTTTTGGGATTGGGAGGGGGAACCAAAGGAGGGCGGAGCGGACTTTAGCGTATCGCGGGGCGGAGCGGACTTTAGCGTATCGGGGGGAGGAATGGTATTGAGCGTATTGGAGGGCGGAATGGAGTTGAGCGTGTCGCGGGGTGGAGCGGACTTTAGCGTGTCGGGAGGAGGAATGGTATTGAGGGTGTTGGAGGGCGGAGTGGAGTTGAGCG
>Ga0123353_10017907_pt1 | contig 10443 bp, 6 predicted proteins | sample TergutLab28metaG_3_FD_92763 | JGI IMG/M metagenome (GOLD analysis project Ga0123353, IMG submission 92763) | Labiotermes labralis P3 segment gut microbial communities from Petit-Saut dam, French Guiana - Lab288 P3 | ecosystem: Host-associated > Arthropoda: Insects > Digestive system > Gut ...
GTGAACTGAAACACTATCGTATTATATACGGTTGGATTGTGAATGTAATGTTTAGTTTTATTCTGTAATTTTGTTTTATTTTGCTATTTTTGCCTTATCCTATCTAGTTGTATGATCCTGTTACGGTGTTTCTCCTTCTGTAACTCATTGAAATTTTTGTATGTAACGTATTTAACATGGACTACTACCGTGACTGAGGTTTTCCGTGCTTTCCTTCGGTTGTAAGGCAAATGCTAGGGTATTCCTCTCAAAGACGGGGCACGGTCCGCACTCTTACTTCCGCCCAGAGTAAGGTAAATGGTTTGCGCTATGTATTGTTGGTGTTGATTGTTGTTGTTATATGTAATTTTGGTCTGTAAACGTGTACCACTGCCACCGGGTATACACCCAATTGCAGTTAAAATATATCATCATCAAATGCTAAACCTTCCAGTTTATTGCCACATTTCAGGAATCCTCTGTGACAAACGAACTGCTGTTCAAAGCTGGTTACACAATTATCAAGTACCGGGGTGCTGATAAGTCCTTAGCCCGACCAGGAAGGAAACAAGCTCGGAAGCATGTCAGGGACAAGCACGATTTCAACAACTTTAAGACGCGAGCTGTCACCTTTTTTTTCCCCTGCAAGGCAAGGCGCCGAAGGAAATTCACGCCATTCTGACAGAAACATTAGCTTGTTTCCTTCCTGGTTGGGCTAAGGACTTATCAGCTTCCCTGTACAACTGCACAACAACTGATGAATAATAGATTTGTTACAATGTTAAAGACAGCGAGCATGGTCTAACGTCATTTAGGATCTCGGAATTTGTTGGGGGAACAAAGGTAAATAAGACAGCACACAGTTACAGCATCAGAATGGCAGGGGAGAATAATGTATGAACCCTGGACGTCTAGTATAGGAAACTACAGTGCTGAAGAACCGACTGCGAGTTCGGTGATAGATAAAATTCTCAAACTGGTCATATACAAAAGAAGAAAATCTGTCCCGTTACATGCAAAACAGACACAGAGAGGAGGCAGACGTATAGCTCTATATATATTGAACATCGGCGCTAGAAGGGGGTGGGTGGTCAGCGCCACGTCCCGGCCGCATTAGCATCCGGGGAAACAGACGAAGTATATAGTGTGTGGCAGGCTGGGTTGACTTCGTGTTCGGTCAGGATGGGTACGGAATTTCTCGCTTTCACCGGGATTTCGAAACCCGAGCCTTCTACTGGCTACGCTAACCTGACCTCCAGATTGGTTATAGACTGCTCTGTAACATCAGTGTGGCTTGCAGATAACGAATATTGCATTTTATATGCTTCCACCAATAAAGATTAAAATTGCTTGCCGTCTCTTCATATATTACTTATTGTTGTTCAGAGTGCAATTTGTTAAACTCAAATATGTTACATTTCAGGATGCCTAATAGCAAGGAATAAAAGATTTTTTCGCCTGTAATGATTTATCATGAGGTTTTATTGAAGGATATGAGGGTCATATCGTGAATTAAATGTACGAGTGAATACCTGGTTGGCTGAAAGGGTAGTGAAAATGATGAATGCTCTGATGGACGGTTGGGGAGATAGGTCTATGAAAAAAATAAAAATTTGGTACAGTAGATTCTTATTTTTCTTTGCGCATTGTAGAACGGATGCCCATTCTTCCCGGATATCTAATGAAAAATTATTTTTCATTCAATGTCGGGCGGATCAGTCAACAATTCTTGACTTCTATTATTACGATGACAAATGTCGACATATTGAAATAAAGGAAAATAATAAATCTTTAAAACATATGAAAGAGATCTGGGATGTTCTGCTTTACTTATTCCCTTAAAGATCAGGCTGATATGGATCAGAAAAATTGATGACACAGAAGGATAGGAAACAATTCAGAAATTCCTGTGTAAACAACAACACTTGTAACATGGAGTAAAGACCAAGAAGAGGAGACGGGAATCTTAACATTCCCAACTTCTCTCCCTTTTTCAGCCCCTTGAAGGTATCAGTCTTCATAATCTAGTCAAAAGTAGGTACGGTGACTGTGACATCCCAGTGGCTCCATTCATTACCCAACAACTCTCAAATTAGCCGTCTCTTTGACTTTTAATCAGGAGTATAAATGTGTTTTAAACTAGAGTAGATGTTTTGCGAGTTTACAAAAGCCATAGCTTTTATATGTATTTGTTTAAAATAAAAATATATTCTTACAGACTACGTGCACTAAAAAAATAATTTTTCTCAGCTTATGGCGAAGGAAAATTAAACACGTTTATGAGCTCAATATTTCGCATAGAATAGCGTTCCTTCATTCGAGATATGGATGATCTCCTTAGCAGCATCACAAAGTAGAGTAGTTAAAATTTTAAACAAGTTTCATACAATCTCTCTCCTTACGAACGTTCCAAAGCCCCTTGCAAAGCGATTGCGCCGTACAGAGCGACCTACTGCTTCCCCGTTCAGATTCCAAATTCGTCCACAGGCTGCTTATGTTTTCTTTCTATTCCTCCCTTTACTTCCATCCTTCCTTATATCTTTCCTTCCATACAGTGTTTTAGCAGGCAGATCCTAGGCAACATATGGTCAATCCAGTCGATCTTCCACCCTTTTATTGGTTGCAAGACATTTCTCTCCTCTTTGCCTCTTTGCAATACTTCTTTACTCCTCACAGGATCGGTCCAGAGGATCTTCCCCATCCTTCATCCAGTAAAACAGTGCTCAAAATACAGCACTTTATAGTTTCTTGCTTAAATTTAGGTCCAATCTGTGGGGAAAAAATGTCTTCTGCTTGTTGAATGCTGTTTTTGCCGTGGAAACCGTGGAATTTCAAGTGTACATCTTGCAATTTATACAACACAAAAATTCGGAAATTAAAATAAAGTAATATATTGTACGATATTCAAACGAGGATTCGAATCGACAGTACTCGCACATACTCAGACAGCTGTGGTTCTATGAACACTGCATAAAGTTATAGTTAGTTTTCACTTTAAGGGAAGGACATAGACTGTTGGCAACCGACAGAAAGGTGCAAAAAAAAGTTGGTCTAAATGTACTTTTTATCTGCAGTGATTCATGAAACAACACCAACTTAAAAATGTTTTGCAGCCCCAGCTATTGCCAAAATGTGGTGGTGCTCTGGTAAGGAACTGAGATATTCATTTGTTATCCACTGAAACAAAGGCAGATCTACAAACTCACAAACGTCCGAAACAACGACTCTGTTTAGACAAATCTTACAAGAACAGTTAACAGTGGGGTGGAAATTCAGTTAGATCTAAAAGTATACATCCTGCTGCCAGAATATACATAAACAAGGGCATAAAGCCAAGCTTCAAGACACGTCGCTAGTATCAAGGCACACGAGCGGAATTTCCTAATTCAAGATATGACGCCCTGACCCGTGAGCGTAACGCAACCAGCTGTATCTCCTATTCCTCCCCAGGTTCCTTACTACTGGCCGCACATCGATAGCCACTCTGTTCCGTCAACATCATTTTGCGCCTGCCGGTTTGCTTAAGCTTTGCTGTACTACAGGAGCTGTTTAATGTCCATATCCTGAAGAGATTCCCACTCAGATTCTAATATTACTTCCGAGATAAGTACAGTCCATATTTCAAGTATGAACACCAAAACCAACTACGTTGTTACGACTGTCGATTATGATAAAGTTGGCGTCGTTACGTACAAGAAAATAAAGGAAACACATCGGTACTTGAAAAGGAACTTTACAATATGTACAATAGTCTTAATATTTTCAATTTTTAATACGCGAATTATTTGCATAACGCTCAGCTGAATCAACAAAATAACTCGGGTCAAAGAAAGAATGAACACCTATTCTCCCACATATATTTCTAGACATTACTACCATTCTGCATGCCTTCCCTCACTCCCACCAATTACCAAATGTGTCCTATTTTTGTTCGTATGACTTTGCGCTCTCAGTTTGTTGCTCCTGATGACAAAATGGTAGTGTGCAGGCGACCAACCTGAACGCTTGTTCCTCACGTCACTTTAACCGAGGTTAAGCGCATGGATCAAAATTATTCTTGCAGATACTACAGTCGTTCAGCTGGTCAGAAAATCTCGCTAGTTAATGCAAATCAAAGGTTGAGGACTGCGTTCTTCTAGACCATTACGCAGAGAGGAGTGGTATTTTCTTACCGACGTTTCGAGACAACCTATCGGTTCCATTTTAAAAGGTCAAGAATCGAAAGGAGATTGTCCCGAAACGTTGGTAAGATATCACCACTACTCGCTGCGTAATTGCCCAGGAATGTGCAGTTCTCCTCTGCATCAAGGCGGACGCTTGAAATCACGCAAATCAAATGTCATTTTCGAACCAGTCCGTATGTAAAATTGTACCCTTACTTGATTAAGCAGCATGATATGAAGAAGTATAATTTGACATATTTTTATTCTAAACACTGGACAGGGCTAATTGGTCAGCTTCACGCCCCGGCCGCTTTAGAACTTTAGAAGTGAAACTGGGTGGACCTCAGGGACAATATGAAAGCTGTGCAGAAGAAAGCAAACCTCAGTCCATGCCGGACTATAAAACTGGTTAATCCGCCGTCTCGCCCATTGCCTTGTTACTGCACCTACCGGAATATTCCATCATTCCTTTGTCTGTTGCATGATAATTATGCAGAGACGACACGGCAAACTTGACACTGTGAAATGTAGCAGCAACCACCGCAGATACGTTTTTATGTCTCAGGAGACGTACATTGCTAATGCTGTTAATATTGCGCGCTACTTTAAAACAAAGGAATGTCTTACTGTGTGTATTGTGTCAGATTCATAGCTCTTCTTTTTTTTTTCCTTCATCTTCGCCTTTATTTTCCTCATTCTCCCTTACTGTCTCGTATTTCTATTTTCGAGAATAAACCCGAACGCAGCGGTTAGCCTTTGGCACGTCTAAACACTACCCGGGAGTTCCTAGGCAAACGTTTCGTCCCAGAGACCGATTACTCGAAATAAGGATTTTCACTTTTTGCTTTGCTTACGGTCAGTGATGTGATTAGTGCTTTTAAATGTGCGGTGCCCGCCCTTCCAAACTCTTATTTGTTGAAACTCCTGTAATATAAGGACAGTTTCCTTGGTAACGTGAGAATAAAACATCGTCGCTAAACAAACTATAAATCATTTGAAATTTTTACAGTTCATGAAACTAACACAACATTGTTAGAAATATTAAATCTATGAAAATGAGATGGGTTATGAGTGTAGCAAGAATGAAAATAATATGAAATGCATGTGAAGTTTTTATTTGTCAAACGTGGAAGAAAATCAGACTTTAGGAATACTTAAGTCTGTAGAGTAGGCAAATAATAAAATTGTTCTTAATAGAGTCAGATGGTACGGCAGCGAGTATAAACCAGTATCAGGTGTTTTTGATTCAAATAATGCCAGGAATTTGTACAATGGATAAGAAATAATCAGTTTCCACCTAACGACCTCGTGGTGATAATTAATTTCTTAATTATCAAAGCTATTACTCCCCAATAATTTCCGTATTTCCGCGTTCTGAAAGGCGACTGAATGTCGTGTTTGCTGACCACCAGGATAAACGAATTGTCGGTATTCATCCTGGTTAACATACAGAGATAAATGATATAGTGAAAATCTGAAAATTCTTTTTCTCATCAAGAAGATCCCACCATTCTAAAAAATCGAAATTCAATAAATAAGAACTATGTATCCTCAGTCAGTTTTATCCATTCCATGTGCAGTTTATTTAAACTTTAATATTATCTTCCCCTCTACCCCTGTTTCTGACGTGAACCCATTCCTTCTTATTCACCAAAGAAAATTTCCTAAGCATTTGACATGTCCAAAGTAAACAAATATTAAGTCACAAACTAATTCACAAAGAATATTGCAGTCTTCTTCCCCAGAGACACAAAAAGCACAATTACTTCAGTACTTTACAAATACAAATCCTAAGAATTCCTAAATTTGCTCTAGTTCTTAACTCATAGATTTAATTTACAATCTAAATGATGAACATAGATATTGCTGTGTACACATTAATCTGTGAATCATAATAATAAAAACTTAGTTCTCTAGTATTCCGCCCATCAATTTATAACACTCAGGATTTTACCTTCTTAACTGCCAGCAATGTCGGCAACAGCTGCAACACTACAGCAGTAGTTGTGGCACAAACGAACCGGATGTTGTAGTGTTTACAGTAAGATACATACCAGGAAAGTTAAAATAAAAATGGATGTAGTGCTGGGATTTAACCTGAGGGTGCGGTTCATTGCCTGAACTATGTAGTTATATTGCTGCTTGTCTTTCATTCTGTATATGAATAGAAAGTAGCTGTGTTGAAAAGGACATGTTATTGTAATGGTCCGTAAATTATACACGTCGAGGTTCTTGTTCGTTTTCAAAACAGAAAATACCTTAAGAAAACAATGGCAATAGAAAGTCGCTATAAAACTTGAGTGCAAATAATGGCAAGTCGTCGTTACATTAGGTCCTTAAACTATGGTTTGTTAGCTAACGCACTGCTTAGCGGAAGTCTACATAAGCATATTTGACTGCAGGATGTGAAGAAAGCAAACCGATCCTGATGTAGACATTGTTTTCTCTTCATTATTCTTTGTCAGTTCCAGAATTAAAGACTGTCCGCGCAAAGGATAACCCATAAATTTAGCAATACGCCTACTATTATATATTATCATTCGCATCACGATGATTGTATGGAAGTTTCTTGGCAAAAGCTTTTAAATTCCTGGAAATATTTTAATATTAGTATTAAAAAATGCAGTCAAAATGTACAGAGGGAGACCGTATCTTGATTATAAAGACCAGTCGGAAGTAATTGCTGCTTAATACAAGAAGCATTTGAAAGAGATCAATAAACTGCATTGGTATAATAGAAAAAGTTTAATGTTACACTGTTTGGGCAGTTTCACAGCTTCATCAGTGCTCTAAACTCACACTCATTCATCTACCTTCAAAGCCGTGGTCTAGATACGAATAGAGTTGGTAAATAGGCCAGTCAGTTAAAAAGAACCCTTTTCATGCTACCCGCATAAACTTTGACGTTCTCACCAACCACCAGCACACGGGATACTTGCCGTGAAGTTACGGCCACTAACCGCTGCTCACTGTATCCAATACAACCAAAACACTTTTAGAGTGAAATAGTTTGATGTCTTATTCAGACAGGAATGTCTTTCATTTCCTTCAAAGTTGTGAAGATTTACTGCTGTCAAGGTTCAAATTGTTGTTTTCTTAATTGACACCGTGCAGTCTTATACGTGAATACCAAATTGTCTCAGGCGTGTTCTTCCGAAATTTCAGTTTTCATCTACACCGTGTTGCAACCCAGCAGACGATAATATTTTCCTCTAAAACTGGATGCCAATCTAGTGAAAGATTTCATCACCCTGATCTCGAAGAGAATATTACTGCCACTAATTGCGAGATTTGTAAATTCTGTCAGTAGAACTATGAAGATTAATGGTTTTGATCCCGTGTAATCTTACAAATATGTACCGACGTTTCAGAGAAAACTGCTGCCTGCACTGTTTATGCTGATGGTGGTGGTAGCATAGTCCTCTGCGACGACGCTTTCTCTACAACGGAACACACGGCGTCGCTTCGCAGATAACCATTCAAACGAGCAATTCTTCGACCGAATCTATGAAGTCTGAGTACCCTCTGCCACAAACGAGAAGAGAAAAATTGTAGATATATTTATCCCAGCACCTAACATCTGAGTTTCTTTCGATACCTCACGGAAAATGATGATTCAGGCCGTCTGGCACGAGACGCTCCAAGTGTCGAAGTGTCCACGCTTTGGATTCTTTGAAACTTGGGAATGATGGAATTACGTTACTTCGAAACGTCACGAACTAGTAATACAGTGACACAGCTTCACACCCCAGAAGACGTGAAACCATACTTACACCGATGTAGAAACTGCAAATCTCTCACACGAGTTTCAGCACTGAGGCCATAGAACAAAGTACAACGGAGCATATCACGACGGTTGTGGCTTCCCCTTTCGCCACCCATTTCTACATTACTCTGCAACTTCCCGTGGCCCAATTCAACCAGCCCGACGCGGTTTTCATTATAAAATATTAACACGTCTTTATCATAACATTCGTTTGAAGAGAATGGCCAGAAGGCTCGATGGAAATACAGGAAAAACAGTGGAGTTGAAATGTAATGGATGGAGGGAGTTGCAAATAGTCAATACGTAGATTTCTTGCTGGGGCCTCAGTTAGATAAGGCTCCAATCTTATTGTTAATATAAATACAAATTTAAAATACCAAAACTCCTAACAGATATTTTCCACACTTAAAATTAATAAATCAAATAAAAACACTTATTACTGGAACATGTCTAATTCTATTTTACCTGTCTTCAGAATATTGTTAACCAAAATGACAAATTTTCCATATCCTGTACGAGTACAAACATACACAGCCGACATTAAATTCACAAAATCCTTTCCTGCAGAAGGCAAGGTAGGTCTTCGAGAAGCCTTAAAAAATGAAAGATGTCTGCAGAATTTGTAAACAACAAAATGGAAACCATGACCTCTTTTACACAAAAATATTAATTTAATGAAAACTACAGAATCAATAATTCCCCCCAAAAATCAGTCTTCCTGGTGAGAACAACACAATCAAAACAAAACATAAATAAATTTACCTTCTTATATATATATATACATGTTTGTGTGTATGTGTGTGTTTGTTGTTGTTGTTGTTGTTGTTGCAAAGACTTGTTTTTGCATATTGTAAATAAACCGTGAAAGTTTTAATATGCTTATCTACAGTGAAAAATATGCACTAGAAAACAAAAGTGACTGAAATATGTAGAAAACTTAGACGTAAACAGAGAAGGGTGCATAATTACAACGGAAATACTATGATACTGTGAATGAAACCAAAAATTTACGTTACATAACTTAATTACAACGCTTTTCAACCTTTCTAAAGTAAAACGGAAATAAAATCTGGCAAATGACAATTTTTGACGAAGGAATCACCTCAACGTAATGACCATATCCGGTGCTCAGGAAATTCGTCTATGCAATTTTCAGTAATAAATTTATTTTTTTTGGTGTGTCATTATCAGTTCTTTAATTTGCGTATTTAAATTATTATGTAGTTTAGACACAATTGTTACTATAATGTTAATCAGACATTCTAAACTTTCAGTGAATAAATTCCATGTGTCAAATATACAATTCTCCTTTCATTACCTCACAGTAAACTGACCTCCCCTACAAAGACTAGCAGGTTGAAGCAGTTTAGAAATGTAATCGCTGTGTCGCGTGAAACAATAAACGTGCTATATAAAATTGGAGTAGGATTCAATGTTAATGTGGTAGCTACATATACTTCTGTTCCATAAACAGCCAATACGATTTGCAGTAGATATTGAACACCTGAAACATGAACTAAGTGTATAAGCAGTCCAAGCCCGTGCAAAAGTTGGGTTATCTGAACAGCAATACTAACATTTTGTAAAGGATAACATAAACTAATGTCGTCTATTTTATTTACAGGTATGTAATGAGCAATGCAGGATTTGGCTGTCGTATCGTGGTTTTAATTTTTACGTGAAGAGAAGTTTACAACACGTAAGTACTCGATCTACCGAAAATTACATGGATAAAGTATTTACCTGAGTATCGCAGCCTCTTTCGTTATCGGTATGCGTAGATATCACAACTCAGCCCGAACAGTATCTATCCTGAGTGTCTTCGTAGATTTTCTCACTCAACCCGTACGGACACTAGGAATAATACCTCAAATGAAGCTACGGCCTATTAAGATTCTTGTAATGTCACATTCATAATAGTTCGTTCATTCGAGGTTACACAGTGTGAATTACGGTTAGCGTTGTTGCACCAATAAGAATAAAAGAGAAAATAAACAAATAAATACAATAAAGACTGTGTTTTTCCTAAATGTTTCTTTGGGTACCTTATGCAGGGTGATTCACGAAGAACTGAACATATTTAAAAATGTATTAGTCAGTAACTAGGTGTCGTATTAAAATATAGTCTAAACAAATTAGTAAAGGAATTTTCTCAGCGTTTTCTTAATCATACAAATTCACAATATGTGCCCCCCCCCCTGTCAAAACGCACGTCAATTCTGTACTCTGATTCATGTCATGCCCTTTGTAGCATATCACCGTCGATGGTTGACACAGCAGGCATGATGTATTCCTTCATTTCTTCAAGGTTGAGTGGAATAGGTGGTACAGATAGGAGGTCCTTGGCTTAACCTACTAGATATTCATATGAAAATTACTGATGAATACATTTTTTAAAATGTTCATTTACCATTGAATACCCCTGTACTCTGAGTAGGCAAGCGTGCGGAAGAAAAACTCCATATGTCCAAGGCGATACCTCGTTTGGTGAATTCAGTAACCTTCATTTCAACCCGAGAACATTTTATTGAATCA
>Ga0123353_10017909_pt1 | contig 10443 bp, 12 predicted proteins | sample TergutLab28metaG_3_FD_92763 | JGI IMG/M metagenome (GOLD analysis project Ga0123353, IMG submission 92763) | Labiotermes labralis P3 segment gut microbial communities from Petit-Saut dam, French Guiana - Lab288 P3 | ecosystem: Host-associated > Arthropoda: Insects > Digestive system > Gut ...
AACAATTGTTTTTTGATATAACACGAACCTTTACTTCGTGTTATATCAAATAGTGAAAATTATACGAAGTTCGCTTTTTATGCAGCAGAAGATAATTATGTGAAGTTCGCATATAATACGTTAGGCGTCATTTAGAGATAGATTTTTATGGGAATCCTTGAAATATTGAGTCATATTAAGTAAAATTGAAGTATGGATAAAATAAAAAAGAAACAGCATTATGTGTGGAGGAAATATCTTAAACCTTGGACACAGGATAATAAAATATGGTGCAAAATGAACGAAAAGATATTTCAAACATCACTTGTAAACATTGGAAATGAAACTTATTTTTATGAAGTAGACAGATTGAATGAAACAGAGGAAAAAATTATTTATACAGCATTGAAAATATTTCCAAAAGAAAATTTACCTGTGTTGATGGACATACTTGCTAATTACAGACTATTTAGTGAGCATTCAGATATATCAAGGAAAAATGGATTGGAAAATTATCATAACTTTATTGAAAATATGTTTGATCCTATCCTTGAAAATGTATACAAAAGAGATTTAGCATTTTTAAAAAATGATTATTATAGGGCTAATTTTTCATATTTTATTGGATTGCAATATACACGAACTAAGAAGTCATTAAGGAACCTTCAAGAAGGATTTAACTATATACCTACTCCTGATGAAATTAAAGGGAATTTTAATCCAGAAACAATCTCAAGAATTTTTGGACTAATTATTGCTGAAAGTATTGGAAATTGGATGCATTCAAAAAGTAATATTTATTTTTTTGAGAGTGACAATGAATTAATGACAAGTGATCAACCTATTATTAATATTCGTGCTAATTACAAAATTAATAGCGTGCCAAAAAGAATAGAATTATATTATCCACTAACACCAAATCTGGCATTGTTTATTACAGATAGAACATCTTGTGATAGAATTCTGAAAAGAGAGGATACCAAGTTCTTGAATTATCAAATAAAAATTAAGTCATATGAGCAATTATATTCTAAAGCACATAATACATTAATTGAGTATAAATAAACACAACTAAACGTCGCCTAACAAACGGTAACTGCTCGCCGCTCTGTTAGGGCGGTCCGGCTTACATTCGGCTAGGTCGGCTTCGCCTCCCACGCCTCATTCCAGCACATTTTGCGGTTGCTGGTCTTGCTAAGCAAGCCCTTATACGCAACCGCAAAACGTCAGTTACCTTGAACGTTATGTGACATTTTTGCAAAGAAAACAGAATATGATCCCAAAAAATATAGAGAAAATTAAAGGTTGTTTTTTCTTTATATATATGGTAAAATAATTTATGGCACAAAAAACGCTTTCAAGTGCAAAAACGGCAAAAAATGATGAATTCTACACTCTTATGGAAGATATTGAAAATGAAATTTCTCAATATGATTTCAACCATTTTATGGGAAAAACAATTTATTGCAATTGCGATGACCCTACTTGGAGCAATTTTTTCAAATTTTTTGTTAAATGGAGTAAGAAATTAGGTTTAAAAGAAGCAATTTTCACAAACTACTCAAACGCAAATCGTCAATTTGGGCAGTTAACGCTTTTTGAAGAAAATGATTTATTTGAAAGTGCAGAAGATGATAAAAAAGGCACAGCTCATTATTGGGTTTATAAACCATCTACAGGCAAAACAATAAAAAAAGAATTAAAAGGCAATGGAGATTTTAGAAGTAACGAATGTATTAAATTTTTGGAAAAAGCAGATATAGTTGTAACAAATCCGCCATTTTCATTATTTAAAGAATATTTAGAATTATTAGTAAAATATGAAAAGAAATTTTTAATTATTGGTAATCCAAATGCAATTACATATAAAGAAATGTTTAAATTAATAAAAGAGGATAAAGTTTGGCTGGGTTTTAAACCCTTAGGAACAGATACTTATTTTAAAATACCTGAAGCACATCAACATAGGCTAGTTCGTGAAAATAAAGAAGGTAGCGGTTATGTTATTAAAAACGGTGTTATTTTAGGGCGTACAATGGCTTGCTGGTATACAAATTTGGATATTATCAAAAGGCATAAACCTATGGTATTACATAAACAAGATTTATCGCAATTTACTAAATATGATAATTATGATGCGATAGATATTCCGCAAGTTAAATTAATTCCAGATAATTATTTCGGTGTTATGGGTGTTCCAATTACATTTTTAGAAAAATATTGTCCAGAGCAATTTGAAATTATTGGAACAGCAGACAGCAAAGAAAATCTTCCAGGTATGAACCAACTCGGAAAAGCTTTTATTGAAGGTTATAGATCACAAGGTGGCACAGGACATTATTCTGTAAATATGTGGGGTGTAAGTCTTATTCAAGATGGAAAATATAAAATAGTTTTTAAAAGGCTATTTATAAAACGCAGAGAGGCAAAATAATGGAATACAAAGTAGAAATTCGAACAATAAAAGATTTTCTCGATGATAAAAAATATTTTACCAATATAAATATGCAACGTAAATATATTTATAATCATGCACAAGCTAAACATTTACTTGACAGTATTCAAAAGAAAATTCCTATTCCAGCAATTTACTTATGGAGTAATTCCAATGGAACTTATGACGTCTTAGACGGAAAACAGCGTATAACTGTTATGCGTCTTTATAAAGACGCAAATTATTTAGAAGGCGCAGTTCATAACTTTTTTATAGATCACATGGAAGAAAGTACTTTTGAAAATTATCAAATGCCTGTACTTGTATGCAGTGGAACAGAACAGGAAAAAATAGAAACATTTCGCCGTATCAACACAACGGCAATTCCGCTTAAGGAATTTGAAATTATGAACGCTCTTTATCAAGGTATTTTTGTAGAAGAATTCGGAAATTGGGGAATTAATACATCACAAAACGAAGAAAAAATATTTGGTAGTGGTATTCGTGGCGAAAATTGTATTAAGGCTTTATCTCTTTTTACACAATCAATAGAAGATTATTTTAAACATAACCGCGATATTTCATTTGTAAATGGCTTAAAAAAGCAAATAGATAAACTTGTAGAAGATACTTTTGCAATTTTTGGAAAATATGAAACTAAAGACTGGTTTGTTCTTGCTAAAATTGTATTAGAAAATACAAATAATCAAAGTATTTTAGATACTTGGAAATTAAATTCAGGTAGTATTGTAGATTTATTTAAAGAATATAATGCCAATGGTGAATTATCAAATGCACCATCAAAAGAAAGCTTTTACAAAGAACTGCTTTGTTGTTATGATATTACTGGACTTGACAGTAAAAGGTTTTTTACAAAAGATGATAAAAAAATCTTGTATGAACAACTTGAAAATGGAACAATAAAAGGTAAAAAATTGTGTCCGTCTTGTAAAAAAGAGCATTCATTTGACGAATTTGAAATAGATCATATAAAAGCATGGAGTAAAGGAGGAAAAACTATATTAGAAAATGCTGCTCTATTATGTAAAAAATGTAATACAAGTAAAGGTAGTAAATAAAATAAACTATTATGAAGAAATGGAAAAATGCAAAAACGTCACATAACACACGGTAACAGCTTCGCCGCCTTTCGGCGGCTCGGGCTACAAAAAATTGCAGTCGGGCTGTCGCCCTTTGTGCAATTTTTTTCCGCCACATTTTTGCTGTTGCTGGAAAACTTCGTTTTCCTTTATCGCAACAGCAAAAACGTCAGTTACCTTAAACGTTAAGCGCAATACACTTTTGAAAATAATTCGTATGTTTTATTCAATAATGAATATGATATTCTAATATTTTTTATATAATCTACTATTTGTTCTGATATAGTATTTCTATTATCAATAACATCATAAGGAATATACAAACTCGATAAAGTATTAATTTTAAATCTTGGATGATTACCACCTTCTACAGATATTTGTAAATATTCTTGTATTTGCTTTGATAATAAAAATGGAATTATAAATGCAATACTCTCATTTGTCTTTGAAATAAGCTCAAAATATTCGGTACTTGCTAATATAAAATAATTTTCTGGAACAATATTTTCATCAATAAACCCTATTTGTCGTAAATATGGACGTAATCTTGAAATGATTACACTATTTCGAGATATAATTTTTTTGTTACTTCCAAAAGGTTTATTAAAATCATCATTATTTGATTCAACAAAACCACTATTGGAATTTGACGTATCTAACAAAATATACTTTTGTTCTTTGCATTTTTTAAAATTAATAATCCTTTCTTCTATTGATATAATATCCAAAAGTGGAATACCTAAAGTTTTTTTACTTTTTCTTGGGTCATATCTTTCAGGTAATAGAACGTACTGATCATCCAGAGTTGAAATATATTGTTTAAAATTTATTGCCATTTTACTCCTCCTAAAAACTAATATTCTTAACAGCTTCAGATAAATCAGAGTTAATTAGATTGTCACTTCTCAACAATCTGCCTTTATTATCTTTACCCGAACTTTCTGAAATAATAAAATTTATTGCTTTTTGTTTATCAATTGATTTAATTTGTTTTTTATTTGCATAAATAACATTAGTTTTTTGATGTGTATGAGGTAAAAAAGTATCACGATGAAGAGATAATATAGTATTTATATCAAAATGCTCTAAAATCCATTTACGTTGATATTCAAAAATTACATCAGAAAATATATTGGATGGTAAAACAATTACTAATAATCCATTAACTTTTAGTAATTGATGACATCTTTCTATAAAAAGAATGTCTCTTTTTGCTGATTTGTTTTTATTTATTGTATACCCTGATAAAATGTTCTTATCTGTAATTGAACCACCAAAAGGTGGGTTTGTTATAATTAAATCAAATCCAGAAAATTTAGGAATGATTAATCTCATAAAATTCTCAATTGTTATTTGGCTTATTTCGAACAATAAATTTGTCTGTATTAAGCTATCGCATTTTGTATAAGTAATTTTTTTTCCTAGTACTGTGGAAAGAATATTTGCTGTTAAGATAGCCATCGGATCGAAGTCAAAACCGAAATATTTTGAATTTTCTGATATATTATTTGCAATTGATGCAAGAAAGCCACCTGAACCACAGGCAATATCTGCTATGATAGAATTCGCGGCATATGGTAAAATGGGTTTTATAAGTTCTGCTATAACATAACGCGGTGTAAAAAATTGACCTTTATTTGCTTTTGAATTTTGTGTTGATATAAATTCAAAAATGTGTTCAATGATAGAATAACTATTAATATTTATATTATCTAAATATTTGTAACATTCCAAAGCTAAAATTTTATCAATTGAAAATTGCGGTTCTAATTCAATATTTGGAAATTTAAGAATAGCTTTTAATAATAAGGCGTTTAAATCGTTTAGCTCACTTACATTTTCATGAATGGAATTTTGGTAATATTTACAGAGAATTAATTTGAATAATTCTATGCGAACATCTGAAGAAGAAGATGTTAGAATTATTTCCTCTATCTTTAAGATAGAATTTATTATTTCCTTTTCATCAATGTCAATTTCACTATTCAATTTTATTCCTCCATAGTTTAAAGTGAGTGTCTATAAAATGTATAAATATTCTAAATTAGAATATTTATAATGTCAACTACTTTTATCAATTAAAGCTATGTGTATAAATTAGTATACATATAACAAATTTAGTATATTTTTATAAATCACCGATAATATAATATGCTGGACAAGTATGTCAGATTAATAGCTTATTTAAGAGAATTAAGACAGAATTGCAAGTATTCCCAACAAGATGTCTCACTTTTATTAAAGAAACCTCAATCATTTATATCCAAGATTGAGAATTTAAACCAATTCCTTAACTTAAATGATTTTTTTCTATTATCACTCGTTTATAAAAAAGCTGCTAGCGAGATAATTTCTGATATTGAGGTAAATAATGATAAATGATTTTAAATTTAAAGAAGTATTGGCTGATGTCTCAGGATTCATTGGTAGAGAACTGAATATATTAAAATTACCAGTAGAGATTCTTAAGAATTTTGAACCCTCACAGATTGGTACAATTACTGGTACTTTAGTCGATGCATGTTTACCAAATTTTGATATTTTATTTCCTGATATGGAATTATTCCAAAACAAGAAAATTCTAAAACATGAAGGTTTATTAGGTGAAAGAGAAGGTTATCCTGATTATAAGCATATAAATGGTTTGAGATTAGAACTAAAAATGATTTATTTAGATCCAATTGATATTGAAATGAAAATTCCGCCTACTCCAAGAGAGCCATCGGCAAGATTAACTCAAAAAGTAACTATTAAAAATGTTCTTCCGGATTACGATCTTCTTTTATTGCTCTGCTATAGAATGAAACGGATAACAAATGAATCGTTGTTTGCATGCCCAACTATAATGAATTGTGCAATTTTTCCAATGATTGAATGTATCAAAGCAAGGGATAAACGTTTAATTGATTCTGGTGGTAAATGGTTTGGCGATTTTGAAACTCCTGCAATATTAAGTAATCGTGGAAAAGATAAATTAAAAAAAGGCATTAGTCTGGATTCGGAAAGTTATGGCAGAAAAGAATCAGAAAATCATGATTATAATGAAGATACAAATTTTGGAAAATTAAAAAGAATTCCTTATAAACCATTACAAGAATTTTTAATGAAGATTGGTGCAAATTATATGTCATCTGGAAATTACCCAATAAAATGGAATTTAGAATAAATGTGTACTGCGCTTAACACACGATTAGCGCAAAAATGCCTGTTCGGCATTTTTGGGTTCCGCAAAACACCGTTCGGGCTTACGCCCTCTGCGGTATTTTGCTCCACCACAGTTTGCCAGCCCTGCAAGCCTGCGGTTTGCTTATTCGGGCTGTCAAACCGTCGCCAATCTTTAACGTTATACGTCATTTGAGCCTTGGCAAATTTAAATAAGAATGCTAGTATAAAAAAGGAGAAAATAATGGATTATTATTTGTTGAATATTAATAGAAGTAATATAAATTGTGTAGATGATTAGATAAAGAGTAGAAATATAGCTCCTATATTTTATGGAAATTCTACAATAAATGAAATTGTAAATCAAAAAAAGCCTTTCCCACAAGATGCATACATATTTATTGATAATTTTTCAAAAATTAATAAAAATGCAATTATAATTTCTATTGGTAATATTTCTTATATAATGGATATTAAAGGATAACAATAAAATGAATGAAAAATGTGATCAAATATTAAGTGAAGAACATATCAAAGAAAGGCATAGAAATCAACATTGGCCTTTTAATGAAATGTTGGACATATTATCAAATACCATTGTATTTGAAGACATTGGATCTATGATAAAATCAGCAGAAGAAATTATTAAAAAAGATGAAACTATTAGAGCAATTGATAGATGGAAGCAGCCATCATTGACTGGTTACCGTGATATTATAATTAATATAAAAATGAGCAATGGTTTTATAGGAGAAATAAGACTTAACGTCAGACAAATGTATGAAGCTAAAGAAATATTTGGTGGTAATGAATTATTTGAGTTATTACTTTGTCTTCAAGAAGGTATTGATAATTATGAAATCACTAATCAAGAGGCTACAGATGATTATTTAATAATAATAGAAAATTTAAATATTTTTTATAATAAAGCAACTGACTTGGTTTATGCAGAAATGGAGGCAAATGCTTCTTCTCTTGAAATTACACACCCTTCACTTTCGCTATATACAGATAAATATGGTGTGGGTGATAAAGTTTTATCAGAGTTTACTCGAAATAAATGGCGGCTGCTTGCTGCGAATATTTCAAAACGCCATTTGACAAATTGAAGGGATATATCATCAATTGATGGAACTACATCTGGGAGTCTGTGATCATTCGCAGTTACTCTAAAGCCAGGAAATGTCCAGACTGCTACACCATTAATGAGTGGATTTGTATTTTTTGTATCTAACATATAAATATCCTCCAATATAATATTAATTGAAATATCAAAATTATCAATAGTGTAAAATAAAAAAAGAGTAGACTCAAAATATACTAATTTCACATAGAGATTGACAATATCTGATAAATAAAATATGAAGTATATTGAAAACCTAAAAAGGAATTGGTTTATGCGTTATATAATAATAGGGATTATTGCTGGTGCAATTGTTGGATTTATTACAAAATCTGTATTAACTACATTAATTACCGGAATAGTTATTCTGATAATTTGTTTTATTGGTTCTCGATTATTAAATCCAGAAAAATATATATTCAATAATATGGTTCTTGAAGCAAGAAAAACTACTGACAAAGTACTCGCAAAAATAAACCAACAATGTTATGATAAAAATATTCTTATAAGATATTATTCAGAAATAGCAGGTATAGACTTATTAAAACTTCCTAAAAGTGTACAAGATGGTATTGAAAAATATTTAACTTGTATTGAAGGATTATGTTATATAATTGGTTTGAACCATAGTAAATTTCCATCGAATTCTATGGTAATGCGATGTATACAGTTTATAACATTTATAGATAAATCTCTATATGGGTATGGTATTATGCCATGTTCATTTGAAAAAAAAATTAGTTTATATAAGACAGCTAATCTTTATGAAGCCTACTTACATGATCCATCAGCATTTTATACTTCTGATAATGAAAAAGAAGAAGTAATGCCGTTTAATAATATTATTTATGAATATCAAAATAGTAATCAAATGCCAGATGAAAATAAAAAAACGGAAGAAAAGAAAATTGTAACTATTAAAGCCAGAAAAAATATTCAACCTTCTGATTGTAATGTTATAGATATTTACAATGAGTTAATAAATAGTAAAAATTCAACTTTTGAATATATATTTAATAAATTTCAAAATATTCAATGTTTAAATGATGTTGTGTTATATGAGAACTTAGAATATATTGATACTAGTAGTTATTCGACAACTGTTTCACATTATGTTGATAATAATGGGGAAAGTTATATATCATATTTTTCATATTTACCAAATAAAGCAATTGATTTTCTTTTATTTCAATTAACATTAGAATTTTTTAGTGGAATATTCTATTATAATAGTCTTGTGACAAAATTAAATGATATTCAGAATTATAAAGTAAAATTAAAACGATTACTACCTGCTTCAAATCATTCTTTTTTATATGGTACATATCCATATTATTATGAGAAAGATAATGTACCTTATATTCAAGCATTTTTTGCTGGAATAGGAGGTGAAGTTCTTTTCGTAGATATTTGTATATTAAATGGTAAAGAATATGAGATAAAAAATACAACGGTGATACAGGTTGCGACAATATTATTTTAGTCAAAATTGGGTTTAAATAAATAGAAGATAAGTACTATAAGCTAGTACTTCACATAAATTACGTTATACGTCATTTAATTAACCTGAAATAACATATTAATTTCTTTACAAAATATAGTAAAATTGTTATTATATTTGTGGAGTGGAGTGCAATCATGGGAAAAGTGTATATTTTAACAAATGATTCGATGCCTGAAATTATAAAAATTGGCATTACAGACCAAGAAACTATTGAGGATAGAATAAAATCACTGGATAATACATCTGTACCAACACCATTTAGATTTTATTTTGCTATTGAAACAAATAAATATAAAGAAATCGAAAAATTGATTCATAATGCTTTTTCAGATTATAGAATTAGGAGCAATAGAGAATTTTTTGAAATGGATCCAGAAAGAGCTGTAGCTGCACTAAAAATATCAGGTGCAAATTAAATTAAATAATGAAGTGATTGACTAAAAAGGAACCATAATAGAAGAGCCTGTACAAAAAAAGATTTTCTTTTAGTTATGTAGATATTCCAATAGGTTCTGAATTAATCTATACAAGAGATGAAGATATCAAATGCAAAGTAATAAATGACAATGAGATAGAATATAATGGAAATAATTATTCATTAAGTAAATTAGCAGATGAATTATTAAAGCAAAGTGGCTATAATTGGAAATCTGTTCAAGGACCATTGTATTTTAAATTCAATGAAAAAACACTTTTTGAATTAAAAAAAGAAAAAGAATCTGAATTATTAGAAAATGAAAGTAACGAATAGAGAAAATAATCCAATTTTAGCGAAAAAGAATTTTTTCAGGGATGTTTTATCAAAATTAAAAAATAAATGTATTAATAAGCCAATAATAATTACCGCAATATATAAACATACAGATAATGATATTTGGGTTACATTTGTTCATGTAAAACCATATACCAATAATAAATTCCAAAATAAAAATACAAAAATAAAATATAATCAAAAATTATGTGGCCATATAAATATCAGTAGAAATGATATAGAAAAATATTTTAAATTATCAGAAGAATATGATAATGAAGATTTTATAATAATCGCTAATTTGATAGAATATACTTACTATGGAATGAAACGTATCGGATTAAAATTATATGAAGAAAATTATTTTATGCCATTTAGATTAAAAACAAT
>Ga0123353_10017911_pt1 | contig 10443 bp, 10 predicted proteins | sample TergutLab28metaG_3_FD_92763 | JGI IMG/M metagenome (GOLD analysis project Ga0123353, IMG submission 92763) | Labiotermes labralis P3 segment gut microbial communities from Petit-Saut dam, French Guiana - Lab288 P3 | ecosystem: Host-associated > Arthropoda: Insects > Digestive system > Gut ...
CAGGGAATCGCTTGTTTTCTCAAGTGATTCCCTCGTTTTTTCAATCTCTTTGGAGGCGAAAACTATTTTTCTGTCCTCTCTACCCTATGTGGTTCCTTGCTTCCGGTGCATGCGAAATTGTTCTATATAGTAATTACGTATTGATAAATTGAACTCAAGTTATTGAAAATTAAGCTCGTGAAATACAACTCGATTATAATCACACACAACTTCTCATTAAAACCTGTTTCTCTGATATAATAATCAACGTCAATACTAGCTATTGGGTGTGATATTATTGAAAGCCCTTGTTATCGCCGACGCAGGATTTAAACCGAGTATTAATGAACTTGTTGAAAGCCACAAGATTGAATTGGTTATCACACTTGGGGATTTACTCCCGATTGATTTAAGCGGGCTTGAAACAGTGCCAATCCCCAAAATAGGTGTATATGGAAATCATGATACCTGCAAGTATATGCCAGATTATAATATAATAAACTTACATTGTACTGAGTTTGGGTTAAACGGACTCACTTTTACGGGGTTCGAGGGATGTGTTGAATATAAAAAGCATTCTATTGAACCAATGTATTCACAAAAAGAAGCAGCGAAGCTTATCAACAAATTACCGAGGGTGGATATCTTTGTTACACATTGCCCACCACGCGGTATAAATGATGACGATGATATTCACCAAGGCTGGGATGCTTTAACCAAATATATTAAGCACAAAAAGCCGAAGGTCTTGTTGCACGGGCACACCTACCCAACAGAAAACAATCTCGTACAACAATATAGAAAGACCCGTATTGAATATGTGCGCGAGTATCGCATAGTTGAGTTATAAGCAATTCGAGTGCAAAATTAAACACTTTTTTATTCTCAATTAAGTTCATTCTATAAATGAATTGCGGGGTTATTCTTTGTTATATAATGCTCCGTTTTAACCCATTCGTTTTGCCTGCGATGTAACAATAAGCCAGTTATCTGCGCAATAAGCGCGAGGAAAAAATTAGTAATGACACTAATAACAATTTTAGTCACTGAACGAAAGGATATAGATTGCTTGTTATCCAAATACTCGGCTATACAGAATAATACGATAAAGCTATATAGAAAAACACAAATCTGTATTGTCGTCAAATACCAAGGCTGCGAACTAGAATCATACCAACCTGTTAACAAATATACTAATCCGAGTAAAAGTTGAAAAACAACAAAAACATTGGCAAAAAGGCCATACATGTACATAAATAATGACAATGCTTCACGTACCGGTATCGTTTTAGTACGAATAGCTCTTACTAACTTAGATGTGTTTTTAAGCACCACGAACCACTGACCCTGAGCCCATCGAATGCGTTGATGTAAGCTCACCTTATAGGATGTCGGTTTTTCATCATAAACGCGTACATTATGGTTCCATAATATTCGTTTACCGCTTAATGAGGCATCGATTTGAAGCTCGAAATCCTCCGTTAATGACATTGCCGTCCATCCGCCGCGTTCGTGAAGATATGATGTCGAGACAGCATACCCTGTACCGCCGATACCACAGTTAAGTCCGCGCCGAGTACGTGATAATTGTGTAAACCGATTAGCCGCAGTAAAGCAAGTATAGTAAAACCACGCGACTAATCCATTGTTATTTTTAACACCAAGATAAGATTGAATAATTTCCGGTTTTCCTTTGTCTAAATATTGACTATTCACTTCGGTAAGCATGTTTTTATCTACTAAGTTGTCAGCGTCGAAAAGCATTACCAGGTCATACAGCTCTTTATAATTCGTTATTGTTTCCAACGCTTTTTTTATCGCTATCGGCTTCCCTGTAGGGCTTTTTTCATTTTCTTTTATTGTTACAATAACATTTGCGTTCATTTCAACAGCAATTGACTCAGTACTATCCGTACAATTATCCGCGATAATATAGAAATCGTATAACTCCTTCGGGTAAGACATATTTTGTAAGTTTTCAATAATATCGCGAATAACTTTTTCCTCATTATGGGCGGGCACAAGTATTAAAAAACGAGCTTCCGGCGGATAATCTGAATAGTCCTTACTACCTTTACGGAACCCGAAAATACTTAATACCAATTGGTATGACAAAAGCGCTAGCATAAAAGCGTTCATCATAAAAGCGATGATTTCAAATAGTACGCGTAAAATCTGCAATAATAATCCTCCACAAACTGATTTCGCGAACGAAAACGTTAAACCCTTTTATCTTAATCCTCGAAAGGCAGATTCGATACCCTTCTTTCTTCAGGATCGGGTAAAAGTCCGTATGGCAGCGCGGATGCTGATTGTTTGGTATGGATATATGCGATGCGCAGTTTATCTGCCGGAACAGGTATTAATGACATCCAAACATTGTTTTCTTTACCAATATCAAAATACAACATACAATAAATGACCCCGTGTTTCTTGCAATAGGAAAGACCGGCATATTTATCATAGGTCAAGCATGTGTATCCATCTTTATTCAGTTCCGTTTTTTCGCGGCATATAGGACAAAAGGGATGCTTGGCTTCTTCACTGCCTAACGCCGACAAGAAAGAATCATAGGGCATGGCAGAACGCATGCAATAACGTGTCTTCTTCTTTCTGGCAAGCAACTTAGGTAATACAGGATATGTATTTATCTCATTTTGGTTAGGTAATCGTTGGTAAACAAGTGCAGTATAATACGCATCGTTTAAAGCATTGTGAAAAGCCTTTTCGGAGTCATGTTCTATTCCTAAGATAACCATAGCATTAGCAAGACTTTTACGATCCTTACCACCCTTTATAAACTCATTAAAAAGCATTTGAACGTCATAAAACGACGGTATATCTATTTGAAAATGAAAAAAATTAATATTATGATACAGCACAGATATATCATCGCAACCCCATGTTAAGAGGATGGATTCACTACCACACCATGCGATAAACTCCTTCATTGCTTCTAAAAACAAAGGTGAGCCCGCTAGATCCGCCGCTTTAATTCCTGTCATTCGTTTGATACGGGGGTGTATACGAAGATATCGGATAGGTTTTATGGATAAAGATATCGTATCAACGATATGTAAGGATTCATCCAGTTTAACCGCTCCTATTTGTATGATTTCAAACAATAACCTTTCGGTAGAGGTGTAATACAAATCATATTCATAAGCCATTGGCTGATTCCATTCCAGATCCATCACAACATAATGCATATATAGTGTTTCCTATCAGTTTAATTAAAAAGCAGCATGATAGCCAGCGGCAGCCCCTGTGGAAAACGCTATTTGCAAGTTATAACCACCGGTGTGCGCATCTACATCTATGAGTTCTCCAACGATATAGAGTCCCCTAACAATCTTACTTTCCATGGTTTGAACGTCAATTTCTTTTACGGAGACACCGCCACGCGTAATAATCGCCTCCTCAAAAGACGCATGTTGACATATAGAGAGCGTAATGCCCTTAACCAGCTGTATAATATCTTGTCGTTCGCTTCTAGATATTTGGCATGCTTTTTTATTAACATCAACACCGGATAAACCTAAAATAATACCGGCAAGTCTATTTGGGAGAAGCTTTGCTAGTATTGAATGACATGAAACATTTGGTGAATTCTTAATATCTTTCATCAGGCGTTTTTCTAATAACTCCGTAGTTAAGCCAGGTTTCATGTCTATTGATATATTATACTCATCAATACAACCCGCGTTAATGTAACTGCTGGCTTCTAGTACTAGCGGGCCTGACAGACCTTTATGTGTAAACATAAGCTCGCCCAAAGAATGATAAATTCTTCTTCCGGTTTTATACACAGATAACACGACATTAGTAAGTGATAATCCCATTAATGAAGCAGGCCATAGCTCCTTTGTATATAATGCGCATAACCCGGGTTGCGTATCGATTATTGAATGGCCTGCTTTGTTTAAAAAGGTATACCCATCTCCCGTTGAACCTGTTTGAGGATAAGACAGACCACCAGTAGCCATTACCACCGCGTTAGAATAGATTATCGCACCGGAGCATAGCTTAACCCCTATAATTATACTTTCTTGAATTACTAGCGACTCTACGCGTTCTTCCTTGCTAACCGTAACACACAGTTCCTTTATTCTTTTCTCTAAAGCCTTCGTAATATCACTCGCTTTCCCGGAAGCAGGGAAAACCCTTCGTCCGCGTTCTACCACAACGTCGCATCCGTTTTCTTTTAAAAAACCAATCATTTGATCCGGTGATAAGAAGTGTAACGCAGAGTAAAGAAATTTTCCGTTTCTTGGAACCTCTTTAATAAACTCCTCAATAGTACAGTGATTGGTGACATTACATCGTCCTTTCCCCGTTATATACAATTTCCGTCCCAGTTTATTATTCCTGTCTATCAATGTAACATCAGCACCGTTATCCGCTGCGAAAATCGCAGCCATCATGCCTGAGGCACCACCGCCCACTATGATAACATGTTTCACTCTTTATCCTCACATAAATAAACGCTACGGGCATCCCACAAAGTTTCAAGCATATCAAAATGACTGTCTAGCGCTTCTTTTCGGTGGAGGGCAAGTGTTACAATAAGCGCATTCAATAAGGATAGAGGCGCAGCTAATGAATCCACAAAGGTAGATGTGATGGTCTTAGCTTGTAAACATATATCCGATGCTTGATGAAGCGGAGAAAGCGGCCCGTCTGTAATACCAATCACTTGAGCTCCGCTCTTACGTGCTAAATGCATTGTTTCAACAGTACGCGTGGAGTAGCGCGGAAAACTGATTCCGATTAACATATCGGTTTTTTTAATATGAATAATCTCCTCGAAAGCATCCGCTATGCCAACGGATAATAAACGGACATTATCGAAAATATAGCTCAGGTAATAACTTAAAAATAACGCGAGTGGTGCGGCTGAACGCAGTCCAATTACGTAAATAGCTTCAGATGCTACAATACGTTGCACCGCGTCTAAAAAAATATCAGTATTGACTTCTTCTAATGTGAGGCGAATGTTATGCATATCGGCTTTCAAAACATTTGTCATTAACCCTAAGTCCGACATGTTTTGAGACATACGAAATCGTTGAGAAGCCGTTAAATGATGGCGTACCAACTCTGACAATGCTTTTTGGAAATGGGGGAACCCTTGATATCCCATAGCTACTGCAAAACGAACAACCGTTGACTCTGACACATTCACACATTTCGCCAAATTAACGGTCGTCATATCTGCCGCAAAATCGTAGTGATCATTAATATAATCGGCAATCTTTTGCTGACCTTTGCTAAGTGGTTTCGCTGATAAGTTTAAACGGCTTATTAAGTCATAAGCCTTATGCATGACAGATACCACCATACGTAAAGTAATCCCGTATTGAATTATACTTTTTCGATAAATGAAATACAAGCTTCATCTGTACTTAAAACATGTGCTTTTAAATGAGTTTTTCATATGCTTGAATGTATTTATCAGCAGATGATTTCCATGAATAATCACCATTCATGCCTCTTATCTGTAGTTTCCGCCAAATATCTTTGTAAGTTTTATAATAATGAACCGCGCGAGCAATCGTGTGAAGCATATCATGTGCGTTATAGTTTGAAAACGTAAACCCATTCCCTTCTTCTGAATATTCATTATATGACAAGACCGTATCTTTTAACCCACCGGTTTCGCGAACCAACGGGACGGTACCATATCTTAAACTGATAAGCTGGCTTAATCCGCAAGGCTCAAATCGACTTGGCATAAGAAAAATATCGCTCCCCGCGTATATCTGGTGAGCCAGAACATGATCCATCGTAAAGCGCGCCGCGACACTACCCTTATAATGGTTAGCAGCCCAGTTAAAAAGGTTATAGTATCTGGAGTCTCCCACACCCAGCACGATAAACTGTACACCTTCATTTATAATACCGTCAATAACATAATCAACTAAATCCAGACCTTTTTGATTAGATAATCTTGTAATCATACTAATTATCGGTATATCATCTGCCACATGGAGTCCAAGGTTAGATTGTAATGCGCGTTTACACGCCTGTTTTCCGATTAAGTTTTGAGTAGAATAACGATTGATAATATGGGGATCTGTTTCAGGATTATACTCCGAAATGTCGATACCGTTGAGAATACCCATTAAGTCAGATTGGCGCGAACGAAGTAGGCCATCCAAGCGTTCGCCATAGTAAGACGATTGTATTTCCATAGCGTAAGTCGGACTGACAGTTGTTATCATATCTGCATGAACGAGAGCAGCCTTAATAAAGTTTGCGTTACCGTAATACTCCAGATTATCACTAGTCCATAGATCATCATTCAAACCTAGTGTATCTTGGACTCTTTTAATGTTGAATATACCCTGGTATTGAAGATTATGTATTGTAAATAAAGTTTTGATGCCTTCATAGGCTGACAGATGATTATACTGTATACGCAATAGAGCCGGTATCATTCCGCTTTGCCAGTCATGTGCATGTAAGACATCCGGCCAAAACCCAATATGCGGTAGCATGTCTAAAACAGCTCGGTTGTAAAAAGCAAAACGTTCCAGTTCATCTTCTCCCGATCCATAAATATAAGATCGTTTAAAATAATACTCATTATCTAAAAAATAAAACTGAACACTTTCAAATACAAGTAGCATTACACCAACATATTGCTGCCGCCATCCCAGTTGAACGTAAAAACTGACAATATGCGTCATTTGCTCCCGCCAGCATGGGGGAATGCTGGAGTATAACGGAAGAACAACTCTCACATCATGTCCCTTTTTTGTAAGAACCTGCGACAAGGCGCCAATTACATCTGCTAATCCGCCTGTCTTTACAAACGGAACACATTCACTTGATGTAAAAAGCAGTCTCATGCCGATAACTCCTTTGCCTGATACTTGCAACGTTATGGTTCGCGCTAAATCTAAATCTATTGTTTTATATGATCGAGTTTTTACTAATCACAATGGGGTATGATTGCGGGGCAATCAGTTTTGCATTACGCTTAATGACAACCTGCTTATCTAGAATACAATTTTCTATATACGCATTAGAATAAATATGACCATCTTGCATAATGATACAATTTTTCACGTACGCCTCTTCAGATATATGAACACCTCTGAATAGAACACTGTTTTCTACTTTCCCGTTTATAACACAACCATCCGCGACAAGTGAGTTAACTGATTGGCCATTCTTTCCGTACATTGTGGGCATTTCGTCACGAATCTTTGTATAGATAGGCAGGTCGTCAGTAAAAAAACACTTGCGCATGTTTGGATTAAGAAAATCCATATTCATTTTGAAATAACTTTGTATTGAATCGATTTGCCAAGCCATTCCACGATACTCAAATCCTTTAACGCGGAGATCCCCACTATTAATCAACCTTTGAAATATATCTCTATCCATATCATGATAACCATGAGAACCGGCATCTCCCACCAGTTTTTGAAGCAGTTCACGCTTAAGCAGTATGACCCACATGGAGGTGTTATGGAAAGTGGGTTGGATGGGGTCTATTTCCATATCAGTAACATAACCGTCTGCATCTAATGCGAAATATGTTCCGTGTTCACTGCGCATTAACGAGGGATCTTGTGAAAATAAAACCGTTACGTCCGCATGAGAAGATAAGTGAGTACCAAGCATATCAGAAAAGTTTATATTATATAAGGTCGTAGAATCGCTTAAAATGACATACTCCTGTTTAGATCTGCTAAGATAACTTGCATTTGAGCGTAATGCGTCAATTAGCCCCGGATAAACGCCTACATTTTCACGTGTTAAAAAAGGAGGCAGTAAAAATAAACCATTATTTTTTCGATGCAAATCCCATTCTTTACCGGATCCTAAATGGTCCATGAGACTGCGATAATTCCGTTGCATGATGACACCGACATTACGTATACCCGAATTAACAAAACTGGACATAGTAAAATCGATAACACGATAACGACCTATAACAGGCAGAGCGGCAACCGCCCGTAATACGGATAAATCGCGTAGGCGTGCATCCCAGTGACCTGTGAAAATGATACCCATGACATCATTCATACATACGCCTCTCCCTCTTCTTGGTATCACACCGTAATCATTCTACTTGAACTCCGGCATTAACAATCATCTTGGCAGGGACAACCGAATTTGGACCGATAACCGCTATATCACCAGATGACTCACCGATCATGGCTTTTTCGTTAATAACAGCTCCTTCTGCTACTATAGCCCTTTGAACATGCGCGCCCGCTTTGATTATCGTTCCCGGCATGATTATACTGTGATTGACAACAGCGCCTCTTTCAACAGTTACTCCGGCAAAAAGGATAGAGTGATATACACTTCCGGCTACTTCGCTTCCCTCAGTAATTAAACTGTCCGATACAGCGGCTCCTTCAGCGATATAATGTGGCGGCATACCGGGGTTTCGCGCATATATTCTCCATTTCTTATCATGTAGGTCGATAGGAGGGGGATTGGACAGCAAATCCATATTAGCTTCCCACAGGCTCTCCACGGTGCCAACATCCTTCCAATATCCTTTAAACAGGTACGCAATCATTTTTTGATTGTTTAAAAGCATTTTTGGAATAATATTTTTACCAAAATCGTTAGACGAGTCATTATCAGCCTCATCATCAATTAGGTATTGACGTAGTGTTTTCCAGTTAAAGATATATACTCCCATAGATGCCTGGTTGTTTTTAGGTTTTTCCGGTTTTTCTTCAAACTCAACAATTCGGTCATTAGCGTCTGTATTCATTATGCCAAAGCGGCTCGCTTCCTCCCATAATACCTCGCGAACAGCGATTGTCGCATCGGCTTTTAACGATATGTGATGTTGAAGCATCGCGTTATAATCCATTTTATAAATATGATCACCGGATAAAATTAAAACATACTCGGGAAAATACTGCTCAATAAAAGCCATATTCTGGTATATCGCATTCGCTGTTCCGCGATACCATTCTCCCACTTTACCTTTCACAAACGGCGGCAAAACATAAACGCCTCCGTTTATTAAATCCAGATCCCATGGCGAACCGGAACCGATATATCGGTTTAATTCCAAGGGTTGGTATTGTGTTAAAACACCTACAACGTCAATGTTACTGTTTGTACAATTCGATAGGGGAAAATCGATAATCCTATATTTCCCCCCAAAAGGAATAGCCGGCTTTGCCATGTTTTTAGTTAGTATCCCTAAGCGGCTACCTTGACCCCCGGCAAGCAACATCGCAATACATTGCTTCTTCATCATGATGGCATCACCTTTTCATATAAATAAGGATACGACTATGTTAACCGAGTATAAGCGCTTACAGAATATCTTTTTACTAAAAACAAGGTAACAATCAAAGTTATCAGATGTCTTGACATTAATCAAGATAAATTGTGCGCCACCCAGTTTACTGATGACTGTAAAAGTATGACAAGTTCTTCAAGGTCTTTCTGATCCTCCGGGGTAAACCGCCCCTTTTTGGGACTGTCAATATCGAGAACACCGTAAACTTTATTCTCAACGACGATAGGAATGACTATTTCTGATTTCGATTGGTCATCGCAAGCTATATGACCTGGGAATATTGATACATCATCGACGCGTTGCGTATTGCGAAGTGCGACAGCTTTTCCGCACACACCTTTCCCAAACGGTATACGTACACATGCTGGTTTACCGGCAAAAGGTCCTAACAGTAAGGAACCCTCATGAAGCAAATAAAAACCGACCCAGTTTACATCATTCAATTGTTCATAAAGAAATGCGGCGACGTTGGCAAGCACGGGTACATACATCTTTTCGGTTCGCAGCATGTTCCGTACAGTTTGTAATAAATACTCTCGATTGTCATGGCTCAATGCTCGAATACTCCCTGTTATTAATGATGCATCGCCTGTTGTTTTCTATATTTAATATTTAGGCTATGCTCAGTAGCATAATGTCCTTGAAGATCGATATGATATTGTAATTGAACTTCACCCTGATCCTCCGATAACTGGCTATTGACTTTTGAAGCATAAACAGACATATCCATATCACCAAATGGAGTATGGTATATACTCTCAAAGAAGCGACCTTTTTCAAAGATAAGGCTCGTTGAAAAATCACCTTCACGTGTCATCGTTACCCGTTTATTATCAAGTAACAAACTAACATCCTGCGATTCATTTGTTTCCGGTAGAATCTCACGATATGTAAGTTGATAACCGGATGGCATAACCGTTAAAAAACCAGTTGTAACCAAGTGAACAGGGTCACTTGGATTTTCATGTTTCATTATGCCGCTTACCGATAATAAAACCGGAAATGATGTATCTTGCACATAACCTCCGCTGATGTATTAATACACTTGGATTATAGGAAGCAAGCCGCACCTTGTCAAGCAGGAAAGGCTTGAGTATACTAACGTTACTAATGTATCATCGCTCGGAGGACAATGTGCATATTAATGCCTACGCAAAAATAAATTGGACACTTGA
>Ga0123353_10017912_pt1 | contig 10443 bp, 4 predicted proteins | sample TergutLab28metaG_3_FD_92763 | JGI IMG/M metagenome (GOLD analysis project Ga0123353, IMG submission 92763) | Labiotermes labralis P3 segment gut microbial communities from Petit-Saut dam, French Guiana - Lab288 P3 | ecosystem: Host-associated > Arthropoda: Insects > Digestive system > Gut ...
CTGTCAGAAAGTGAAACGCTGAATAATAAGGAAAGCATTACATACGATTATTATCAACGGAATGTAAAACCTAAACCACAAACTGCTGTAAAACAGGGTTATCGTTGTGAGATTTGCGGATATGTTTACGAAGGGGAACCTCTTCCGCCGGACTTTATATGCCCAATTTGCAAACATGGAGTGTCAGATTTTGTGAAAATCACTGTATAAGAAATCTCAATTTTTATTCTTCATTTTCCTCAATCTCCTCTCCGCTAAAGCCATACCGCTTTATTACATTATAGGCTTTAAAAATGCCTAATTCACCTGATTTACTCAAATCTAATGTACCTTCAATTTCGCGTCCGAGGTATATGCTTGTCAAACCGCGATTATACCACGCTTCTGCAAATTCGGAATTATTTTGAATGGCAGAAGTGAAATGAGCAATTCCTTCTTCAAAATCGCGCAAAATACAATGCATTATTCCAAGATTGTAATGTGCAATTGCAAAATTTGGATTAAGTTCCAGCGCTTTTTCCAAATCTTTAATTATCAAATCGTAGTCAAGAATACGGTTGTCGCTGTCATGTTTCCTTTCAGAAGATACGCCAATAGCGCCTATTCGCAATTCCTGCTTTTGTTCGGGAGTTTCGGCTCCAAGTTCCCGCACTATTTCAACCATTTTGAAACGAGTATATGCCCGATTAAACCACGCTAAATAATTTTCGGGATTCATCTCAATAATTTTATTGTAATCTTCCATTGCGTTATTCAAGTTCAGAACGGCAGTATAATATAATGCCCTTAGTATCAAAAAGTTTTCTTTTTCTTCTTTTGGCGCTCTATCAATTTTGCTGTTTATTTTTTCTATATCTGAAAAGACTTTAGCCGATTTTTCTCGCGAAAGTTCAGTTTCCTGATTTGAAAAGACAATTGGAAGTTCAGAGATTTTTTTACGATTAAATTTATCAACTTCAATGTTGAAATAGCGCAAACGGTGAATTAATGTATCTCCGGGAAATAATGTCAAACAAAAAACAGGCTCCATTTCGACAATGATATTTCTGTTTTGAATACGTCCGCGCAAAGGATTGGTATTAGTAATTTCTTCAATTTGTTCGGTTTCAAAATCATCAAGAACAGCAATTTTATCATAATTTCGAATATCTTTGTCTGATTCTTTTCGTGTGGCTTTTCTTTCTTCTTTTTGAGACTTGTCAGCTTCTTTTGATGAATTTGATTGATTTTTGTCATTTTTAGCAGCCAAAGTTTGCTCTTCATTTTCATCGGTATTAGCTCTTTCACGTCTTGCAAATTCAAGTTTTACGGCTGTTCCGTAATCAAGCGAGGCGCCATAAACATCTCCGAGAATTTGCTTAGCTTGTGAACGATTATAATAAGCAGGCGCAAAATCTGGATAATTATCAATAATTATATTTAAATCTGCCATTGCTTCTTCCCATTGACCTGTTTCGCAGTACAGCATTGCGCGATAGTATAGCGTTAGTAAATCATCATTTTTCAAAGCTAAAACACGTGAAAAATCTTCAATAGCACGGTTTAAGTCTCCTACCTGTGCTCTAAGAATTCCACGATTGGAGAATGCTAAAGCGTTGCGAGGTTCAAGTTCAATCACTTTATCAAAATCTTCAACTGTTCCGCGCAAGTTATCCAATTGATAGCGAACAATTCCACGATTCATATAAAGTCTTGCGTCATTTGGGCGCAATTCAATAGATTTATCCATATCGGCAAGTGATTTTTCAAATTCACTCATTTGATAATAAACAATTGAACGATTGATATATCCGTCAGGAATATAAGGATTTATAGCAATTGCTTTCGTAAAATCATTAATAGAACCGATTGTATCCTTTGCAGCCATTTTTGCAAGTCCGCGATTCAGATATGCATTTATTAGATTGGGAGAAAGCCTGATAGCCCTGTCATAACTTTCGATTGCCTTTTCATAATCTTTCAAACGAATATAACATATTCCTATATTACTGATTATATTGATATTCGAAGGGTCAAACCTCAATCCGCGTTCAAAATCTTCAAGCGCTTCGTGAACAAGTCCAAGCCGCTGACGCACAATACCTCGAAGATTATAAGCGTCCACATAATAAGGATTCAATTCCAGAGCAGATGAACAATCCCGCTCAGCGCCTTTCATATCGTCAAGACTGTATTTGCCTATTGCTCTGAAATAATAAGGTTCAAAAAGATATGGTTTTGCCCTAATAACCTGATTAAAATATTGAATTCCAAGAATGTAATCCTCGAAATAGAGAGCATTGCGACCAATAATAATCATACGGTCAGTATCAATTTGTGCCGATAATGAAATCCCGGTCATTAACGACAATATGTTTATGATTAACAGTTTCTTAAGCATTACAACGATTATTTAATTTCGATACAAAATTAATTAATTGATTGAAAAAATATGTAACAAATTCACATTTTATTCGTAACAAAAAAATTTACATACTATTGAACAAACATATTATATACAAAAATGGTACTTGACGGAAGCGACGCATTTAACAACAAAATCCCTACAGATTATATTGTGCTTTTGGAGGAAGAGAAAAAAACGCTTCAGGAGAAACTCGAAAAAGCCGAAAAAGAATTGTTTGACGACCGAAACAGAATGCGCTACATTACCAATATTTTACCCAATTTTACAGTATTAAAATTTGAAGTAAATCTTAAAACGCTAAAAATCAACACCTTATATTTAAGCGACAATTGGGAAAAAATATCGAACCTTTCAGTAAGTGAAACTCTACAAGATACAAACAATGTTTTTAGAAAAGCTCATCCGGATGATTTGATAAAATTCAAGAAAAAATTGTTCGCCAGCGTTGATAAAAATGAAGAAATAACAATGGAAGTTCGTTATTTTTTTAAAGAGGACGACATGCGATGGCTTAAAATATCCGTAAAACCTATAGAATTCAATAATAACAAGGTGATTATGGATGGCTTTGTAATGGATATTACAATTCAAAAAAATAATGAAATAGATTTAGTTTCCGAGCGGAATAGTTTGAAAAACATCAGCGATAATATTCTGGGAGGCGCTATGTTACGATTCGAAATGTCAATGTATGAGCAAGATATGCAAATTACATATCTAAGTAAAAATTGGCAGGAAATAATGGGATTGACTATTGAGGAATCAATGAATGACTTTTCTTCCATTTTTCGATATATACATCCGGATGATGCTACTATGCTTACAAGCGCACTTCGCAGATTATCAGTTACTATGAAAAGAATTATTGTAGAACTGAGATTGATAAAAAATTATGAGACAAAATGGGTCGAAATTTCACTATTCCCTCATATTAAAGAAGAACGCATCATTGCAGATGGTTTTATACATGATATTACCGAACGTAAAAATAATGAAACAGAATTAATAAAACATCGTGATAAACTCGAAATTTTAATTAAAGAACGTACCGAAGAACTCGAATTTGTTAATACAAAATTGATGTCGGTAAACGATGAATTAGAGGTATATAACAATGAATTAAATAAATACCAAACTCAACTTGAGTCTATGGTAGAGGAAAAAACAAAGGAAGTTTTAGCGCATAAGGAACATTTGGAAAAATTAAGCCGGCGTCAAGCAATTCTAATTAACGTTCTTCATATTGTTCAATCAGCTGACAGCCTGTCTCAGGCAATAAACGAGGCTATAACCAAAATTGGAAGTTATACTGACGTTAGCCGAATACATGTTTTTGAAAAAAGCGAAGACGGAACCATTGTTTCATGCATTATGGGGTGGTGCAACACAGGTATAGAATATATTGCAGATAGATTGCAAAATATCCCGATTGAAATAGCGCAAGCATGGTTTGACATGATAGACCAGGGTGAATATGTCTGCTCTTCTGATAATAAAAACCTCTCCCCTACTCTCACCCGATTGCTGGCAGAATGCGGAGTAAAATCTGTTGTTGTATTCCCTTTAACATCAGGAACAATTAACTATGGATTTGTTGTTTTTGATGAATGTAATTACATCAGAGATTGGGACGAAAACGAAGTTGAAATACTCAGAAACCTTACTCAAATTTTATCCACTACCAAACGCCGTTTCAAGTCAGAGCAAGAACTAATAATGGAGCGGGACAGGTTAAAATCTATAGGAGATCATTTTTTCAACGGCACACTTTTCCGTTGCGAAATCAATCCTATAAACATGAATGCAAAATTTACATATTTAAGTGAAACATGGGAAGATATAATGGGAATGAGTATCGAAGATACAATGGCTAACCCGTCAAAGTTTTTTGAAATGATTAAACCGGAATTCTCCAAACCGCATTTTGAAGAACTCAAAAGATGTACATTAAATCTTGAACATTTCTTTTTCGAATATATAAAACCTCATTTAAACAATAGTATAAAATGGATACAAGTATCTGCTCATCCTCAAAAGGTTACAGATAATAATATAGTTTTTGACGGATTTTCATTAGATATTACCGATCGTAAACTTGCCGAACAAGAATTATTAATTGAAAGAGACAGATTAAAGTCTATCGGCGATCATTTTCCGGGCGGCTCGCTCTTTAGTTTCGAATTAGACCTTAGTTCGCAACAAATGAATTTTACATATATTAGCGGAACATGGGAAAAAATTACAGGATTAAACAGAGAAGATTCATTATCAGACATTTCAAATGTATGGGCAGCAATTCATCCGGAAGATTTAGAAAGATTATTAAAAGAAATAAAAGATTTTTTAGGAACACGCAATCATTTTAATTCCGAAATAAGAATATTATATAAAGGTGTAGAAACAAGATGGTTTCAATTATCGTCTCATAGACGAAAAATAGCAAATAATAAAATTGTCTCAGACGGATTCATATTAGACATTACAAATCGTAAAAAAGTTGAAGCCGAACTTACAAAATACCGTGAAGAACTCGAAGAAATTGTAAAAGAACGAACTAAAGAACTCGAAACAACAAACGAAGAGTTGAAAAGTACTAATGAAGAGTTGTTTAGATACAAAACCCAACTCGAAATGATGGTTGAGATAGAAACTTCAAAAGTAATTGAACAACAACAAACTTTAGAAGGTCTTAGTTATTTACAGAGAATATTGATTAACGTTTTGGAATCCTTGCAATTAGATGAAGACACATCTAAATCAATCTGTAACGCTCTTGAGATACTTGGGAAATTTACTCATGTGGATCGTGTTCAAATTTGGGAAAATAATCCGGATAACACCACATACGGTTGCAGTTATGAATGGTGTAACGAAGGCATAAAACCTTTAATAAATGTAAATCAAAATCTTCCTCGTGAACATGGAAAACCTTGGTTCGATGCATTAATAGATAAAAATATAATTTGTACATCCAACATTTCTACATTAGCGCCGGAAATATTTGAAATACTTAATAAAAGACATGTTAAATCCATAATTGCCATTCCATTGACAAAACACGATTCCCATTTCGGATTTATAACCTTTACCAATGTCGAAGAAAGGGAATGGTATGAAAATGAGATTGTTTTGCTGACAAACATATCGCAGGTATTTTCAAACGTAATTCGCCGCAGACAGGTTGAAACTGCTATGAAACTGTCTCAACAAACTATGAGAAAGGTATTAGATAACATTGAGGTTAGTATTTTCGTTACTGATTTCGATACTTTACAAATAAATTTTGCGAATAAATTATTCAAATCGTGGGCTATTGATAATGTTGAAGGGAAATATTGCTGGCAAGCGCTTAATGCCGGAAAAACCGGACCTTGTAATCATTGCCCCAGAAATCGTCTGAGAGACAAAAACAACCGTCCTACCGGAGTTATATTTTGGGAAGATTACCTTCCGCATGTAAATCAATGGTTTTTAGTTGTAAGCACTGCTATTGAATGGTTTGATGGTAAATTAGCGATCCTTGAAATAGCAACTGATATCACCAAACAAAAATTAAATGAATTTGAACTTGTGCAGGCAAGAGAAAGAGCAGAACAATCCGATAAACTAAAATCTGCTTTCCTTGATAATATGTCTCATGAAATTCGCACCCCACTTAATGCAATAGTTGGTTTTTCATCAGTTATGACTACAGGTGAATGCTCAATGGATGAAATGACAGAATATAAAAATGTAATTCATCAAAATACTGACCTGCTTCTTAATCTAATCAACAATATATTGGATTTTTCACGACTTGAAGTTGATAAGATAGAGTTAGACATTGATAATTGTGATATTGTGGACTTATGTCAGACAATTATATCGACAGCAAGTTATGATGCTAATTCAAATGTTGAATGTAAATTCATTTCTCCCGTAGATTCTTTCTATATTCAAACTGATATTAAACGACTGCGTCAGATTATAATAAATCTCCTTTCCAATGCAAATAAAAATACCCGAGAAGGATCAATAACTATGACTTTTGAAATTGATAATAAGAATAATAAAGTTCTTTTTTCCGTTACAGACACAGGTTGCGGTATCCCTGAAGATAAGAGGGAAATTGTTTTCGTGCGTTTTGAGAAATTAGATGTGTATGTTCAAGGATTAGGACTTGGATTGCCAATTTGTAAACTCACAATCAATAAATTAGGAGGTGAAATATGGGTTGATCCGGATTATAAAAACGGCGCAAAATTTGTCTTTTCACATCCGATTACATATAAACAAGAAAATTTGTTCTCAAAGCCGGTTATTTTAAGTAAATGATTGAAATATATCAGTATGTTATATGGATAATAATACAGTTTTAATCGCATTCGGATTGACAATGATTGCCGGACTTGCAACCGGTATAGGCAGTTTGATTGCATTAATAGCCAAACAAACCAACACGAAATTTTTGTGTTTATCGCTCGGGTTCTCAGCAGGAGTGATGTTGTACGTATCGTTTATGGATTTAATTCCGCTTGCAAAAGAAGAACTCGCAATACATCTTGGTGAAAAAGCAGGGATGTTAGGTTTGTTGCTTGCCTTTTTCGGAGGAATGGGATTAATAATGCTCATTGACTTTTTAATTCCCCAAAAAAATAACCCGCATGAAATGCAGGACATTGAAGAAATAAGCGCTCCCGTCGTTAAGAAAACAGCGTTGCAGCGCACAGGAATTATTGTTGCGATGTCGCTTGTAATCCACAATTTTCCGGAAGGTATCGCTGCATTTACAACTGCAATGACAAACGGGTTATCAGTTGCGATTCCGATTACCATTGCCATTGCGATTCATAATATTCCTGAAGGAATTGCTGTTTCTGTGCCTATTTATCACGCTTCCGGAAATAAACGGAAAGCATTTTGGTTGTCATTCTTATCCGGATTGACTGAGCCGTTTGGAGCGTTGATTGCTTATCTGTTTCTGATGAAGTATTGGTCGCCATTAATTAATGGAATTGTAATGGCTGCCGTCGCCGGAATCATGGTTTATATTTCCTTAGACGAACTTTTGCCATCAGCCGAAAAATATGGAAAACATCACCTTTCTATTGCAGGACTAATTGCAGGGATGATAATAATGGCTTTGAGTTTGTTTCTTTTTATTTGATTTTTTTGCAAATAAAAAAAACAATCTATATTTGCGCCTTCAAAAAGTGTTCAATTTTACTTTTATAATAAAATCTATTTCTATGACAATCAAAATTTTAAACAGCAGATTATTTTTAACATGCCTTGTAATTTTTACGCAAGGAGCATTGTTAGTGAGCGCTTCGGCGCAAGAAGACGCCTCTGAATTTGAAAAAGATTCTAAAGGCTATTTGGTTAAAACATTGGATTTTAACATTCCCGGGGAGGGAACTTTGGCGATTGCTGCCGACAACAGAAACATTTACGTTGTCCGCTCCGGAGCGCCTCAATTTTTCAAATATAATCTTTGGGGTAGCTTGGCAAGTCCTGTTTTTTCTATTGAAGGACTTACAGGCGGTTTAACATCTCTGACTTATGACGGCAGATATTTTTGGGGAGCAAACATGTCAAACACAATTTACAAAATAGACATGCAACTTAGCGTCCCAGCTTTAGCCGGAAGTTTGACTCTTCCTTTTAATGTAACGCATATTAACTTTGACCAGTCGGCAGATGATGAGAACGGTGGATTTTGGGCTGGGGGAGAAGATAACGACATAGTTCTGCTCAGTTTATCGGGCAGTGAATTATCAAGAATTTCGGCAGAAACTCACGGTCTTGTTAATATAACCGGTACAGTTGTGGATAATATTAATTTCGGAAATCTTTGGGTTGTAAACGCAACAGAAGACCAATTTGCTTTATTAACGCGACTCAAACTGCCAAGCGGAGAACCTTCAGGTATTTCATTCAATTTATACAGAGAAGGTTATGTGAATGCAACCGACAAGGGTGGAGATATTTGTATAGTTCAACGAAATCCGCCAAGACAGACGATACTGTCCGTTTTAGTACAGGATAAAAAAGTAATAGGATTTGATTTGGAATATCTTAAATTCTATATGTATGATCTGGGGGTTGTTGCTATTGATATGCCATTATATATAACGACTGATGAAAATTATTCTATTACAGGAAAAATCAAAAACTTTGGAACAGAGACAATTACGTCATACACTTTAAATTATCAGATAAATGAGGGAGAAATTATCTCTCATCAATTTACAGGAGTTAATATCCTACCCTTGGAAGAATATATTTTTACGCATCCTGTTTCAGTTGTACCCATTCCGGGCAGTTGTAGAATTAAGGTTTGGGCGTCAATGATTAACGGCGAGGCAGATGAAAACCCGGGTAACGATTCCAAAACGTTCGATTATTATGTTTATAATGTTATCGATACAAAACCGCGTACAATTTTACTCGAATCATTTACATCTTCGTCTTGCGACCCATGCGTTATTGGAACATTCGTATTAAATGAACGATTGGAAGATTTTGAAGGTCCTTACGCTTTGGTTAAGTACCAAATGTCTTGGCCCCAGCGCGATCCATATTATACGGCAGAAGGAGGAGTTAGACGCACTTTTTATTCAGTCTCCGGAATCCCGGCGTTGAGCGTGAACGGGCAATCGCACATTCATACTGCATTTCTTGAAGATCACGAGTTAACTGATGCGCAAAATGTACCTACATTCGTTGAGATGAAGGTCGATTATTTTTTAGATAATAAAACGATTTATGCGAAGGCTGAAATGGTTTCAACAGTTGATATACCAGCCACAAATTTAAGATTGTTTTTAACTATTGTGGAAAAAATAACATTTAATAACGTAGGTAACAACGGCGAAACTGAATTTAAGCAAGTTATGAAAAAGTTTATGCCTGATGCGAACGGAATATTGATAGAAGGCGGATTAAAGGCAAATATTCCGTATATCGCGTGGCAAAAGTGGGAATTTAAAGGCGAATACCGACTTCCTAATCTGCAAACAGTTCCAATTAATCACGACATAGAACATTCTGTTGAAGATTTTGATAATCTTGTCGTAATTTCGTGGATTCAAAACCTTGATAACAGCAATGTTATTCAAGCAATTAATGCGATTGACTCTGAAAATCCAATTGTAAATTTTAAAAGTTTAAATATTGATTTAGGTGATGTTTCGGCATCTGTAAACGGAGAGAGCTTGTTATCCGGGGAATATTATAATAACAAAGAAACAATAATTTTTACAGCCCATCCAATTGATGGTTACGAAGTTAAGGAATGGTCAATAAACGGAGAAATTTTGCAAGGAATAAAATCGAAAACAATTGAAATAAATGCGGAAGGCTATATTGACCTGACCGTTGATTTTCAACTGAATAGCAATATTAACAGCAATTTGTTATCAGACGTTAAAATTTATCCAAATCCAACAACGGGCGTGTTGATAATTGAAAATGGAAAATTGAAAATTGAAAATGTTGAATTATATGATATGACGGGTCGTTCCGTTGCCATTGTAGAGACAGGGCATGCCCTGTCTCTACGGAACGCCACAATTGATATTTCCCATTTACCCGCCGGATTATATTTTTTACGCATTGATAATCAAACAATTAAAATAACAAAAAAATGAAGAATATAATAATTTTTGCAATAATATTTTTTGGAGTTTCAGTTTTTTCTTTTTCTCAAAATGGAAAAGAGGAAAACCCTTTTAGACAACCGGGAGGAAATCTGATTAAACAGTTTGAATTTCCTATAAATAGAGCAGTTTCAATTACTTCTGACGGCGATTATTTTTATATGGGAATATTTGGCGATCCTACTTTTCAGAAATTAGACATAAATGGTAATCAGATTGGAAGCAGCTTCACAATTTCCGGAATTAACGGGGCATATACTTTAACTTATGACGGCAGGTACGTTTGGTCGGCAAGATTATCAAGCGTGATTCATAAAATTGACATGCAAGCTAACCCGCCCGTTCGAGTGGAACATATAATAGCTCCCGTTTTTGTAGACCACATAACGTTTGACC
>Ga0123353_10017914_pt1 | contig 10443 bp, 4 predicted proteins | sample TergutLab28metaG_3_FD_92763 | JGI IMG/M metagenome (GOLD analysis project Ga0123353, IMG submission 92763) | Labiotermes labralis P3 segment gut microbial communities from Petit-Saut dam, French Guiana - Lab288 P3 | ecosystem: Host-associated > Arthropoda: Insects > Digestive system > Gut ...
CATCCCTGCCTGTTTACAAACAAAATATGTATTCACGCTCGACCGCTTCACGATGAGCCATTCCCGCCCGCGAGCGTAACGAGCACTGCCATTTCTCAAATTACTTTTTGGTCAAGCAAAAAGAAGAAAAGGCTTATTTTGCAAAGGTCTCATACCGTAAAAAAAGCAATTCTGATAAGTAACGACCCCTCACCTCGACTTGCAGGGAACATCCTCATTCTTCCGTGGAAGATATTTTTGGAAAGGTTGTGGGGAGGGGAGGTTATTTGATAATTACTAATATCTTACTCGGCTTTTAAATTGCCGATTTCGGCATAAGTCAATTTGCTAAAATACATTATAACAACGGCAAAACCTATTTCTAAATTTTGCCGTTTTTAAAGAATGATTACAAAAGTTTATTCTTTCACAACCTTTTGAACGACAGCCCCATTATCCGTATAAATCTTTACCATATAAACGCCTTTTGCCAATGCGGATACAGAGATTTTTTCATTGAAATTGTTTTCGGAAAGAAGTAAAGCACCTGTTATGGAGTAGAGTTTAACTTTCTTTATCTGTTTATTGTTCCTAATTCTTAATAAACTTCACCACTTCATTCGAAATTCTCAAAAAATAGACTCCTCTCGGCAAGTGCGAAACATCTATGTTGGCTTCGCATTTGTCGGCAGTCTTGCACTCTTTTAACAATCTTCCTCGCATTACCCTTCCTCCCGTTAGGTTGTAGATGTTGTATTCTGTTGCACTGCTTCCTTCTAACCTGAAAACTATAACCCGTAATTCTCCATTTGTTGGGTTTGGATAAGCCAATACATTGCCACTTGCATTGGTAAAAAACCTGAAGCCATCTTCCGTTAAAATATATTCTATGTAAATGGTATCTCTTTCGGCAACCTCCAGAGTTGGAAAATCATCTATTCCCAAACCCGGAATATCTACAACAACTTGATACGTTCCTGCAGGCAAGTTCGGAAATTCAAAATATCCTTCAGAATCGGTAACGGTACAACTAACTGTATTCCAATTTCCACCTTGTAACGACTGTAAAGATACATCCTCATCGTGAATGGGATGATTTACGCCTTTTCTCATTTTTTTTAAACCATGGCTATCTCTTCCAATGTAGCCGTAGATGAATGAATTTCCTATTCCAAAGGCAGAAAGCGGAATAAGTGTTATATCTGCCGAATCAACATTAACAGAAACATTATTAACGATAGTTACGACAGTGGCATCCTGCCAATTTTCAACATTTCCATAATAAGTAAGCGCGCTATTTGTCGAAGCATTGGTGTTCCTTGCTCTTACTATATAATCTCCATCCGCAATATTTTTGAAAAAATATTTTCCATTATTTCCTACAGAGGCTTCATAATTTGATTCATATAGATTGCCGTTTTGCACCAAAAACAACTCTACAGTTCCTTTACTTAATGGCGTTCCGTCTTGATGCCGGATTGTACCTGAAATAGAAATACAAGTAGCAGGCATATTCAAAATATTCTTAAAGTACATCCACTCGGGCGCATCAGCATACAAGCACTCGCTTCCGGGTGGAACTTGCAACAGGCAGGTAGTTTGATCTACAGCAAAAAAACATCTATAGCCTACCGTTGGCGGCTCCGGATTTTCGCAATTGATTTTCGACAAATTAAAGCAATATGCAAAAGCGTATGCTCCTATTGTTGTAACACCATTTTTGATAATTACGTTTCTCATATCATTTCTTCTGTTACTCCAAGGCACCTCTCTGTCATCACTCCAGTCTTGCATGGCACCTGTTCCGCTAATTATGAGCGTATTGCCGCATAACATAGCCTCTACGGTACTATTGGCAGTGCCAATTTGCCATACGGTGGTGGTGGCTTTAAATGTTACCTCAATCGTATGGTCTGCAGTAACATTATTGAAAGTGTATGAACCGCTTGCTGCTGCATTGGAATCGGGGACTCCGTCAATCCATACCTGATCTACTTGGTAACAAAGATCGGGACTAAAGATAAATTTCATACTATTTTCTCCACAATATACTGTTACCTCGTCAGCATTTATACTGCCGTTCTCTCCGGCAGTTGCCGTAATGATATAAGAGGTTTTGGCGAAAGTAACCTCAATGGTATGGTTTTCCGTAACGTTCTCAAAAGTGTAAGTTCCGCTTGCCACCGCATTAGGATGGTTAACATTGTCCACTAATACGGTTTCAATATGATAGCAATAGTCGGACGTGAAGTTAAAGGTTTGATTGTTTCCGCCATCTACCAGCACAAATCCTTCCGGTGTAATGGCGCCGTTTTCTCCTGCGGTAGCGGTGATAACATGCGGGCAAACAACCTCCGGTTCCCATTGCAAGTAAGGAAGTGTAACATGATCGCAGATTCGCCAGATTTTGGCAGGATTGGTGGTTACATCTATACTCCATGCTTGTCCGTACCAATGACTGGCGGTATTGTAAAACACAAGGGTTCTGAGTGTTGTCGTATCCTTGCCTGTACCGGCTCCGTTTGAACCTTCTGTAATAGGAATATCTGTACTGCCTACTCGCACGATCATACTATTCAGTGCGTAGTTGCTACGATAAATATTAGCGCCTTCGGAAGTATCGTCTATTCCTACTAAGCGGTTAGTGGTTGCATTGGAACTACCTGTAACGCTTTCATTGGCAGCAACGCAATTTTGAATAGTAGCATTATTTTTATTTTCTCCAACTAAACCGCCTACATTGCCATTTCCTTTTACATTGCCGGTAGTGTAGCAATTGCTAATGAAAGAATAATTACGTCCCATCAAACCGCCTACAGTATTTCCGTTTATTATATTGCCGGTAGAGTAGCAATTTGTGATATTAGAAAGTTCGACATTACTTCCCACTAAGCCGCCTACATACTGCCCTCCACTTACGCTACCGGTGGCGTAACAATTGTTAATTGTGGAATTCAATACATTATATCCCACTAAGCCACCTACATCCATATAACCTTCTACAATACCGGTGGAATAACAGTTTATAATGGTAGAATTGTCATTGTCTCCTACTAAACCTCCCACTCTGCATTGTCCTTTTATAGTACCGCTTGCATAACTATTAGAAATGACAGAATTATTTTTACTCTCACCTATCAAGCCGCCTGAAAACCAAGCCCCCTCCACATTACCGACGATATAACAGTTATTAATTGTAGAATTAAAGGTATAAGCTACTAAACCGGCAGTAGTAGTTTGTCCTTTAATACTACAGTTTTCCACGCCAAGGTTTTGAATGGTAGCATTATTCACACCTCCAAACAAACCGATGCCATTTTCCGTTGGCCGGTTAATGGTAAGATTTTGCACGATTTTGTTATTTCCGTCGAAATTTCCGCGAAAAGCAAAACCACTGCCAATCGGTTTCCATCCTTCGTCTGTGGCGTAGCCGCTCAAGTCTATGTCATGAGTTAGTATGTAGTAAGTGCCTGCTGTTGGGTTTCCTGCATTTACAAACTCGGCTAAGTTTGCTAAGATTTCGGCAGTGCAAATTTGGTAGGGATCGCTTTCAGTGCCGCTACCTCCGCAGAAATCTATTTGGAAATTAACAGCAATGATATGATTTCTCGCGATATTTTCAAAAGTGTAATATCCGTTGGCTACAGCATCAATGTTTTCTTCGCCGTCCACTAATACGGTTTTAATACGCCAACTTGCATTGGTTGGCGTAAAGTAAAAAGTGGTGTCAACGCCACAAGCAATGGTTTGCACGCCTGAAGGGAAAATAGTGCCGCCGATACCGGCAGAAGCGGTAATAGTGCGTTGCGCCCCAACCACATTAAAATCTTCCCAAACGGGCGCTGCCTTATACACACATTCCATCCCTGCCGGAACATGAAGATTTACATTGAATAGGGATATATTGTAAAATGGATGTGAAAATGGATCACTTGGATTGAGGGAGATTTGCAGCGGCGTATTCCGGGTAACTATTACATCTTCTAATCTTTGACAACCTGCAAAAGCGCTCCCGCCTAAATAGTTCAGCGAATTGGGGATAGTTAATGAGCCTGCCAGATTGCCGCAATCGCGAAAAGCATGTCCACTGATAGTGTCAATCAAATTTGGCAGGATGATGGAGGTTAAACCGCTGCCACGAAAAGCATCATTCCCAATATACGTAACGGTGTTGGAAATAGAGGCAGTTTCCATCTCTTCAAGATGGCGAAAAGCATTATCGCCAATGGAAGTAACATTTGAGCCTATAATTACTGTTGTAATGATATTCTGATAAGGAAACCAGGGGGCTCCATCTAAAGGAAAATTTTGCATTCTTCCACTACCTCTTATGGTAAGTGTATCATTGCTGAGAACGGCAATGACATCGGGGCGGTTGGGGGCGCCAATTTGCCAAAGCATGAGTGCCTCAATTCCTATGATAACTTCTGCCGGATACGCAGGATTTGAAATGATAGCTTCATTGGTCATTTTTACTGTATAGACACCTCCCGTGTGGAATGTGATTTTCCCTTGGATTACACTATAATCGCTTCCCAACAAAGCAGGAGTGCCGTTTTTAGTTACGGTAAATTCGGTATATATATCGTTAAATTCATTTTGCTCGGGCGTAAACTCAAGTTCTATATCAAGGCCTATAGTTAGAGAGGGCAAGGTTTGGGTGCCTAAAATTCTGTTAGCTGTATCCGCAACATTAATTTCCAATATTTCCGAAGCTGTAAATAAATCAGAGAGAGGAAGATGATTATTGTCGCATCTAAAATATGTTAGTAACGTATTCTCGCTTACATCTAATGCGGTTAATTGATTATCATTAACTCCTAAATGTGTTAACGCCACATTTTCTCTCACATCTAAAGTGGTTAGTAGATTTCCACCACAATATAACTCTGTTAATGCTGTATTGAGGTTTATTTCGGTTATTTGATTATCGGGACAATATAATATTGTTAATGCCGTATTCGCACTTACATCTAATTCGGTTAATTGATTGTGCCAACATCTTAAAAATGTTAATGCCGTATTTGTGCTTATATCTAATGCCGTGATTCGATTGTAATCAAGATAGAAATATGTTAAATTATTCCATTTTCTTGCATCCAAAGTTCCTGCAATATCTATATGCCCCCAATTTACTCTAATCAATCGTTTTGGTGTTTCATTATTCCAAATAAGTCCTGTAACCTTCCTTACCCATACTCCACTCGTTTGCCAATTAAGCGTATCGATATTCGACAAGCCTAATCGATGAGCGTTAATATTACCGGATTGTGCAGATGGTTGCCGTAAGAACATTCGCAAACCTTCCATGTCGTCTTCATTGTAGAGTCCTATGATATTAAAATCCTGCCAAACAAGTGAATCGTTGTATGAACCTTGTGTTCCAGGTGGAACGTGGAGGTTTACATTTACGGTTGTTACACCTTGAAAAGCATTTGCAGGAACGCGAAGTGGTTCCAACCATTCAACATAAACATCTCTTAAACTGGTACAATTCCAAAAAGCTTGGTTTCCAATATTTTCAACGCTATTATACATTGTAATAGAAGTTAAAGCACTGCAACCTTCAAAAGCACTTTGCCTAATACTTCTTACATTATTCGGAATATCTATTTCAGTTAAACTACTGCAACCAATAAACGCATATTCTGCTATTGTAGTTACAGAATTTGGAATTGTTATAGAAGGCAAACTGATACAAAGAGCAAATGCACACCAACCAATACTTGTAACGCTATTAGGAATGGTCACATCAGTTAAATTGCGACACTTATCAAAAGCACGCATCCCAATACTGCTAACATTACCGTCAATGATAACTTCTCTTATAAAGTCATAATAATCGCTCCATGGCTGCGCTCCTTCACTGTAACCAGCCATACCTCCACTGCCGCTAATAGTTAATACGCTATCGCCGGTAAGCACCCAATTAAGGTTTGTCCCGCAAGTTCCTTGTGCAACAGTATCTATTTGCGCCGTTGCGCTTAGGCTCAAGCCCATAAAGGCGAGCATGATTAAAAGTGTTTTAAATTTATTCATTGTTCAACATTTTCCTGATTTTTTCCACATCATCATTGCGTTCTTCGGGGATTGCCCCTGCTTTTTCCAATTCTTCCAAATTGTCCTGTAGAGACGGGGCGCGCCCCGTCTCTACGTTGGTTTGCAATAATGTTGCGTATATTTTTTCTGCCTCGTCATAACGACCTTGTAACAACAAACTGTGTGCCAGCCAAACTTCCCCATTTAATGCTGCACTGTCTAATGCCAATGCCTCGCGGGCAAATTGTTCGGATTGGGTGTATGCTTTGGCAAAAAGATAACACTGTGAAAGGTGGGTTAAAATTCTTACCAAAGCGTCTGAATAGACTTTTGGGCTTTCCGTAGCAAATTTTCTATAAATTTTCAAGGCTTCTTCGTATTCTTTCACCGCTTTGGGATATTTTTTATTATTTTGATACAGTTCCGCCAAATTATTTAAAGTTTCTGCTACACTAACCAAATACGCTTTTGGATTTTCTACGGCAAGATTTCTGCGTATTTCCAACGCTTCTTCGTATCCTTCCAACGCTTTCTGATATTCGTTCATTTTCTCGTGTAGATTCGCCAAATTGTCTAAAGTTCTCGCTACTAAAGTTAGGTATGCTTTAGGGTTTTCCGTAGCAAGGTTCCTGTATATTTCCAATGCTTCCGTATATTCTTCCAATGCCTTGTCGTATTCTTTGGTATCATAATGCACAATTGCCAGATTAACCAAAGTTGTGGCGACTCCGTTTATGGTTTTTGGATTTTCTGCGGCAAGGTTTCTGCGTATTTCCAATGCTTCTTCATGTTCTTGCGCTGCTTTCTGATATTCTTTGGTAATCCAATGCAAAATCCCTATATTGGTTAAAGTTTGTGCAACACCGGCTAAATATTCTTTTGGATTTTCTGCGGCAAGGTTTCTGCGTATTTCCAATGCTTCTTCGTATTCTTCTAGTGCTTTCGGATATTCCTTGAGGCGGTCGTGCAAAATCGCCAAATTGTTCAAAGTTTGTGCTACATCGGCTAAATATTCTTTTGGGTTTTCCTGAGCAAGCATTCTACGTATTTCCAATGCTTCTTCATTTTTTTCCAATGCCTTAGAATGTTCATTAGTTACTCTATGCAAAATCGCCAAATTGTTTAAAATTCTTGCCCTATCAGCTAAATAGGCGTTAGGGTTCTCTTTTCCCAGTATTCGGTAGCTTTCCAAACATTGCAGATAATATTTTTCTGCTTTGCCGTATTCCCGTATGGAATGCAAGTAACTCGCAAATTCAAACAGGTTGGCTGTATTTTGCGAATCTGTATTTACAGCTTCTTCATAATAATTGATTGCCTGTTCATATCTATTTTCTAAAGCCATGGCTTTTGCTTTTAACATCCAACTTTTTACATTGTCGGCAAGTCCTGCTTTTGCTAGCTCTAAATCTCGTTGCCCGGCTTCTATTAAGATTTGCCCTGTTTCTACCTTTTTCTTTCCTTCTTCCTGTTGCCGCAATAGTTCCTCCTGCTGTTGTTTTAGCCATACATCAGGCAAATAGTGGCTTACACTGTCTAAATGCCCGTTTGCAAAACACTGGTACGCTTTCACATACATTTCACTTTGATCATCCAAGTTTATGGTGGTTAAACTTTCTGCCCATTCCTGAATTAGCGCATTCATATCTCTTGCTACCTTTCTTAAACTATCTATTTGTTTTTCCAATATCTTATACCGGGCACTTTCATAGTCATATTTGGCTTCCAGGTCGTCACGTTCTTTTTCCCGCAGCTTTATTTGGTCTGTGTATTTTTTCATGTTTATACCAATCATTGCCGCTCTTCGGTCTTCCAATTCGATTTTTTTGCATATATATACGCTCACCGGTTTTTTTTGTCCTAAAATAATGCTCTGTAATTCTTTTTCATTCACTACTTCATAATCTTTGTGTGCACCGTGAAGGGTTACGAAAATTTGCACTTGCCTTCCCCATTCTATTCCCTGTATCTTCAGAGTAAATTTACCGTCGTCGCCGGTAACTTCCGATTTAGCTTTTGGGTGCGTAAGTTCGGCATTTTTTACGTATTGAGTTTCGCCGAAGTTGGTTTTACTATTTTGCACAGTAACAACACCTTCCAAAGAGATTTGCTGCGCAATGGAATTTGTCGCAATTCCAAAGATGAATGCTGATAAAAGTATTGCTCTTTTCATAATCATATTAATTTCGTTCTAAAACTGTTCTGTACTTATGTTCACCTGCCATAGGGATAGTTTGCCGTTTGCTTTTGTAGCCTGCTTTACTAATCTCAATTTCCTGTTCTTTTCGTTGTTTTTCTATCGGAATATCAATAATAAAAACTCCGTTTTCATTGGTTGTTGCCTTTATTCCTGCAAGCGCAACCGAAACATCGGGCAACCCTTCTCCGGAAACGTTGTCATAAATAGTTCCTTCCAATTTTTCTAAACCTTGCAACAACACTAATACGTTTGTTATGTTATTTTTCCGTATGTTAATTATACTGTCCGGTAAATAATAAGGTTCTCCTTCCGTATCGGTGATGTGTATCTGTACGGATTTTCCATTATATTCAGGCATAATGCCTTTAAAAAAGGCTTCTCCCTGCCGGCTTATTTCTGCTTTTTCTGTTTTATCCCCCAATGTTAAAACAAGCGTTCCTTTTCCGTTAAGGGGATTATGTTGCCGGTTTTCCCAGCCATATATTTGAACAGTAGCGGTAAACGGCTGATTCATCAATTTATAAGCAACAACAGATATCGAAATTAACAAACAACCCGATAAAGCATAAATAATGATTTGATTGATACGGTTTTGTTGTTTTATTTTTATTACGATGGTTTTTAATTCATCAACAGTAAGCTGAGTTTTGGTGGTAATTTTAATAATCTCGTTTGCCTTACTTTCAATTGATTGCAAACTTTTATTGAGTCCGCTTTTGATTTTTACTTCAATGAGTTTTTTGTTATTCAGTATTTTTACGAATTGACGTATCTCACCAATTTGTTCTTCAGAAAACCCTGATTTTTCAAATTTCAAATCGGAAAGATCATCTTTAATACTTTGTTGTGTATCGGCAATTTGCTTAATATCATTGCGAATTTCTTCCGTCAACATGCGCTGAAAAGCCACCCAAGCATCTTGATTAGAGGGGTCTTTCAATCCTTCTCCGAAACAAAGTTGAATTTGTGCGGGTAAATTTTGCGACAAAACAGTTTTAAATAAATCTGAAATTTCTAATTCTTTGAATTGATCTTCAATGAACCTGCATATTGCCTCTTCTTTATCTTTATCATAAAGAAAATGTTTGATTTCGGCTTCATCCAATTGTATTTGATTACTATCTAAAAGTATATCAGGCAAACGCTTTTGTAAGTCATTAATTAATTGTCGAGCTTCTTTTTTTTCTTTTTTGCTTGCTTGTGTTTCGGTAAACAGCACGTATATGTTATCTAATGCTTCATTGATTGATTTAACAAACAATTTTTTAATATGATGATTCAAGTCGTTAGGATGTACATCTTTAAACCATTTATTTATTTTATCAGGTGTAAAATCTGTAATAAAATGAGCAATAACACCTGATGCCATGTGTTTTAGTGTACTACTCATTACTCCACCCACTATTCCGCTCATTCCGCCTGTAGCAAGCGCAAATGCAGTAGTTCCCAATAAGCGTGCAATGGCCGGAATATCCTTTTTTATGTTTTTCATTGACGGACTTATTTTTATACGCTTAGTACATTTAATTCGAAATTTTTAATCATACCACCCCCGCCTTCTTCAACTTATTGACAGATTTTATAAAATCCCCCAAATTCTCTAAAGAAATTTGAAAATGTATATTTATAGTATTGGGCTGCTGGTTTTCAGTCTCTCTCTTTTTTAAATATACCTCCTTCAAAAAATCATAATGCAACACATCGGAAATTTTACAAAGTAAGTCTATGTCTATGGTTTTGCTTTCAAAAATGTTGTAAATGCGCGTTCTTTGTACTTCGAGCATACGGGCAAATTGGGAAACTGTCAACCCGCTTTGATTAAAAACGTATTGTATTTTTTTTCCGATGTGAATCTCGTCATAGTACATGAATCTTGGCAATTTTAGAAGATTTTTATAGTTTTATCACGCAAGTTGATTTTTATTAATAATATTGAAGTGTCATAAAATCACACACTATTTTTGAGCATTTTACAAAAAACACAGATAATGTGTCATAAAATTACACACTTCCTGTAGCCACATTACTCCAAAAAAGAGTAAATGAAGCCATTCCAAATATAGAAAATTTTAATTTCGGATTTTTTTTGATTTTTATAAACTAAATGGTTAAGTTTTTTTTTGAGGTGCTATTATTTGAAATTTGCACTCTCCCCCGCTGGCGGGGGCAGGGGGTGGATTTTCTTCAATTCCCCAATTTTATCTTGAATAATACCTGTCACAAAA
>Ga0123353_10017917_pt1 | contig 10442 bp, 7 predicted proteins | sample TergutLab28metaG_3_FD_92763 | JGI IMG/M metagenome (GOLD analysis project Ga0123353, IMG submission 92763) | Labiotermes labralis P3 segment gut microbial communities from Petit-Saut dam, French Guiana - Lab288 P3 | ecosystem: Host-associated > Arthropoda: Insects > Digestive system > Gut ...
AAACTTTATAAGCCTTCACCTAATATAACAGCACATATAATTAAATTTGTCAATATATCATGCGAGAGTGTCTTCTCTCTCAAGACAGAGGCAGCATTTTGCTCCAAAATAAAAAGATATTTCTTTAAGCCTTCTGAGTACTACCTCCTAGAACACAGTGTTCTTCAACACACTATCTTATTTTCATCAAAAAGATAGAATGTAAGAAAGTAAAATTAGCAAAAGCAAAAGCAAAGGAAGGCAAGAAGTATCGTAATGTACTATGGGTTATCTGACAAGTTGATTCAACTTCTACACTGCACCCAGACTCCCAGAAATGTTGTTGGTAGTGGTGTCCTTCAAAGAGATACTGTACTAACTGGACAAATTACAGATTATTCACAGACTGAATCCAGCTGCAGAGATTATGTAATGTCCAACACAAAGGTAGGATGAATGAATATAAGGTGAGAATTTTTCCTGAATTCCTCATCTGAAAATGAGGGTTGCCTTATAATTGTTCAACAAGTTCAAAATGTTCCTCAGCAAGTCAAAATGTTGCTGCATCTGCCACAGATAGGTAACTGCAGAACATCACATAGCTGCTATAGTAATTCCATACCTAATTTTATAGTTCTGATTCCATTACTGATATGTCCAAAGCTCATTTCACATCAGATTAAAAAGTGATAGATTGCTAAAGTATTCTGTAATAATCATGAATCACCTTGTTGCAAAGGAAGGGACAACAGCACCAAATGTAGTAAAATCAATAAGTACCTGTTATGATGATGATTTTAAATTAATGGTAATTAAAAATGTAGAAGAAATCAACTTTGCTGTGGCATGGAAATAACATAGCATGGACAGAATATATAACTCTGCAGAAAACAAATCAGACTATATCAAATGCAGAAAATTCAACATGAAAAGAATTTTACTGGCCCATGCACGGAACTTTAATGCCAATGACTAAACATATTCTGGCATTTGCGCTGCAAAAACATAAAAGTGCCTTCCTGTTACCAAAGAGAAAAAATGAGTGAAGAAAATAAAGGTTACTATATCTCTGAAGATTCTGTAACAAGATTTCAAAACTAGAAATGACTGAGCAGTAAGATATATTGCAGAACTACATCAACATGAAAGCTTCTTACAAAGTACCTTGAAAAATTAATAGCATACCAGCAATATACAATTTGTGATGAAAACATCATTACCTCTTAGGACAAATAGGTAATGCAGATGAAATCCCTGAATTTTTAATACAGTGACCTACACTAACCCCTCAATGTTTGGTTCTGACTGATGGGAGGAAAGAAAGCCATTTGTTATTCTATTTTCCTGATGGAGTTAATTCAACAAAATGTAGACTAAATTCAAAACAAGGAGTGGTCATGGCAGTTTTAAAGATATTGATGCCATACTGTACTCCCCACAAGGACTAAGGAAAAACACAACACACCTCAATCAGGATGGCAATGTGATTCAAACAGCTTCCTACTAAGGTAATGTTTAGCCCCATGTCAAAAGAGGAAGAAGCCAGTCCAATGCACTCAGTGCCCCACCATCCTATTTGAGATCCATATTAATATTACATTTCCACATATGCAAGATCTTATGAGTGGTATCTTTCCTTCAGGTAGCTTGGGAATGTGACCCTAAGACCGAAAAAGAAATTATGGAACAATTCATTCAACAGTTACATTAAGTTATTGAATAAGGCTACGTGCACAGGGACACAGGTAATGTGGGCAACATAGTACAGGACACAACAAGTATTTTATATATGTGAAATCGTATGTCACTGCCCAGGCAAAGACTCATGTTGGGCAGCATGAAGTTGTGTGTAAGGCTCACTTCTTTGTTGCTGCTTGGCACATGGATGCAAACTTTCACACATAATCCCTGGTTATAGTGCACTGACAGAAATACTTATTGACAGAATAAATAATGAAAAAGTAACACAAAAATTAAGCCAACCATGCACACAGCTGGTGGGATTCAACTGTTATGAATGAATGAGGATGCATAAAGTATGCTGCGAAAACACAAGATAAGAGATATATAGGATGGAACTCAACTAAAAGCCAGTACATGATACTATACACGAATGAACATTAAATTCCTTGATATGTCGCAATTTCGCCTCAGAAGTCTTTTTGATATATTATACATAAGAGTGAAAAATGGAAATGAAGCTGTGGAAAGAAACATATTTATTTTCTTAAATATTGTAAAAATGTGGTCATGTTTACATGAAGTACTATTCACTGTACAATAAAGTATTTTTCATGCAGAATTGCCTCTTCCTGCCCGGGCACACATCCAGTCGAGTTGAAGTGGTACATGAAACATTCCATCAGTGATAAAGCATCAGTGGTGACTGTACATAAACTTCCATGTAATGGATCAAAATGGCTGTCCACCAATTTCTTGCATGACTCTACTGTGATTTTTCTTAACTTAGTGTGTGTCTTCGCATAATTGTGAATTACACGTCTTGTCTCTACTACTCCATCACCAATGTCAATCTTAATCTCAACTGGCTGCCTGAACACTAGAATCAAGAAGTCAAAATGCCAAATTCACATTTACCTATTATGTTGAATTTGTGACAGAGCTGAAAATTTTATTTACATAGCTACCAGATTTCTTCCTGGAATGTGGATGCATTAAATTTTTAATAAGTGGCACTGCTTCATCAGCAATAAAAACATGGTACTGGTTCTTCTTGACCATGTAGTTTTGGTACTGAAAGTTGCAATGTGTGATTAGGCATTGTTTTTGCTGAAACACTGTTTGAAAAAATACTTCAGTTGCAGAATCTGTCCATGCAACCAATGTCAATTGCAGTTATTTATAATCCGCATCAATGATGGCCATTAACACAACAAAAATTTCTATCAGCAATTCAAGAATAAAGACCCATTACTTTTACATTTCTTTATTATGTTTTTGCCACCTGCAGCTCCTTTGAGTGTATTTAGTAACATTATTCTTGGTCTCATATCAATGGCAAGAATAATACTAGCAGTAATGCTGCCTAAACTGCCTTTCTTTGTTACTTCCTTTTCCCTTCTTTCAAATTCAGATGTAATTGTTTCACACATCTGAAGAGTAGGTTCTTGCATATAAATCTGTGCATACATTTCCATGTAGCAGGAACTACCTTGGGTGACAAAGTTTGACACTATTGCATCACCCATTCCATAGCTGTACCTAGTAGTTTTAAAAGTGCTGCCAGTTTTAAGTACCTGAAACAAGTAAAAGAGGCATGTTACAATGTGTCTTACTTAAACAGGGACTGCAACTCACAAGGTATGGCTGAAATTGCTGAGCTGCCATCAGACCTAACTGTGTAGACCAAGGCAATTAAAGCCAAAAAGTCACACTATCACTGTATTGCTGAAGTGGTGAAAGTATCAAAAATAAATGTTTTTAATACCACATATGACTAGCAGACAAATAAGTACGAATATGACAGATGATAAAACAACAGATGCAAGAAGTCATGTTGATAGAACTTGAATGCATGGATGCTGAGGAAGATGCACTAAATATTCTGTTTCAGTCATCTTATTACAACCACAATCTTCCTACCCTGATATTTCTGAATTACAATCACTGCATCAGTTGTCATACATAATTTTGTGACTGAAATGTCCACTTTTAATAAACACAGAATCATTTGCTTTCCCTGATGTACAAACTTTCAATTCAATACAAAGCCAGTCCATGTTGCCATGAATGTTCACTTACCTAGTTTTTCTTAACTTCTGACTGGTTTCTAGGCATTGCATCCTTCAAACTGTTTTCTGTGAGGCACACAATTAGTAAATCTATCAAGTCTTGCGCAGCAACAGTGGGTAGTTACCGACATGCTGTGAAAAAACATCAATAACTCTCGGATGCAGCACAGCATCCCACTTGATCAAAGATCTCAACTATACCTCATAAAAGCCCAAACTCTTGCACAGTGAATCTCTATTAGAAAATGCACACATTAGGGCAAATTCCTCATGCCAGAAACACTTATAACGTTCTATCCGGGTGGTTTTCTAAAGCTGTCTATTCAAGCCTTGGAATGTGACGGCTCTGACTAATGTGTCAGTAGTGGATGCTGCATGTTAGGCCTTGTCAAAGATTATCACCAAATATTTTATAAAACATGTATTATAAAAAAGAGTATTGTGTATATATTACAGTATATCCAAGTTTTCATCAAAGCTGACAACTGCACTCTTCTGAGTTATCACACAGCAAGTAGTGGTAATTCCTACCGATGTTTTGGAAAAACATATCAGTCCTATCTTCAAGCGTTCTTGAAGACAGGACCAACAGGTTGCCCTGAAACATCGGAAAGGATTACCACTACTCGCTGCCTAATAACACAGAAGAGTGCAGTTCTCATCTACTTTATGGTAGAAGTCTTAAATCTTCAATCAAAGTCCTAAGAAAATGGATCACAAACTGTTCTATAACTATGCTGCAACATACAGTGGAATTATAACAACTCCTTTAATATTAAAGAAAAAACAAAAAAATAAATGTACTTTGGTTAAAGATTAGATTGGAAGACATGATACGAAATAGACGCATCAAACCTTATTGAATTACACTGTGAAGATATGAAGTATCACATCAAGTACTTGCGAATGGATGATACATTTTTTATGGTATCAAAGGTGTCAAGTTTTATTGCAAAACAAAGTACTCATTTAAGAAACCCTAGAAGCGTGGAAGATTGTCATATGTTAACACTTCAGTGTCATGGCTAATGGAGAACGTTTTTAAAGTGCTTGCAGTTCAGTACCCAGATACAGCAATGCACTATTTCAAATATAATTCCTGAAACCTGTAAGGTTATTTACAAGTCAATGAAAGGCAAGTTTTTGAATGTAAGTAAATTATTATTTATATTACTTATTTATTTTCAGTACAGTTTTAATTACTGGTGTACAGTTGTAAGGAGGGTTATTTAAAATTAAGGACTCATATTGGTATCTTCCTGTCATAACTACATTCTGCAATGCGCTTCCTCTGACATCACACAATTTATGGCTCAAAAATTACAGTTTTACTGAATGACTGTTCAACCAAGAAACTGGCTGAAGACTTTTAACCTCATCCTAGTGGCATGAATCCAAGCTGAGAACTTGGTCATGAAGATTCTGAAGATGTCAAATCTACTGCATCCCCTGCATCCATTAAAACTTGCTGTATTTTTCTTCTTGCTCTTCTGAACACATAATCTTTACTTGCAATCAGAATATCACAAAGTTGAACAGCAACAAATTTTCCAAAATTTTCTATTGAATCTTCTTTTTTCTGATATTTATTTTGCCAGTTCTGACATTTGTACCATTGTATTTGAAGCCTGCAATAATAATCATAGTTTGCAGTATTCTTGTTTCTCCATTTTGGTCCCTGTGAATTGGTCCACATTGGGACAGTTGATGTAGTTGCTGCATTTGAACTTGTAGTCCTACAGTCTGTGACTTCATCCACATACAAAACCTATGAATAGAGGACAAAATTGTTAAACATTTCATTATTTTTAATAACGATTATTAGGAATTATAAATAATAAATTACAAATAATTATTCTATTTTTGAGGTACCTACAACTAAAGAGGAACTGAAAGATATAGCCGAGGAGTGTGAGGAAAAGTCAATGTCAACAACACCTTTGGAGCCATGAATGGAAAGCATATCCACATAACCTAGGTACATGCCCACATAATAGTGGTTCACATCACTTCAATTACAAATCTTATAACAGTATCATTCTATTTGCCCTTGTAGATACATAATAAAATACATACATATTGATACTGGGACAAATGATTGAATTGGCAATACTGGAGTATTTGCCAAAAGTGCAATGAGGTGATGTCTGATAAATAGGACTATTTTAAAAGTACCTAATGATAGCAAGTTGCCTAACACCAACATTTCAGTGTCTTACATTGTGCTTGCTGATGATGCTTTCCATTGAGCTGCAATGGTATGAAGCCCTACAATTTTGCAACATTATGCATGAGGTAAACATATTTAATTACAGATTATCTCACACAAGCCGAATTGTCGAAAACAATTTTGGCATTTTAGCAAATTGTTTTGGATTTTCGTAACAACAATTAACCTTTCTCCCACCACAGTCACAACAATAACTCTTACCAGCTTGAACACTAATCAATCCTTTAAAAGGAAAAAGGAAATACTCATACCTTCAATGGGAAATTTATTCTCTTGAAGAAGGCGAACATCAATATTTGGAAATGCGATCCCATGAGGAGAGTCAGCAAATGCTAGTTACAGAAATTCAAAGAACTGCACAGCATGCTCATCGAGGACGAGAAATAGGAGAGGCATGCAAAACATTTTACAATGGGCAGAAACAATTCCATGGCAGCAAAAATATATTTATTAATGCTAACGTATTTTTAAAAGGTACATACAGTTTCGTCAACGTCCTCATCTGGTGTTTCTGAAATCAAACCGTCCAAGTATGATTTAGATTTATCAGCAATTGTTGCTACCTATAATAATGATAACAATGGGTACCAATACATGCTGTTCGTTCGTAAACAAAACTTCCATACTGACTACGTCTTTTGCCTTTAAGAATCAACAAAAACGAATGACAAGGACAGCTTAAATTTTTTTTGCGAAAATACTTAAATGTTGTATAATATTACCAATACCTACTTTATATGTAAGTGAATGGAAAACCATTTAATAAATAAACATTAACACGTAATAAACTTTATAATTATTTGCTTACCTTCATTTTTCAGATATATATTGGCTTCTTAACCCAACTTTTTCTTTGTATCATTTGCAGTACATCCTTCTTCAATCGTATTAATAGCTTCTGCTATATTATTACATTCCAGATCTTTTATTTCTGTACCGTAGTCTTTATGTTTTGTATCACACTATATTTCGTACGATACATATGGCGAAATTAATCTATTTGTTATTGCAACCGAACACGTTCACTCGCTTTCCGCCATTTTATTTACTTGTATGCACAAATGTTATCAAATATATGAGCATGAGGTTATATTTTATAAGGGAAAAAGGTTTCAGAAGAGATACTTCATTACACTGTAAATTATTTTTAAAAAAAATGTCTTTTGATATGTAATATACTGTAATACACGTTACCTAGCCTCACAAGTGTAAATCTTGCCAACATAACGGTTTATGGAATTATAAACAATCAAGTAATTTCCATGCATGATACATGGAAAAGAGTCTTACATGCACTAAGTAGCATAAACATGCGAAGTTTAAAAATACGAAGTCAACATTTTGTACTTACACACCTCAGTACTTACAAAACTTCACGATGTAACTTCACACCATAGCACACGGCGATAAATATCACCAGCAAACTAAAACACGCCCACGATATGGTCTGTGATTGTAAAATACAGCCTGGTAATCGTGCATGTTTAATACTTGTATGTAAAAATACGTGTACGTCAGCACAACAAACCCCGAAGTCATGAACTACCACTCACACTTACCACAGCACAAATTACGTCTTTGGTGTTGGCATCCCTGATACACGTTACGTAAATAAACAAACCACTCGTAAGAAGTAATTCGCAGCTTGCACAGATTATACGATCTGTGGATTATACTTTGCTTTCCAGTGTGTGGTTATTGCTTCGGAATTTTGCGTTATACTGCGTGTTTACATACATACATTCATGCTTGTTCGTGTCTAGTGAAAGTGGTAAATTCGACGTTGCTTGTTCTTTAATTCTTAAAGTTGGGTGTTACATCATTCCAATTAAATTTTATGAAATAAATTTTGAAGATCACGTGATAAGTAAGGCAGTCGTCTGGGATGTGACGCCGAGTAGCAAGGTAGATATGATGGTGCAGACAGCAGGTTCCTCTAAAACGTTGGCACTACATGTGTGTTTACCAGACACGACCGCATTGCATTCCATAAGTTTTTGTCTTCAACATAGTGACTGTGATACTAGAGCCTCTCAAGTTCAGCACCACGAATACCAAGGCGCGGTGTGTAGGATACCACACTCGAACGGTTCTGATTCTTGCAACCTGCCTACGTAAGATTCATCAAGTATAGCATCCATTCTGCTAATCGATCGTCCATGTGAACAGTTTACAGGAGATTTTTATGTCAAAATTCTCATTGTATTCCTTGACTCCGACATTTATTACACGATGTCTAAAACCGTTCAAGTCTCCATTTCATTATTCTGACAATATTTGGTTATCTGTGCCAATAATTGCCTCATGTGACCGCAGCTGACCTGTGACATGTCTGTTGCACACTGTACTTTAAAAGAGCGTGTGTATTCTTATACTTGCAACCCATATGGGAAAAATTTTGTTGGGACTTACGGATTTTTAACTTTAGAATGTAAGACAAAATTTTGGTGTTTGTGGGGGTGGGTTCAGTTTATTTCTTGTGGGTTATATTAGGTAGTTTATAATTTCAGTCTTAATTAATACAGTTGATTTACTGTAAGTCATGCTTCTTTAACTCTTAAACTGTCCTCTCTTGCAATAAGCTTAGAATCAGTTGTTGAAATACACTATATGATAAAACTGGCATTTATATAATTTTACAATTGATGATAAAGGTAAAGTTGCCCCTTTACTTACAATGAAGACATAAGGAGAATGAAAATGTAACTCCTAGCAGTCTACTTCCTAGCACTAGACAGAGGTTAGTAGTCAGCCTTATGTCTTGACTGCATTACCTGTGGGAAGAGCCACTGTTACTCATTGAATAGGAGGTTTTGAAGACCCCAAAACCAGTCTGGTTGTTGTAGAGAAGAATCTCTTGCCTGTACTGGGATTCAAATTCTGGATTGTCCAGCCTTTAGCCAAGGTAGTATACTGACACTCTAATTTTATGCTCAAATTTTATAACTGACAGGAATGTGAATATATGTGTGTAGTACGTTAGAGTTGCAGATGATAATAATGTCTGCCATATTTCCCTATGCACACCTCATGTGTTTCAAGAAATTTCTTCATTGTTTGTGGTATGATTAGAAGTGTTACAATGTTAGGACCTTAATTTATTGATATGTATCAGTTTTGTAAGGCTGTATTTAAAAGTCCCATACACAGGGAAGAAATGTATGATACATATTTTTGAGATTTACATGGTTCATCATTAACAAATCCATTTGAAAAATTTCTTTTACTGGGTTCATAGAATAAGTCCCATGTACTAATTTTCTGTTTCGGCATCTTATTATTAACTATTAGGCTTGTAGTGAGAATGACAAGTGTTTATTTGTTGAGATCTTCACTCTTCTGGGATGTTATGCAGCATACATTGGTAGTTTGCTACCAATGTTTCAGGATGACTTATTGGTTTCATTTTCAAGGGCCATGCAGTTCTAATTATTGCCCACAGATAATATCTACTTCTAATTCATTTGTGTTACAATGGGACATGTAGTTTGATTTTAATATGACCAGACTGATGTATGTGATGTTATAAGATTGTTCTAGAATAGTGGTAAAGATGGCCATGCATTGTAAGGTGCATTGTTAATGAATGAAAAACTGTGCCATGGACATGACATTTTCCTGGCATAAAATATGTAATAATTTGTTTTATACAGAGTACATTCTGTAGTGAAATACACAGAACAATTATTGCTAATTTGTGATTGCATATTTTGTTGCAAACTGTTTCTGAAAGCATTGGATAAAACTTCTGTTTTTAAAGAGGAATGTAATTGCCTAAAACTTCTGTTTTTAAAGAGGAATGTCTCTTCATGTTCCACTCATCATTAAATGTATAATTACACATCTTATGCTAGTATTAAAATTTTCAGAGAACTGATTTCCCTGTTATGGATCCAGTATTGCTACAGAAGCAGGTCCGTGATAATGCAGAGGATCTGAGGAATTATATGCAAGATTTAAAAAACTGGGAAGCAGATATGAAGCGGAAAGAGTCAGAACTTGAGGCAGCTGCTTCAAGTGGCCAGGTTTGTATAATTGTTGTTGATTTTATCTGGCATAATTTTGAATCATTTCTTTTCCACATTCCTGGACAGTGACTTTCTTTTCCACGGTCATTCATTCATTCATTCATTCCAATGGCATGTGCAGAATGCGATGATTCCTTGCCGTTCCCAGGAGCTTCTTCCATTCCTCACTGTTATGTACTTTTTCCTGCCACCCTTCTCTGCCAACTGTTCTTCCATCCTCTTTCACCTCATCTTGCCATCTGTTTCTTGGTCTACCTCTCAATCTTGTTGTTCCCAGATTCATTTATAATACTCTATTGGGAATTCTGTTTTCTTCCATTCTCTGTACATGCCCAAACCAAGGTAATCTTTTTAACCTTATTGTCTCTATTATAGTAGGTTTTTTAACTCTTGCATAAATTTCTTTATTGGTTAATATCCTCCAATTTTCTTTTTCATTGTCATATACTGGGC
>Ga0123353_10017921_pt1 | contig 10441 bp, 5 predicted proteins | sample TergutLab28metaG_3_FD_92763 | JGI IMG/M metagenome (GOLD analysis project Ga0123353, IMG submission 92763) | Labiotermes labralis P3 segment gut microbial communities from Petit-Saut dam, French Guiana - Lab288 P3 | ecosystem: Host-associated > Arthropoda: Insects > Digestive system > Gut ...
AGCTTTGCCGTTTTTCATTCCATAGGCTTCGATAACCTCTGCACCTTCATCGACAATTCCGCCTTCATCGATTATCTCCTGTATTTCTTCTCTTGTCTTTGGCTGTTTTTTGCAAGCCCTTTCCCCCTTCAGGGAATTATATTATGCAACAAATACAGTGACTATATGCTCACGGCAAACCGCAAACTTAAGCGCAACCCTTTAATGGTAGATGAGTTGCGCTTAAGTTTGCGGTTTGCCTTTTTTAGAAGAATACTTGATGAGGTTTGGGTGATTTCGTTGAAAAATACGCGATATGATATAATTAATAAGTCGATACGTGTGTTTCTACGAAACTAAACTGATCCTCAGCTTCTGTTATACATTATATGTTGAAGCTAAGAAGGAATAGCCAGATAGGTAACCTACAATGCTATTCCATAATATGAGGGAGGAATAAACATGGAAACAGCATATAAAGCAGGTATTTATATCCATCTTTCAAGAGAAGACGATAAAAAAGATAACGAAAGTGAAAGTATTTCCAAGGAAGAATGAAAGGGATAACATCATGAGTAGAAATGGACATACAGACTTTTCAAGAGATATCGTAAACAAGAAGAAAGAATCAAATAATCGACCGTTTTTTAATACATTTCCGCTGTTTAATAACGCATTAATATTTATGCTAGTCACAACGCTCGTAATCACGAGTGTATTTTTTTCTTTTGACAGCCGAAGTGTTTCTTATGCAGAAGAAAGTCAAACTAAAATATCAAACGACAAAGAAACAAAACAAAGCCGAGTATCTGATAACAAAGACATAGAAAGTAAATCTAAAAATGTACTTGATAAAATATCATATATATCAGAGATTCCAAAGGAAAGAACCGCAGGTACAACAACCTTTGATATTGGAAATGATAGGATGCTCTCCGTGTTTCACGGAGAATCAGTCAGGTATGAAGATGAAAACGGCAAGCTTAAAGATTATGATTCTTCATTAATAAAAGTAGATATGCAAAAAGAAACAAATCAAGGAAGAAGCCTTGCTGATTATTCGTATGAAAACAAACAGGGAGATAAAAAGCAGTATTTCCCTGAAAAAATATCAGAAGAAACACCGATATTAATGGAATATGAAGATTACAGAATATCGTTTACTCCGACAAATGATACAGCCAAAAATTTTCTTGAAAACGAAAAATCTGTAGCAATCTTAAAAGGAGACCGCACTAATATTTATACAGATACAGAGAATGTAAACTTAAATGCCGTATATTCATCAGGAAACGGAGAAACGACCTTTTCATATAAATCCCAGCCTAACGGCATCAAAGAAACGATAACTCTAAATGAAGTTCCTAAAACAAACATTTTCGCATACGAGATAGCACTTAGAGGCTTAACCGCAAAGATCGGAAAGCTTGGTACGATCGGTTTTTATGATAAGAAAAAACTTGTCGGCGGAATAAGTAAAGCATTTATGAATGATGCAAGTAAAGATGCTTATTCCACCGATATAGAATATGAACTTGAAAAAGTTAAAGATAAAGATGACACATATATCCTAAAAATGATCGTCAGCGAAGAATATCTAAATGATAAGGATAGAAAATACCCGGTAATCATTGATCCGGACATCACATGGGTCGGAGAAAGTGATGTTATAGAAGCAATCGTTAATGAAGCATATCCAGACTACAATTACAGTAACGACTTTCTTGATACGATGATAACAGGTCGCAAAGACGATGAGCTTTTTAGATCATACTTCAAGTTTAATGGTTTAGAAAGTTTTCTTTCAGGTAAACAAATTGATAACGCATGGTTTGAAATGATGAAATATGATTATGAGGGAACTAATCAGTATGTTGAGATATGCAAAGTTGACGATGAATGGGATGAAGAAACAATAATATGGGATGATAAGCCTTCATATTCTTTCTGCTATGCCGATAGTTCGCTAGGGAAAAAATATAAAAGAACGATTAACCTATATGAATATGTAGATGACATCTCAAGCGGTGTAATAGACGACAATGGTCTTGCACTCATACTTTATGACGATAATGAAGAAGAATATGAAAGCGAAACTTGCGGATATGGTGAGTTTACCGGTTCAAGATATATAGAAGAGGAAAATCGCCCAGCTTTGTATATTACATATGATTCTCCGCCACCGATACCGGCAGTTCCGCCGACCGCAGGTGCAGTAAATATCAGTTTCACAGATAACAATTCTCCTGTTAACGGCAAGAAATGGACAAAAGATGCAAACCCTGAAGTATCATTTTCGGGTTTCATTGAACAACCTGAACATCCAATAATCCCAATGTACTTTCACTATGCAATAAAAGAAAATGGCAGTATCCCAACAAGTAAAGATTACAAATCAGCAAATAGTTTAAGCTGCACGAAACAAGGGCATACCTACAGCGGAACATTCAGGCTAACTCCGGCAGACAGAAATATCAAATCAGGTGAATATGATATTTATCTAAGAGCCGGTAATACAGCTGGGCAGTATTCGGAATCCGTGGATGTGCCGTATTACAAAGACGCAGATGCTCCAAGCTTAAGCATTGACACATCGATTAATGGTATCCCAACAACTAAACTATCAGGCACAGTGAAACTAGATTTAACACTTTCTGATATAGCAGGCGATGTTATTACAGGAAGTAGTATCAAAATATATAAAGATACCGGAAACGAAATTCCGGGAGGAACCGGAAAAAATTTATGTTCACCCGGCTTTACGAGTGACAAGAATATTGATTTTGATACAAGTGATTACACTAACGGCTCATATGTTTTGAAATTTGAAGCTAAAGACCATGCCGGAAATCAATCAGAAATAAGCAAATCCGTCAGCATATATAACACATATACGATCCCTGCCAGCTTTAAGATAAAAAGACCGTTTGGTTCAGGAAACAAACCGCTATTTATGTTTTCTCCGGGAGCGAGAACACTAACACTTGAAACAAGCCAGGGAAATACCCTGCCAGGCAATATCAAATGGTATGTTGATGGTGATTTAGCAACATCCGGAAACAGCTTAACCGATAATTTCTCTCCTCCGAAATATGTGTATGATAAAAAATATGGTATTTTTGCAGTAGGGCAAAATAACAGCACCGGCTTACTGTCATTTAGTAATAGCATCATAAAAGATTACGAGACAGTTGATTTAAAAAACCATATAAACATCGGTAGCACGATTGTCGATTTTGAAAATGATGCAGTTATGTTTCGAATCGATGTAGAAAATCCTGAGAATTTAAATTTCATAAAAATTCCATATGGCAAAAACAAATGGGATGAAATTGATCCGGGTGAAGAATGTTATATATATGATTATGCCGAAGAATATATTGATAATGGGATCAGAATAAATATAGAATCATCGGGTGGTGGCAACGGTTCTGATTTAGGAGAAGTAACGCTAAGTACTTACATATTAGAAGATGAATATTTCTCGGTATATGATGATTCGTTTCTAGGTAATGCACCCTCAAATGTCAAAGTCGCAGGAGCTAGCAACTACAAGACATATATTACGTGGAATAATGAAATAACTGATAAGATGCCTGATAACGTAAGCTATCAGGTTCACAGAAGCACATCTTCTAACTTTACCCCAAGTGATAGCACGCTAGTGGCTGATAACATAAGAGCGGGATATTATTCTGAAATGCTAACTGGCTATTTAGGAAAGTTATATTATAAAGTTTGTGCTGTAGTAAAGCTTGAAACGAGCTACCAAAGAGGTGCATTTTCAAACGAAGTAAATCTAAATGTGTCACAAGCAAGTGATTTTGAGTTACGAACAGGAATCAAGGATTTATGGGAATATGCGAATCTTGATATGCCTGTTGGAACAGGCTATATCGAAAAAAGCGATGGGAATTTCCTTTATGAGCAAACAGACATTGAAATATCAAATGAAGCAGTTCCTGTAGAGTTAAAAAGAACATATAACAGTAAAATGGCTGAGCAAGGTTCGTTTGGAAGAGGCTTTACTCATAACTTTGACAAAGAAATATTATCTGTAAACACCGGTGGCAATCCTTTAAACAACGAGAAAATACTATTTAAGGACGAAGACGGAGCGATATATGAGTTTAATGCGATAATCACAAATCCGGGGATATATAAACCGGGATCAGTTGAGTTCATTGATCTTAAAAAATTAGATACTACTTCATCGATGGCAATAAAAGTGCCTGAAAAGACTCCGGGAACTAGTGGAAATCAAACCTACAAGAATATCTCTTTTTATTATGATTACGTACTAAAAGACAAAGCACTCACCGAATATCTTTTTAATGATAGTGGTCAGCTTGTATGCGAGATCGATTCAAACGGAAATTTCCTGTATCTTGAATATTACACTGATATCGGGCTTCTAAAGAGAGTATCAACAAGTAAAAATGTTGCGTTAGAATTCAAATACGAAAATAATACACCGGGAATTCCTCAAATAAACGAAGTGCTATTACATGGTGGCGGTAAACTTAATTATTACTACTCAGGTTCAGGTAGTAACAAAACGCTCGCAAATGCCCAGAGACTAAGCAGTAAAAATGACGGTCAATCCATAACTTATGATTATGATTATACTTTCGGAATAATAGGAACAAAAAAGCTAAATGGAATATATGATGGTGAGGGCAATAAATACAAAGTCGATTACAGTGGCGAAAAGGCGGATGAGCTTAGTTTCCCGGGTGGCGAATCACTGTATTTTGAATATGAAGACAGCGGAAACGGTTTATCATTTTCGGAAACAAGAACAACTACCCAGAGATATATCGGAAATATGTCTTTTGGTACGGAAACCGAGATTTATGATAAATCTAAAGGGCTTCTTAAAAAGTATACTGATCCTTTAGGAGAAGTTTCAAACTATACATATACTACTGATGATCAGATCAAGACATCTTCATTTACACATCATTATCAAAGCATGGATCAGATAACAGGCGTCATTACTGATCAAAGCGTGCTTAAGACAGAAACGACTACATATACAAGTGCAGGTGCAATAAGGCAGATAACCGACGAAAACGGAGGAACAGAAACATATAGCTATGGTACTTCCATAAGCGCAATAACAGAACAACCTACAAGCGAAATAGAAAAAGACTATACAGGAGCAATTATATCGAATGTAGAAAACGATTATGATCCCAACGGAAACCAAACTGATTCAAGCGACAACATCTCTGATGAAAGCGGAAGTTTTGTCTATGATGATGACGGAGAGGTAATTTCAGAAGAATATGACATAAACGGAGTTGAAGTCGGCAAAGTAGAATACTCATACCTTTATTTCCCGGACGGAAGAAGCCAAGTTATTGCTACTGAAACAGAAGGAACTTCTGTAATAACATCAACAGCGATTTATGATGCTTTAGGTAATGAAATCTACATAAAAGACAGTACCGTATATGAAGAAGGAACTCATTATGACGGTTTCGGTCGGATATTAAAGACTGTCGTTACAGAGGGCGGAATCGTTACATCAGAATCAAGCACGTACGATGCAAACGGAACTCTTACATCAGAAACAGACATTGAGGGTCTAAAAACCAGTTACGATTATGATTCACGAAACAGGCTTATATCAGAAATTCATTCAAAAGGAAATGAATCAAGAACATTTACTACTGTTTATGGAACAGCAAATATAACTCCTAAGAGCGGAATTAATCAAAGCTCGGTCAATGTAGAAACCACAGAAGTTAAAGGGCAGGGAAATGTTTCTATTTCTAAATCCTTTGTGGATATGATGGGTAACACAGTGCGTGAAACGTCGCAGGGGCTATCTACTGATTATGTCTATACGAAATCCGGGGATATTCTAACCACATGCGAGGTTTCAAAAAACGGAGCTACGGGAATAGTTAGCATAAGTTTAACAGATGACAAAGGCAACAATTACGCAGAAATTCTTGCTCCAGAAGTAAATGCAGGAAAATACAAAACAGGAACAGAAAGTATAACCGCAAAGAAAGAATTCTATCCTGATGGCAGTGTCAAAGCTGAAATCGATGCCCTGGGAAATAAAACTGAATACACTCTTGATGAGCAAAAGAGAATAACCAAAGTAAAGACTCCTGATCAAAACACAACTCAGTATCAATATATCGATGCTGATTCTAACGGAAATTCATCGGTTACTACTACTGATGCAAAGGGAAATAAGAGTGTTGAAATAGATAATGTGAGAGGTCTTAATATTGAAATAATCGATAAAGGAAACGGTAGCGTAACACCAATCAAGAGGCACATGGAATATGATGAAACAAAAGACTTGCTTGTTCATGAAGACGCAGGATATGAGACGATAGGAAATCCGTACAAAGAATATTTCTATGACGATAAAGACAGGCTTTCGTCCATTGAATCAGGTTACTATTCAAAGAAAGGAAAATCAATATGCATGACACCATATTACTTCACTGGTTTCACATATGATCTTTCAGGAAATGTAACATCCATGGTGGATTACGATGATAATGACCCGATTTATTCTTCCAGATATACCAACTACAAATATGACTATCTTAAGCGTTTGACTGGTTTTTCGGAAATTGACAGCAACTTCTACCCAAATGCAAACGAGATCAATTCAAAGATGATCCATTACAGTTTTGATGCATTAGATGATCTCACTGATATTGATTATCCCTCATCAGTTGCAGGGCAAGTAAAAGGGCTTAAATATGAATATGATTCTAATAAATGGCTTATAAAGATTTATGCAAAGACAAGTAGCGGAAACAAACTAATGAGAGAATATATCTATGATGATTTTGGAAAAGTGACAAGCATAAAAGATTATCGATACTTCATGGCAGGTACATCTTCTTACATCCAAAAAGATTATGTCTATGACAATTTCGAGCGTGTTACAGGAATTAATGTTAGCGACAGCACAAATCTGTCAGTTAAAAAAGAACAATACTCCTATCAGTACGACAAGAATTCTAATATCATCACTGAGAATATTAAAAATGATTACCCAGTAAACTCATCAGAAAAAACAAATCTTTCAAAGAAATATCTTTATGATAATATGGACAGGCTTGTTACCACAACTTCATCAAGTATTTCATCTGGCACGAATTCAGCTATAAAATATTCTTATGACATAGTCGGAAATATGCTTACTGAATCAGAGGAGTCAAGCAATACGTCATATAGCTACAATAGTTTGGATCAGCTCATAAATAAAAATGTTACTAATGCCGGATTACTTATATCTGACATAGGTTACTTTTACGATGTTGACGGAAACCAAGTAACAATGACCGATAGTGTATCAGGAAAGAACGCGGACATGGAATATGACCCTGAAAACAGGCTTATCAGTTACACGGCAACTGATGGTGGGATTTCATTTACTCAAAAGAACAGGTACAACGGATATGGACAGAGAATAAAAAAGACTGAGGGAAATACAGCCACTAATTATTTCTACCAAGGTTCATCTGTTCTTTATACAACAGATGGAAATAACAATAATACTGGTTTTAATTTCATAGGTTTAGAGGACAATGTGATTGCTACTGAAAGACACGATGTGAGCTCAGGACAAGATTATTATTTCTATAATAAAGATATACGTGACAGTACAACTAATTTATTAAATACGTCCGGGAATTCTGTAACGTCATATAAATACACGGATTTTGGGGAAACTACAATAAACGGAGATCAGAATTTTCACAACGAGATTGCTTACACTGGTGGTATATATGATTGTTCAACTGAACTATACTATCTTAATGCCCGGTTTTATGATCCTTCTGATAAGCGATTTATTACTCAGGATGCTTACAGAGGAGAATTTGATGATCCGGGAACTTGGCATCTTTATGCTTACTGTGCGAATAACCCTATAAAGTATATTGACCCGACCGGACACTTTGTACAAATAGTAGTCACCGTAGGTTTTGGAGCATGGGGTGCTTATGACGGTTACAAGTATGCGAAGAAAAAGAAGCTGACCGGATGGAAAAAAGCAGGCGCAATTGCAGGAGGAGCTGCACTTGGTGTAATTCCGGTAGGAAAGGCTATCAAAGGAGGCAAAACAGTTGTCAAAGGTGCTAAAGCTATCAAAACCGCAAAGAAGGCCAAAAAGATTACAAAAAGCCCGAAAAAGACTGTAAAAAAGAAATTTACACCAAAAAAAAACAAACCTACAAAACAAAAAACTAAAGCTAAAAAAACTAATCCCAAAAAATCAAAAGCAAAGAAAAGTAGTGGCAAATGTTTTGTAAAAGGTACTCTTGTAGCTTCAGCTGACGGGAGTAAACCAATAGAAGAAATCAAAGAAGGCGAGTTTGTTTATTCTAAAAATCCGAAGACCGGAGAAAAAGCGTTGAAACCTGTCGTTCAAACATTTGTTAATACAACAGATGAGCTTGTGCATTTATACATTAACGGCGAGAAGATAAAATCAACTCCCGGACATCCGTTTTGGGTACCTAAAAAAGGTTGGACAAAAGCAATAAAGCTAAAAGCAGGAGATAAATTCATATCATTAAATGGACAATTAGTTGTTCTTGAAAAAATCCAGCATGAAATACTTGAATCTCCTGAAACTATTTATAACTTCGAAGTGAGAGATTTTCACACTTATTATGTTGGTAAAAACAGAATTCTAGTGCATAATACAAGCACAGCAGCTCCCTCTTCCCCAAATTTGCTCAGCAATAGTGCAGCGAAAGACTTTGTTAAAAAGAAAGGATACAGCTCTGTAGAAAAGTTCAAAGAGGGTTATGTTGGAAAAAATGCCACTTCCAAATTTGATTTGTATGTTGATAAAAGCACGAAAAGGATATGGTTGTTGAATAAAAACGGCAAATCTCCTATATATACAGGGTATACTTGGTGAATGAAATGAAAAAAGAAATTTTTACAACACATATTAATGATACTAATTTCGATTCAAATAACAATTCCATTGTTGATAGCTTAAAAAAAAATATCCCTTGTATTTACATGGAGCTTAATTTGATTTTTGATAATGATACAAATATGAATCAAATAACAAGCGAAATTGGATTAAACCCAACAACTTGTAGAGACAAAAAAGATCAGCGGAAGAGCCCCTTTAAAGATGACAAGCTTGAGGCTTTTTGGAGTATTGAAACAGGCATGGTTAATTCTTATTATTTAGAAGATGTTACGATAAAAATAATAAATATAATTAAACCATACTTAAAAAAGATAAAGGAGATTGTTGATAAATACAATGGAACAGTAAGCTTTATGATTGTCCCTGAGTTTCATCCCTTATATACACCTGCATTATGCTTTAATAGAGAATTCTTAGAAATAGTAGAATACTTTAATGCTACCATTCATATTGATATGTATATAGATGATTAATTAATGCATTATTAAAACCAACGTAAATTCCCAAAGTAAGTTCCACAGTAATAAAGAAGTTGAAATAAGTGTGGAAAATGAACGGAATCATGCTTAGGATGTAAGCGTAAAATAGACAGGCACCTGTGAGAGTAGGCAAATCCATGAGAAAATACTCCCAACAAAGAATTTAGCCAAAATGAGCATACTCAAAAAGACTAAATTATGGGAGGTAAAGATGAGCAAGCTCACAGAAACAACCAGGATGGTACGCCTGCACCAATATGCGGAAATGGTCCGTGAATGCAAAAGTAGCGGAATGACCGTCACAAAGTGGTGCGAAGAAAATGGGGTCAGCTATAAAAGTTATTACTACCGCCAGAGGATGGTAAGAAAAGCCCTGATTGAAATGGGCGAGACACAATTACCGGCATTAGCAGGGCCAGCTACAGAGTTTGCTAAAGTACCGCAAAGCGCGGTGGCGATATCCGGCGGCATTCCGGCGACCAGCATAAATGTTAACGGAACCAGAGTGGATGTTTACGAAAACGCTGGGATAGAAACGATCAAATCGAGCATAAAAGCGGTGATAGAAATATGCTAGGCGATCTAAGTGGATGCGAGAACATCTACATCGCTTGCAGCTACACCGACATGAGAAAAAGCATCGACGGCTTATCTGCAATAGTATCAGAAGTATTTGGCCTTGACCCAGTAGGGGGCAGCGTGTTCCTGTTTTGCGGCAGAAGCCCGAATAAAATGAAAGCCCTTTACTGGGAAGGTGATGGATTCGTCCTTTTCTACAAGAGGCTCGAAGATGGCAGGTTCCAGTGGCCAAGAAAAATCCAGGAAGTGAAAAACATATCAAAGGAGCAGATGGGGTGGCTTTTATCCGGGCTAAGGATGGAGCAGAAAAAGACAATCAGGCAGCCTGAAAAAGTGATGATAATATAGTTTGGATGTAGTCAGCCTGACGCGAGGATTTAACGCCATTGTCCTTGAAATTCCAACGTTTCTGCGGTATAATATATGAATGAAAAACGCAGAAACAACAGATAAAAAACCTAAAGAT
>Ga0123353_10017922_pt1 | contig 10440 bp, 4 predicted proteins | sample TergutLab28metaG_3_FD_92763 | JGI IMG/M metagenome (GOLD analysis project Ga0123353, IMG submission 92763) | Labiotermes labralis P3 segment gut microbial communities from Petit-Saut dam, French Guiana - Lab288 P3 | ecosystem: Host-associated > Arthropoda: Insects > Digestive system > Gut ...
CGGGAAAGACCAGGTACCGATTTTACAGGAGGCTGGGTGGGCCCCAGGGCCGGTCTGGACGGGCGGAAAATCTCGTCCCCACCGAGATTCGATCCCGGACCGTCCAGCCCGTAGTCAGTAACTATACCGACTGAGCTACCCGGCCCACTATTCAGGCTTCTATTTATCTTAAAATAATACAAATGTAGGTCCAGGTTAATATTTCCAGTGCGTAAGCAATCGCTTCCTTAAACTGTTTTGAAAAAGGTAGATCTTAAATTGTAATAAAGAAACCTAGTAACACGTTCAATTATTTTTTTATATAATTTTATGTACATGGGTCCTTGCATCGTGAAACGAATTTAATAATTTTCCAACAAGATGCGACTTATTCAGTTTATTACATTTCTGTAGGCAGCTCTACATGTTTCGGGCGTTGATACCCATCATCAGGAGCTCGTACAACTGTAAATACAAGTTCTGGTATTGATTAACCGGTACTTTAACATTCATAGTACTCCGAATGTTAAAGTACCGGTTAATCAATTATTATTTATATTAAATTAAATGTTCAATTATATTTAAATATATAATATATTATATATATAGCCCTACATGTACCTACAACATTGGGCTGAAAGAAGCGTCGCCCAGTTATTTGTTTAGAACTTCCGTAAACTTCGTAAATATTTGGAAGATAATTTCTTTCTGTATTTTACTGAATTTTACACCTACTGGATGCAAGCCAAGACAAATTTCATCACAAAAGAATATTCTTAGGCAGTCTAGTCAAGTCCCGATCCTTGTTAAGTCCTTCTTTCATCTTAAGACACGTTTTAATATTGTGGTTTTATATTTACGAGCAGCTACGTCTCAGCATTAGTTATATTGCTGCAGATTTTCCAAGTAAAATTTCGTGAGACTTTCTCATTTCCAACATGCGTGAAACCAAACGTTATTCCAGCGGTCGTTGCCTCGAGGTCGTCAATTCAAATTGCGACCCGGACACCGACTATAATTCTCGAGGAATTCCGTGGTTTTCATCAGCACCTCCAAGAAAACTCCGAGGTATTAATTTAGGTTACGCAACGAACGCCTCCTCCAAGTCCAAGAATTTGCTTATCTCCTGTCCGTTCATATTTTATTGCCCAGAAATAAGGGCAGTATTATTTCTTTGTTTTATTCATGAACTATTATTAATAAATTATTTATTGAATAAACTAACAAATGTAAACAGTACAACCCTGTTCCTCAGACACTGCAAAACACCTTAAAAGACTCACGTTTCATGTTTGTTTCTATATTACACGCACACAATTTCGAAACAAATTTCATCTAAAATAACTTCCCGTTCACCTACTTATCCCTCTCGTATCTCAACTCACATCTCATTCTTGTTTCTCATACCCACGCACGATTATCATCGCTGGTTTATACGGTCGGCACCGCCGCATGCAGCACCAACGATGAATAAGCTTCAGTCCGTGACTAAGGACTTGAGCACCCTATCTCATTCTGCTCTGGAATAAACCTGAGTTCATTCTACGCGCCATATCCGTTCCAATTAAAGAATTCGTTCATAACTCACACAAGTAGTCCCTGCAGTTGATACCATTCTCCAGGTGCATCACTTGTTAATTCACTACCTCCATGTCACGCCGTGGTAATAAATATAGTGTTCACCTATTTGTAGCGCACCAGAAAATATCACAGAGATAAATTACAAACACAGTGCTCGTCGGTATCATTGGGAGACTTCACATGCAAGCAATGTTATGTGGACTATCACACTCCATCAAAGTCCTCTTCATGCTATGGGCCCATTAAAAACACACCCGAGCTCAATACAAGCCAAACAGCAGCAGATCAAATATCGAATATCTAGGCAGTTATTTATAGCGGTTTTGCCTCGAATCGATGCCATAACCAAAATATTATACATGTGTACAGATGGGTGATTCTGACCGATTGAAATTGTGGGAAAATGGAAGCACTTACACGCGCCCAGCATGGCAAATGAGAAAGCTAACATCACCAAAATGCCTTAACTGTAGAATTTTTCTTATTGGACTTGAGAACCCCGCTAAACTTCGCTTCTGTTCGTCACCATGTACATTTTCAGCTACAATACCTATAAATCCGTTTCGTCACTTTTTATACAAGATTCATTGTTTCTATTCTGAACATAAGCCAATCGCAATGGCTGCGTCATCTAAGGCGTGGATCTGCGACCGCTCGCTATCTGGGATAACGGGTTCGAATCCCGCCGGCGTCATGGAGGTCTCTCTTTTGTGAGCGTTGTGTGTTGTCGGATGGAGTTCATTGCGTCGGGCCGATCACTTGTCCGGAGGAGTCCTAAGCAGTATGAAGTGTCTGAGTGTGATCGTGAAGCATCGACAATGAGGAGGTCCTGGCTGACTAAGGGCTGTTGCGCCATGGAAAAAAATCTTTACGTAAAATATTGTTAGAATTTATCAAGAGACATAATTATTTTTACAGGCACTCAAAAGATTTGTTCTCAGAACAGCTCTCAGAAGATAACCATATGTACGAGTTCCGAAATGCGAGGTGCCAGAGATGAAGCACATTAACACTTCATATATATAAAGCTATGATTTTAATACACAGTGCTTGTGAAATACACGGCAGAGTGCAAGGGTGTTTTCAAACAAACACGGGACTTCCGAAGTTTCATTGTCGAGATGTGGCCGATGTGAAAAGGGAATAGCCGAACACATGCGAAGGTCATACCCGTAATGCAAGGCTCCTATCAATGTGACCCTCTCCTCTTATGAATGAACGTGACGAAGCTCAGCATACAGTCTGATGTGGCAGTGCACTGTCAGTGTCCAGTCTTGTTTCTGTACGAAACATAATCCACCATGAGGCATTAGCGGAGTTTCCTGACATGCGCGCGAGACGTCTGGCTGAGCAATAGAAGGATGGTGTTCTTACACGATCTATTTCCCTGGTCTCCGAAAATTATAGAGAAGAAAAATTTTCATCCTCGATTCGCGCCTTCGAGAAAGAGAAGCTCTTTCTTTCGCGTACTAGAACTATAAAACGAAGGACAGGTTGAACACCACAGCTTCAAGACAAACCCATGGGTGACTGGAGGACACTAGCCATTCGCCTGTCTGTTGGCTGCGAGCTATTCCTGTGTCCTTACACCTACAGCCAGTGCAAAGTCTACAACCACAAAAGAGGCGAGCCTTAGCAGTGACTCATACAGCAAAGTCCCAGCATTCTCTATAAACATTTATAATCGGCACTGGTGCTCAGATGTCAGTCCACTTAGAATATCGTCGCCAACAACAGTAACGATTTTCAATAATAGTTGGCCATAATGAGAAATACACTCATACGTTCTCAGGGGAAGTTAATCATGGCCTTTACACAGCCCACTTTACACCAACCCTGGATGTCCTACAGCAGACATAAGCGCTCACGTGTGTGTGTGTGTGTGGATCATACTCGTTGGTGCTCTATCTTAGCTTATCATCTTTGATAAAGCAATTCCGAGAAACAAATATCCAGTACGTTAGGGCGGACTGTTTGCATTGGCCCACAAGATCACCTGACTTAAGCCTGTTGTATTTTTATTTATGGAGTCATTTTCAAATTGTCGTGCATCTTAGGGTAGTTACCAACATAGCGGGAGAACAGTGGTGGACAGAAACGCATACGAGGTAATTCGTTACAAGCGTGATTTTTTTTGACCGCGTGTGCCAACCCTTACCGAAAGGAGCAACTTCCTGGGTGGCAGCATCATTTCAGCGTAGGCTGAATTTGTTGTCAAAAAAGGTACTATGTGACACTGGGAGCAGCGGTTTTTAAATATGCACTTTCCTAAGAAGATATTTAAGGTACACTTTTTATACTCCACCAAAAAAAATGTAATTGGACATAATTAAAACACAAATCGTCCAAGGACCCACGTTTCGAAAGCCATCTTTTGCAGTCTGAGTCCACAGCGTGCCCGCAAAATGTCGCTTAATTCAGAAACATCCTATATATCTCTTCGAATAAATTTAGACTTGTGTCCGGGGATGACTGATTCGAATTTCGACCCAGACACTAACCGCCATAAGACACTTCGTGTCTTTCTCAGTCTTTCCAAGAAAATATCTGCAATTAGACCATGACCTCTCCTGGTACATTCCTCCAAATTCATTATTTAATAATTAATCATCCTACAACAAGATGTGCAGATTGTCCCCAGATTGTGCCGTTGTCAGAAAGGACCCATAATTTGTTTCGGATTAGAAGTAAAGTCACAAATTACATAAGCGCCGTTTAGAAAAGTGTCAAGAGATTCTAAGAAAATATTTAATTTACGCATTCCCTTCAGAAGTAACGGTAAATTATTTCTGCGACTTGATAAACATTCAACACTTACTTATACTTAGTAAAAATATTTGCTTGTAATGAAATTCTTGCTTACTGCATGCACAAATGGCGTATGTTGGAAACCTTACAGTGGGAGGAATGAGAAAATTTGGCAATTGTTGTCTAACATCCTGCATACTTTTCACATTCAAGTTTCTTCTAATAACAAATGCTGCAAGTGTATTTCAGTGACAATTTTATGAAATTAAATTTAGAGTATTTATGAGAACAATATCAGTGGCAAAGAAACAGAGAAAGCTTCTAAATGTTCTTCAAAAATAACATCCTACAATGAGTACAATTGCTATTTCTATTATTTTAATCGTAAATTATCAGTAGTTTTATTTCCCTGATTACTTAATACAAAGCTAATATCCCTCAAACATTTACTGTGAACAACTGATTTGGGGGGCTGTGCAGATTTGGAGAGTTTCAAACGGCCCATATACACAAAAACTGCACCTTTAGTCTTCATATGTCTCAATTTCACACAAAGAGCTGCTGTGTAAGAACTTTTAAAATTACTACGATACCGGGACTTCATATTGTGCTCAGTCAGAAAACACAAATACACAGTCATAAACCATTAGATGAGATGGACTGATTGATTATTATCTTTTCCTGAACTCAGACGACACATAAACACACACATTATACTTCTTCCCTTTGTCTGTTTCTATACTAACCGTCTTACTAACGATCAATGTACACAATGTGGATTTTCTATATTCCTTTTTAATGTTATTTTCTTATTCATCGTATAAGATAATATCAGGATGAAATAGCGCCTGGTATATTACAGTCAGTTCAAATTTATCCTGATATTCTGACAGTTATTAGACTGCAGAAAATAAATAATACGCTACTGTTTAACGGCTTTCCCTATTTTACAAAAGAATCACAACTGATGGATCCAGTCAGAATTGATTGGTGTATAAGGGTGAGTATTCCCATCATTGCTGTCTTTTCTTATTCCCCTGTAAAACTTTGTGGCTGAGTGAAAAATATGATGTATTGAGGTACAAGCCACAGGTGTCCTATGAATTCTAACTCAATTTAGAAAGCAGTAAAATATTGATTTAAACACTCCCTTCCTTAGTGACTTGGGAATGCTACGTAATGTTAGTTTCACACACACAATTCAATACACATCAAATGGGAAAATATGTGAAGTTTTTTTTTGGGGGGGGAGGGGAGTTTATTTCGTTATTTTACCTTTCCGTTTTCCTGAAAATGGCTAAAATTCACGCAAGGATAAGAGACTCAGTACTTCTACCTTTGCGTGTTTGGAAGAAATTCAGCCGGGTTTTGAACCACATGTTGTTAGCCCTATATCAGGTTCACAAACGTATACAGTATGTACGAGAACCCACGATTTCCAAAAAATTACCCCGTTTCCTATTCGCGCCCACATACATTTCGTACATTAATTACACTGCGGAATATCAATTTGAAATTAATTAAATTAGTTTAATTAAGATAAATTAAATGGACTAAATGCAGAAGATTACCTCAAAATTTCGTCAAATGGAATTATATACTGTGGAGGATGTTTACCCCTACGTGCAAATGCTAAATTCTAAACAACCTATTATCGACAAGGAAAGTTTGTGAGGAAGCCTTGTGTAAGACACCGCAGGAAATGATAAGACAAAATTAGGATGGAATTAGATAATTTGTGAGGATGACAGAGAATGCAACTAGCATAAGCGAGGTTCGTTCCAGTTTCGAGGCCGAACACGTCAATAAAATTTATGGAAAAAGAAACGTTCATTTTACGAGTAATTCAGATATGAGAACGTCAGAAGTTCCCAAAACCCGTGTTTCATTATCCATTCATAAAGTCCGAATAGAAGAGTGCCTTATCACACCATTTTAATTAATTCGTGGTTTATTTAATGACGCTTCATACCTTAGTTTATACAGCGAAAAATGCTATAGTCAATAATGAATATAAAGAGAAGTAAAATACAATGGTCATGAGCTAATTTAAATAATTACCACGATAAGTACGTACAGAAACTGAGGAAAACCACTAAGAACCCCAGACAGGGTATAAGTTCCGCAGACCGAGAATTAAACCCAGAATCTCTCGACAACAAATCGCTTCCCTCTTGGTCTGGATATTCAATTACACGTTGTATGTGAACAGACAACTTGCCTTCTAAGGTGTGTCATCCCCGTTGTGTGTTGAAAGACTAATGGTGAGTTAATTTCAGTCAGAAAACACAACTATAATTGTATGCTAGATGATTGTATTTATTAGCAAAATAAATAACTACATGTTTCGGCCTAAAGCGGCCATCTTCAGGTTATCACAATTACAATTTTGCTCAAAGAGTGTCATATATATCACATCACTATGCAATATAGACATATACACCATATGACACTCTTTGAGCAAAATTGTAATTGTGATAACCCGAAGATGGCCGCTTTAGGCCGAAACGTGTAGTTATTTATTTTGCTAATAAATACTATCTTCTAGCATACAATTATAATTGTATTTTCTGACTGAAATTAACTCACCATTAGACAACATGCCGTAAGGAACAAGAATCCCCCCTCCTTTTTTTCCTTCATAAACAAAAGCAGCGTTTAATTTCTGTTGCAGTTTTTGGCAACAAGGTGTTGTCGTTAAAAATTACAGAACATGATGGTAAAAAAGTGGATGCGAATTAACACTTAGCTAAATGTAACCAACCCCTCCTGTAATTTATTCAGCTCCACACGTGAATGCATACCGTGGATAGAGGTATGGCTCCACGCACTGCTTACGTCTGCACTAGATACAGGTAAATGGTCAGCATTACCGGTCACACTATTATCAGGTTTTAGAGTCATTATTACCCTACAGAGATTGGAGATTAGTTTCCAAAATAGTGTTAAATTTTTTTTTAGAAAATACGGCAGAACCCTGTTATAACGACATCGGTTTATACAAAGCCTCGTCTATTGCGATAGATATTCTGGGGTACCAAATAGTTCGTCACTGTAATGCATTATACTCCTCGGTTCCATGAACCCTCCACTGCAAAGACAAAAAATATTCAGAGCCTTGCATGAAACTGTAATCGCGTTCGAATGCATTTTACATATCTCAGCTCATTTCGAACTACGTTTTCACTTGTCGCACCGATCTCCTTACCTGTTCATATCCACTTCACAAACATCATAACAGACATATTGAAATTTTCTTTGTTATTTTGTACAGAAATTTTAATTTACGTCGCATTTTATCTACCACAGGTAGGCAAAGCAAATGAACAGATTAATGTCCATCCCTGACCAAATTAATACTCGAATTCAAGTCGAATATATTATCTGTTCCTAGAATCTGATTCATTAAACAGTATGCTTGTTATACGCCTTTAAAGATGGCGCCTTTGGTCAGCCAAGTGGTCTGAACCAGATTATGCAAAACAACACCTTCGACAATTGGTCCCATTTTCCCTAAGCTCTCTGGCCTGAACCTTTCCCTATGTCCGGGTTGATTTCTCTGTCGCAATCGAAAATAATATATCCCCTCCTCCCGCATGCCCTCTCCCTGAACTCGGTGATGTAATCCCACCTCTCACATCGGACAGGTAATCAGGAATTTGTTTTCGGCGGAAAGCATGAATGTGTATGTACGCGTGTGTGTATATATATATATATATATATATGTGTGTGTGTGTGTGTGTGTGTGTGTGTGTATGTATGTATGTATGTACATTTATAAATCTGCTTTAACCGGCTTTATACAGCTCCGCATTACGTAACATCGTAACGATTATGCATAAGAAGATTATCGTAAAAACGGTATTCGGATAGAGTTCTGTGACACTTCATTTTCCGCTGCACTTTGCATTCAATACACACACAACTGGTAGTGAGCCTTTTGAGTCTACCCTGCCCCCCTTACATACATCTGGTACACGTCGTGGGAAATGACGTTCTGACGGCGTCGGTGTAAGCGTCAAAATTACGGTCTTCTCGAATATAACGCCGTGTAGCTTGGTATATAGGTTCCTCCGAAACATTGGTAGGAATGTAACAAACTGTGCGGTGTCATGTACCGCGACACTGTAACCGTGACGATCGTCGCTTCACCACCGTACGTGGTGGTATACATAACAAGGAACTTCACCCACGACTCTAAAAACAAGTAACGGCCTTTGTTCATTACCGCTTAAGAACAAAAAATTTTAAAATATATTCTTATCCAATGCCCACCGATTTTCGAAACATCTTTATTTCTTTGAAGGTTCCCGGGCTTCGCCCCCATGTACTCCTGGTTAAGAGCAACAGGATGAAGCAAAGTAAGTAGCACTGGTGAAATGATACTGACAAGGAAAACCAAAGTATCCGTGGAAAAAATCGTCGCAGTGTCACTGTGTCCACCTCGAATGTCACAAGAACTGTCCTGGGATCGAACTCGCGCCCTCCAGGTCAAACAGCACAGTAAAAATTTTCCGTCTCGGTTACAAAAAAAATACTTAATGCTGTACAGAGCAAAACTATCTGTTCTTAAATCCACACTAAACAAATAAATAACCTCAATAGGCAGCTGGTAGAATTTCTAAATGGTAAACCTGATAGTAAGTAAAGTAACCGCTAGGCTTTAAAAGGTCCATATCCAGTAGGCTCAAGATTCGTCGTTTCCGTACAGAAACCTGGAAGATCTTATTTCTGGAACACAATTCTTGCTAACATTTGCAATAAGAAAGGACGTTTGCGAAGTCGAATTTAGCTTACGTTCAGCTGAAAAATTGATTACAGTTGATGTACCGCTGCCCGTTCCATAAGCTGCTTACGACTTGAAGCCACTGTATTAGAGTTGTGTCTGAAGATGTCAACACGGCGAATAAATGGAGGCATTACGACCGGGAGAAAAAGCAGTTTGTATGTGTGTCCTTCTGACAGTTGTCCAGTGTCTACGTATACTTACAGAATATTTATACTGTACCTAACTCCACGAATGTTGAGCATCCTGAACGATTTAATAAGATCTCAGGTGGTCCAAAACTCTGAAGTGCCAATGCAATACCAATTCTCAGTACCTATTTCACAAGTGTCTTTGAGAAGATCCCATTCAGAGCAAAGTGAATCCATTCTACAGACCACGTCCTCTTTCCATGGGGCATTGTTTAATATTATCTTTCCATTTACAGTTAGGTTTCCCAACTGAACTTACCTTCAGGTTTAATGTTCAGTATTTCCCCATACGTGCCAAATTCTCCGCCAGCTTATAGAACTCTGTCTTGATATTATCACCCTAATAAAAATATTTCTCAAAAACTAAAATTCATGAAGATCTTAGAATGTTTTCTGCATCCGGTACCACTTCTTCCCTCACAGTTGCAAATATTACCCTCAACATCATCCCTCAGCATCAGAAAAAGAAATTTATTTACTACAAATGAGCAGGTGTAATTAAATTACGAGTTTTTAAAACCTAAAGTTCAATTTACGGTAAAGTGTCCGCAGGTATTCAAAATAAAACATTCCGCCTACTTGATGAGTCACCAGCACACATTTCCAGGAATGTGCCTGTAAACACAGTTTCTGCAGTACACATTCCTTGTATTAATACTAAATTCTGTGCTATTTATCACATATTATAGTTCAGGTCCTAACTTTCTCCCAGCATTCTACTTTCTAAGTCAAGGAAAATATATCTGCGCCTAACCATCCTGCATACAATACAGTGACTGTTCTCTTTACGATTTCAGTTCTAAATTAAAAATAGAATGTAGGAGAGAAAAATAATTTCTAAGAATGTTTACATACTTCAAGTGATCTCTTACGTAACATATAAAACACAGGCGCTAGTCCTGGAGTGACAAGAATTTATGAAGTTATGTTTTCAATTGAATAGTCTCGACGAACAAGCTACTGACATATTAGAGATGTCATTCAACATCACAAACTGCGCCAAGGTTGCTAAATGTACACAGAAAATAAACTGGGTACTTCTGTGCATATTCTGCACACACCATATTTGATGTCCCGAACCATTAATCTCTGTTCGGCACACAAATTAGCCTGTGATGCAATTGTCACTTACCACAACCCGAAACTCAGTTTTTC
>Ga0123353_10017923_pt1 | contig 10440 bp, 4 predicted proteins | sample TergutLab28metaG_3_FD_92763 | JGI IMG/M metagenome (GOLD analysis project Ga0123353, IMG submission 92763) | Labiotermes labralis P3 segment gut microbial communities from Petit-Saut dam, French Guiana - Lab288 P3 | ecosystem: Host-associated > Arthropoda: Insects > Digestive system > Gut ...
ACTTGATGCACAAAATTTGTTTCACAATAAGTTTTATTTCATGCCTCTACATGTTTCGAGCACATGTGCTCATCATCAGGAGGTCAAAATTGCATTACACAGCCTCTGGTATCATCACAACTACAGGTGGCCGTCTTGTGCACGAGGCATGTGCTCGAAACATGTAGAGGCATGAAATAAAACTTAATTTGAAACAAATTTTGTGCATCAAGTTGGTTAAATACTGAGATAAATAAGTTATTGTGTTATCGTCGCCGTCGTCGTCGTCATCATCATCATCGTCATCACTATTCCGTTCGATATCTGCTGCTTTATCACTCATATCACTACAGTATACTCATGGAACCACCTCCAAATTCAGTGCACCAAAAGGAGCAATTTTCATTCTGAGCGCCCACAAATCTGGGGTGACCTGTGAACCTCGCTGTGTTCGGACGTTTTCTTCTCAGTGCATGTGTACTGACACAATTTTCTATGTGTAAGGAAAAGAACTGCAGTAATTATACTGAAAATATTAGGCGCTACCGTAGATAAGTTTAGTCGCCCTGGTGACCAGGCGTCCGGAATTTGTACACCCTTGTCTTGAGCTTATATAAGCATTATGAACTGTTACTGTGAGGTCGTTCTGTCTCTTGAATTGCAAAAGTATGCAAAATATCTGGCTCGCAGTGGCGTACATTACGAACTGGCGAATGTTACGTAATGAGGAACCGTGTCCCTTACACAGACGAAAGAAATATAACGTAAGGATAAAGCAGGACTTTAGTATGTAGAACTATTTCTGCGACATGAGATTGCACAGAGAATTGTGCAGTGGAAAATCTGGAAGGTGACCGACCAATTGGGAGATACATAAAATGGCACTAACATTTAGACGCCTAACGTCAACTATAGTGGTCGTACCGCACGGCTAACCTCTAAAGTTGCATTTTATATATTTATTCAACAAATATAGGTACTGAATATTTTAAACATGTTATATACTCTCCGTTTTTTCTCTTCAAAATGCAGTTTGTTTCATAATTCTAACCTATTTGGTTCCTGTATTATTAACATTTTATATACAGGGTGTGCTAAAATTAAAAAAATAATTCCGGAGCCAAAAGGTTAATATTATTTCCAGTCAAAAATATTTTGAGTGTGGGAGAGAGCTGTTACAATTGAAAGGTTGAAATTTCAGGTTTCATTACTAGGGGTTTAGGTAGCCACTTCCTACTGCTACTAGTATTACTACTAATGGTACTGTTTCAAGGAATTTTATAAAGGCCTGTGTAGACAATATTTCAATTGTATGGAAGGAACTATATACATTTTTAATTTAAAATGTGACCATTAAGTGGATTCCTTGAAATGACATTGTACGTTAGGCTTCCTAATGGCTTTGGATTCACCTCCAGCTTCATAGAGTAATTTATTTTGACAAATGATTGTCATTACCTTGAAGAGACATTTGCGGCGCTAATTGTGTCGTGCCGTCGGGCAGTTGGCCTACTATTTGTTACTATTTGTTTGGCGAGACAGCCCCCAGTGGAGCAGGGTCACCTCATTCACGAGGGTTATAGATAACACAAGGACACACCACAGGCGGTAGAACTCCACTGGACGAGTGATCATCTCGTCGCAGAGACTCTACCTGACAGTACACGACACTGACAACAGACAAACATCTATGCCCGCAGTGGGATTCGAACCCACAATCTCAGCCGACGAGAGGCCACCGAGGCCGGCATTTGTTATTTCTTATGGACTAAAAATCGCAAAATGAAGCATCTGAAATCTGCGTTCCCTCATATATGACGAGAACGTTGTAACATATCTGTCAGAAATAGTCAGTTTTTCAAATCGCCTGTCTACGGTATATATTCTTTTCAATTCTGCGTAATATCCGCTCTTTACCCTTTACGGACGAAGCGTAAAGCTTTTATTTAAATGTCCAGTTCGTACCGCGAAGTAAACACTTTTCACCTCGGTTATAAAAACCAATCAACTTATGTTATATATATGGAAAAAGTCGCTGTTCTGGGATAAAAGCAAGACACATAAATAGAGTGTGGGCAGAGTATATAACACTTGACTGTTAAACTTGGTGCATGAGGTGACCAGTAGGCTTTAGAAGGTTAAAAGGGGCAATGTTTCTTATCGCCAAGTTTTGTCTTTTAGTTCTCTCAATGAAGTAAGATGGCCGATCCCACTGACTTCGCGGTCTGAGGCGTAGGTCTTCGGTCGCTCGCTTGCTGGGATTGCGGCTTTGAATCCAGCCGAGGGCATGGATTTCTGTCTCTTGTGAGGGTTGTGATCGTCAAGAAGAGGTTTCTGTTATGGGCCGATCACTAGTCCAGAGGAGTCCTACCGACTGTGGAGTTTCTAACTAAACGTGATATCAAAACGTCGACTGGGCCCACTTCTCTCGAGCCATGAAAGAAAAGAATATAGTAGGATAAAACCTGTTATATGGGGATTATATTCAGTGACGTCGGAAGAACGACATTTAAGCTTCGTCCACCAAGAGCGTAATTTACGAGAATCTCCGATAGAATCTTATCTGATTTCTGAAACACGGTGTATTTTACAAACAAGTGCGTGACAGAATTATAGAGCACATACAGAGGCGTTTACAATTAATAGCCAGCCAGTAAGGACGAACTTATTTAACAACGCTTGTTCAACAACATACCTCTACATCATCGAATGTCCAGAGTGCCGCAGTTGATAATATGTACAGGGGGTTCATGAGGCTGTTGTCTGTTTCAAGGCACTGTCTAGGAGTAACCAAAACATACCACGAGAATTTTTTCAAAGTAGCTATTTTTCTTTCCGAGATTCGAACCCAATAACGACCTGTGCTAATTCGGACCCTTCTATTGCGACAGTTGGTGAACTGGAAAATTTTTAGGAAGACTGTTGTGTGGTTTGTGAGATAAAATGCGCATTTATTCGTAGCCATAATGTGAAAATTCTTCGAACGCTTACTGAAAATGTTCGTAACAATAATTTTTTCTTCCAAATCCCAGGAATCAACTCGGATTGCCTTGTGATATCAAACGTTACACATGTGTTGTGTTGTGAGCTATAATGCAGAACGGAATACCGTAAGCATAGGGTTTCAAGAGAGACAATAATTTTGATCCTTCTGTGGGAGACCAGCTAACCGGACTGATGTCGCTGTAGCTCTCATCATTCCTTTCAGGATACTGCCAATTTAGCACCCTGAAACAGATCACGGTGTCCTGTTTTAGGTTCCTGCTCTTTTAGTAGAAATCGCAATGACGGTGAAGTCACAGCGAACGCCACAAAGACATGTGTGGCAGAGGAAATACGGTTCTGATCAGTCTTAAAATCAACACCAGGTGGAAATGAATTGTTAGCTTCGTGCTCCGACCGCTTTACCCCAGGGGAGGAGCAAATATTACTCACTGAGTCGGCGGCTGGGTGGTCCCCAGAACCGGTCTGGAGGCTTTGCAAGACAGGAAAATCTGCCCTCTGCCGGAAGCCGACTGTTGTTTCCACTTTCGTCCAGCACGTAGTCTAGTCAAATTACATCGTTCTTCGACAAATTCTCACGCAATATATGCAGTTGCATGCAACAGTACGTCACAGGCCCTGAGAAGCAGTCGGCATAATGCTTCCTTGATACCGTAAGAGGGCGGTGCTTGTTTTATGCGACAGAATTACAAGGCCCTTGGGACGCGCGTTTTGCGGGTACAGCAGATATGTGACTTCTCTCGTCCTAATGCATCTAGTGGCGTATTAACACAAGTCTGGAACAAGAAGGGCCCATACCACGCGCGAATCAAAGGCTGACAATAGCCGGCCACTTCGTGTGTCTTTCCAGGAAATTCCTTGGATAAACATAAGCTGAGATAGACCACAGTGAACTTTCTCTTCCCAAGAAATTCTTTCAAGTGAAGGAAAGAAGAGAGCAGACGGAAGATGAACGGTAGCATGGAGTGAACTGAAGATACAAGTCTTACAATACATGACGCCGTGTGTACTGGCAAATAGTTCGAGACGTTTCTAAGAATCTTTTTACCACCATGTTCACGTTTCTGGAGATACAGGCGCCAATCCTCTTCGAAATTTCGGTAATTATCTACCAAAGCACACAGCGTCATTTTCAAAGCCTTGAATCCTTATCAATTCCGCTACGCGAATCTCAAAACTTGCACTGAAGTGAATCTATTTCTGGTTTAAAATTATGTGATATATTGACGTACATTTCGTTTACGGCAGATGGAAAATGTTATCTGTAGATGTTAACAATACAGATATTGTATTGTGTTGAAATGAGAAGTAAATTCGTTACAATGAAGGTTCCCTTGTAGTGTTGATATGGAATATGGGTAAACAGGTACCTTTGCTCCAGAAGAAGGGCCTGTATATGTCTCCAGGAAACACTTGCACACTGAGATAAACGTTTCTCTGTCATAACTGAAGAATAAAAAACCAAATCTTTGCCACTTATTATTTTATTGTACTTCTTATAGGTTCAACATGTTTCGGGCATTACTGTGCCCATCATCAGGAACTCGCGACTATGTTGTTGTTTACCACATTGGTCGTTTCGTTCTTGGTTTACTGTAGGTTGGAGGTTAGGTACGGTTAGGCTGGAATAGTGTCTGGGCTGCAGGCTGCATCCCGGACACTACTCCAGCCTAACTGCACCTAACCTCCAACCTACAGCAAACCAAGAACGAAACGGCCAATGTGGTAAATAACAACATAGTCACGAGCTCCTGATGATGGGCATAGTAATGCCCGAAACATGTTGAGCCTATAAGAAGTACAATAAAATAATAAGTGGCATCTAGCTAGATTTTAATTCTTCAGTTATCACAATGATGCACGGTCCAATAAACATCAGTTTCTCTGTAACGTTGCTATCTATCTACCAAAATACACGGCGTCACATCCCACAAAGCCTTAATTCTGACCTTATGCCTCACCGCTGTGGCAACTGTGCAATTAATTTAGTTGCTGACCTAACTAAGGAATAGCACACACGTGGCCCACTGTAATATAAAAATGATAAACGTGTGTGTTAGGTGACAGTTTATGATTGCCACTCTCTGTGTGTATTTTACGCTATCCCAGAGGGGGTCGGTATCTTCACTGTCTGACTGACGGTGTTTACGTCTACCTGGATGATATTCCCTCAGTTCTAGAGAGGAGGCCGCAAGTTCATTCCAAGATTCTTTGTCAACCTGCATTTCACAAGCGATGTCAAAAGGCAAAAGATTATCGTCTGAATGATGCCGGCTATGAGAGCCGGAAAAGTGTGTTATAACGTAAATAATATGTTATATTTTGTGATATAGCACGGATAGTTGGAGATCCGCTGACCAGAGTCACTGAAACATCAATCTAGTTGACGTCCTCACGATTCATTTTGCTTTTGCCTAAGCAGCCGAAAAAAAAAACACGGGCCATAAAGCCAGTTGACAAGGTTCGTTTGCCTGATTCTTCTTGCTAAGCTAGAATACTTGTTGAAGTGTAATTATAGTTCTGTGTGTTAATATCAGTGCAGTAGAGAGGAGTGCAGTTGAGAATTGAGTCATAAGCAAGTATACGGATTTAGGAGCAGTAGATATGAGTGTGGCTGAGAACTGAGTCATGAGCAAGTATATGGATATAGGAACAGTAGATATGAGCGTGGCTGAGAAGTGAGTCATGAGCAAGTATACGGATATAGGAGCAGTAGATATGAGTGTGGCAGAGAACTGAGTCATGAGCAAGTATATGAATATAGAAGTAGTAGATATGAGTGTCGTTGAGAACTGAGTCATGAGCAAGTATATGGATATAGGAACAGTAGATATGAGCGTGGCTGAGAAGTGAGTCATGAGCAAGTATATGGATATAGAAGTAGTAGATATGAGTGTGGCAGAGAACTGAGTCATGAGCAAGTATATGAATATAGAAGTAGTAGATACGAGTGTCGTTGAGAACTGAGTCATGAGCAAGTGTATGGATATAGGAACAGTAGATATGAGCGTGGCTGAGAAGTGAGTCATGAGCAAGTATATGGATATAGGAGCAGTAGATATGAATGTCGTTGAGAATTGAGTCATAAACAAGTATATGAATATAGGAGTAGTAGATATGAGTGTCGTTGAGAATTGAGTCATAAACAAGTATATGAATATAGGAGTAGTAGATATGAGTGTCGTTGAGAATTGAGTTATAAGCAAGTGTATGGACATAAGAGCAGTAGATATGAGTGTCAATGATTGGTGAGCCATATGCCAGTCTGATCCACAGTTCAAGACTTACTTTGTGCTGAAACACATATCAGCTAGTGGGGGCCATGTTTTTTTTTAGATTCTTCACCTTGCGCGCTTGTTCCGCTCTGCTGAGCCACGAGCTTGTTTGACCTAGGTTACCACGGACACCAGAAGATTTCCGGCACTTTATTATGGAAGAAACTGCAGCTTAGATGATCTCGGATTGTGCTTGAAGGAAGGGGCTCGCGATAATTCCTTCCCTGCACACAATACATGAAAATACCGCACGATGTACAAATGAACATGTTTCGGCTGCGAAACTGCTCACCAGACTGATAACGAAACGTGGCTAAGACGGTGAAGAGTACGTTATGTGGGTAATAATAATAATAATTTGATCCGCCATATGAGATTCATAACGCGTAAAGTTTGTCTCTACGTTCCCAGCGTGTCTTGTTGGAGTGTCACTTGGGCACAGCGAAAATTTAACCGTCACTGCTGCCCCAAAATAATTGAAATGAATCAAATTAGACTTTAAATTGTTTTTAAAATATGGAATGTTGTACAAAATGATGATAGAAATAAGGCATTTTATGAAGTTTTTACTTTTTAAACGGAGGACCGCGGTGGCACAGTGGTTAAGGTGCTGGTTCGATCCCAGCTGGTGTCAGTGGAATTTTTTATTGACATAAAATCCTTCCGATCGCACTATGGTCCTGGGGCCGACACAGCCTATAATAGAACTGAGTACTAGGGGCATTTCCTGGGGGTAGAGGCGGCCGGTACGTAAGGCTGACAAACTTAGCACCATCCTGTGCCATTGTCATGAAATCTGGGAACCTTAATTTCCTGGAACCCTCTGGGCCACTCAAGGCCTGTAACGAGACTGCTTTACCGTTACTTTTTAAACACTTATTATTATCAAAATCCAAGAGCATCAATCGTAACTAACAAAGCTGGGAATTTCGAAATACTGTATACATTTGTACATCTTTGATAAAAAAAATATAAAATAGGTAAATGAGAGATTTTAACCAAGTTATGAGTTTTTTTTTTGCATTTTATGGATCTCTGTTAGATCTTTATTTATTGAATGGTCTAAAGATCAGTGGTAACTGCGTGCTCTGCAAGGATTAAAATTTTGTCCCCATATTACGTAGATTTATGTGTTCCTGATAATTCTCGCAATAAACAGCGACTGTTTGTCTGCGTAATATTAACCAAGTGATTTTTATAAAAATAGCCCAGTTTGTTCTTTCTGAAGTAGGAGTTTATTTGCATATATGGAATGTAGACTATTGTATGCTCTCTTCTGGGTAATTCCCCAGCGTCCGAATTTTATATGCCGACGTTTCGGAGCACTGTCTGTTCCACCTTCATAGGCAGGTAGTTATGAAGAATGACCTACCTGCCTATGAAGGTGGAAGAGAGAGGGTGTTCCGAAACGTCGGCGTATAAAATTCAGACGCCGGGGAATTACCCAGAATAAATCATAAGACATTCAGAACATGGCGAAAGTTTGAAATCAAGAACGTGGACTATTTTTGCTCTTCAAAATTGCAGATGAAGTACCTTAAGGCTAAAATTTCCCTTTAATACAAGGTAACGTACAGAATGGTTCAAATTCAATAAGCAAAGTTTCACTTTCTTTTAAACTGTTTGATGATTCATGAAATGAGGAGTGTCTTTTGATGCGTATTTTTCTAACGTTAGGGTAGGTGATGACAGATACACTGCATATGGTTCGTTTTTAAAAACGCGACTCACTAGAAAGTCGGCTCATTGCGTTGAATTTCATATTACGTTACTGTTCGCGCCTCACAGTTACATCTCAGCACTGGCGTCATCTCAGAATCATATAGAAAATGCCTAACAGGGAAATCACTAAGATCTACAGAACACAGCTACACTGCACACTTACTTCGGAAAGTACTAATGTAAAAGTACGGAACTTCAAACATTGAAAGTAATATTACATTTACCGTTAATTCTAAATACAGAGTAGCTGAAACACTATAAACTCTAACAACACAGGTTGTTTCAGGTATATAATTGCAAATACCCTGCCCAAGGGCAGTGGCGTATCCAGGAATTTAGTTCGGAGGGGGGGGGTTCAACAAATTCAGTTGAGGACAGAGGACAGAGGACAGAGAGAACGGGGATCTGGGGGGCGGTAGCTCCCTAGTCAGGGGTTCTGGAGGCAGCAGTAATTTGGTACAAGAAATTTCATTTCATATAGTAAAATTTCCTTAATTTTTGGTACTTTAAGACTATTTATGATGACAACCAATTTATTTGTCATTGCTAATGTAAAACAATTGCGAACCGGCGGTAGTTTCAGAATTGTACTGCCTTTTTTTCCGAACATCTCGGGGTGTTGGCGTCCTAAATTCAGCATTTTTTAACAGTTTTCAAATCCGGTTGATTTTGGCAGATTTTGGAGGGCCTTCAGAATTTCGGGGGTTTTGAACCCCCAAACTACCCCCCTCGGTACGCCACTGTCCAAGGGCAATAAAGAATTATTATTATTATTATTATTGTAATAATAACATCCGCCGTATTTTTTAAGTAAGAAATTCAAACTAGAGCATTTATTAGCTTTGTAAAAGGTAAAGGTAAAGGTAAAGGTAGCCGGTCCCAGTAGCCGCTCGCCTACTGAGATCGTGGGTTCGAATCCCACCGGGGACATGGACGTTTGTCTGTTGTGAGTGTTAAGTGTTGTCAGGTAGAGGTCTCTGCGACGAGCTGATCACTCGTCCAGAGGAGTCCTACCGACTGTAGGGCGTCGTTGTGTGTGATTTAGAAACCTCGTGAGTGAGGAGGCCATGGCCCGCGTTGGGCCGCAGCGCCATAGGAAAAAAAGGTAAAGGTAAAGTTCGCCCTAGAACAGGCCACGAAGACCCAGGGGTGGAGTACAGGTATAGCTCTACTCTTTATTTAACCTCGGCGCTAGATGGCGGTAGTCAACTCCACACCCCGACCGCTTTACGCCCCGGGGAAAGAGATTCCGTACCCACTGTGTAGGAGGCTGGGTGGCCCCAGGACCGATCTGGACGGGTGTGGAAAATCTCGCCCCCAACGGGATTCTATCCACGGACCGTCCAGTCCATAGCAAGGTTAGCTTTATACTATATCTACATCTTAATAAACCAACAGAAATGTCAGTGTACGATAAAGACTATCGGACAAGTACTGTGCTAGCAAGTATACTGCTGCTCGCTCTGGGGGTCAGCCAGCAGTTGCAATGACCTGCAGTAGAGGAGGAACCTAGCGCTCTCACGGAGTCTGCCCTTGTCACTGTTACCCAACATTAACTTGGGAAATAGCCTAGCCTCGAATTAAATTGTAACCTAAAGTATCAGAGCCTTCCCCAAGGCTGTACCTTGTAGTAGCATTCTCCTCTGGCATGTGAGGTTTGGTGGGAGAAGATATTCTTTGTGTATGTCTACATCTTGTACATTACTTCTGCGCCATCATTATACCCTTCGGGATATTCTACCATTTGAAGCTTAGCAGTTACTAATCGTACAGCCAGGTTTAACACTTACAAAAAAATTCCAGGTTTTCCTACACTGTATTAACGGCTTGGTCTTTCCAATTGAAAGGCGTGGTGTTCTTTGTGAGGTAGGAACTGAATCTTATTGCGCAATACAGATTAGCTTTAGATTTTAGTCACGTTCGCAAAATTGCCAACAACGACTATTAGTTACCTCATGTCCGTCTGTCGGTCCTCCATTCGCCCGCAGTGGACACCTCGTCTCCCTCAGGACTGATTTTTATGAAATTCCGTATATAAGGATTTTTCGAAAACGTGTCAATAAAATTAAGGTTTCGTCCAAATCTGACAAGAATGACAGGTACTGTACCTGACAGCCTGCAGGCATTTATGGAAATATCTCGCTTCTTAGAATAAGAAAGATTTTGGACAGTAATTGTAGACAAAATGAAAACACAAGATTTGTGTTCAATACTTTTCCGAAAATCGTGACGTTTGTGAGAAAATGTGGAAAAACTTGGTACAGCCAGATAAGCCACAGGCGACAATATAATATGGCGCATGCGCTTTGCATGCCTGAAAAGGAAAGCAAGAATACACACACACACACACACACACACACCACACACACCACACACACACACACACCACACACCACACACACACACACACCACACACCACACACCACACACACACCACACACACACACCACACACAACACA
>Ga0123353_10017924_pt1 | contig 10440 bp, 8 predicted proteins | sample TergutLab28metaG_3_FD_92763 | JGI IMG/M metagenome (GOLD analysis project Ga0123353, IMG submission 92763) | Labiotermes labralis P3 segment gut microbial communities from Petit-Saut dam, French Guiana - Lab288 P3 | ecosystem: Host-associated > Arthropoda: Insects > Digestive system > Gut ...
ACAGATAGGTATGAAATCCACCACGTTTTACGCCCGTTTGCGGGAGCTTCGGGCGGAAAAGAAAAAACACTCCTCTTCAAAAAAGTCCCCCGAAAATACAGGCATCTTGAGTAAGCCGAAAGAACGCGGCAAACCGCCGCTTTTGTAGCTCCCCGCAACCGACAGGCTTGTAAATGGCCGCATTTTTACAGGGGTTCGCGGAAATTCCGCACTGCAATAAAAAGATCGCGGCTTCGTAAAAGTATACTTTTTCGAAGCCGCGCAACGGAAAATATTTTAATGGAAAACATCTCGTTTTACCAAGAAATTTCTTAGCTACCCCTCAGATGAACGAAAATGTTCAAAAATTTAGGTGAATCGAGACCATTTCGGGAAGTGTCTGAGCACGAGAGGGACATTCCGTAAAAGCATACCTTGTTGAAGTCGTAGTTTTGCGAATGTAGGAGGGCCGATAGTAATATGGATTTGAAATCGAAAATACGAGAAGCCCCAGACCGGCCAACAGGGGACATAGTAGAACAACAGTCTGAGAGACGTAGGGTAAATGGTTGGGATCGGAATATTGAAAACATATAGACGGGATTTTGTTGTTTAGAACTGAAAATAAACGATAGGAGATAGTGCAAATGAGTACACTTGAAGAGTTGCATAGTTTGGCTGAACAAGGAGATCCCGAGGCTCAGTACCAATTAGGGATGCATTTTATTCAAGAGGGACAAAATTCACAAAATTTTGACCTGATGTCTAGTGCTGCTGCCAATTTTTCTAAAGCGGCAAAACAAGGCCATTTTTTAGCTAAAGTGTATTTAGCCCAATTGCACAAAAAACCTAAAAAACTATTTAAGGACGCCGAACCGTACATATCGCTTGAATTATACGAGGAGATAGTAAAAGAAAACCCCGATGATTTGCAAGTAAAGTTCGAACTGGGTGTCATGTATTGTACAGCCGGTGCAGGCTTCATGGGGTACGGTGAAGGATACATTCTTCGCGACGGAAACCGCATGAAGCGGAAACTTAAAGAAGGCCGTAAATTAATAGAAGATGTATTAGGAAATGTTAATCCTGATAATCTTCCTTATTCTGTTATAGACGATCTCGGAATATTATATTGCGACGGATGGTTAAGAGACACAAGAGAGCCGACAATCGATGATGTAATACAAGGAATTAAATATCATAATCGGGCAATAGAATTAGCCAAGGAATTTGTAGAAAATAGAAACGCATATGACCAACTGATAGAACTTCACAAACAAAGTATTGATATAAATAAAAAACGTATAAAATCAAAATTGTGGGTGTGGAGAAGTGATTACAAAATCAGTAAAACGGCTGGAATAGAATTTTCATACGGCGAAGAAACATTTTTTGATAATATCGACTTTAATGATAACGCAATTATAGAAAAATTAAAAAAGAGTGGCTTTGACGATATCGCAAATGAGCTTAAACAGGAATGGAGCAGAGAACAGGAAAAGGACGACAACGAGCAGAGCATAAAACGAGACAGAAAAGAAAGTCCGAAAAACGAACATAGTGAAGACAATGAAGACGTACTTCAGTTTTTACTAAAAACAACTTTAACTCAATTAAATTTGCCCGATACGCCAGAAACTCATTATGATTTAGGCAATAGATTTCTTACATCTGGCCTTGATGTACCTGAATCGGGTCCGGATGCCGCTAAGATTGCCATGTATTGTTACAAGCAAGCTGCTGACAAAGGACATTCGGGTGCGCAGGCTGGTATTGCTTCCGGATATTTCAGCGGTTTCGGAATAGAGAAAAATCTGGAAAAGGCAGAATACTGGGCCAGACAGTCAGCCGTACAAGGCGACATTAATGGGTTCTATAGCTTAGGCACAGTGCTTGCATCTAAAAAAGATTATGAAAACGCAGAATTTTGGTTGACTAAAGCTATTGAAGGCGGACACCAGGAAGCGAAATCGACCTTACAAGAAATGTTGGTTTTAAAAAGTGCATTAAAAACCATTCAAGGAAATATAATAGAGAACAGCGATGCTGGTGCAATTCAAAACAAATTTTGCGGCGTTTGCGGTGAACAGATAGATGTGGACAGTAGCTTTTGCGGCAGTTGCGGTAGTGTAGTCAAACATGAAGAACAAACGGCATCGTTTATGCCTCCTCACGCAGTACCGAACGTTCCACGCCATACAGAGGCACCCGGCATTCCTTCTGAAAACACAGAAATTCCAGTATGGTTAAATAAACGGACGGTTATTACAGGCGTATTGGTGATTATCCTCGCCACCACTGGATTTTTCGCATGGAAAATACAAAATGACCGAAAACTTGAAGCAGCCGAGAAAGCAAGAATTGCAAAACAGTATGACGCCGAGAAAGCAAGAATCGCAAAACAGGTCGAGGAAGCCCAAAAAGTCAGAATTGCGGCTGAAGAAGCTTTAGCCGCCGCCAGACAAGATAGGATTGCGGCGGAACAGGCTGCGGCGGAACAAGCTTTAGCCGCCGAACAAGCAAGAATCGCAAAACAGGCTGCGGAAGCCCAAAAAGCCAGGATTGCGGCGGAACAAGCCAGGGCGGCCGCGGAAAAAGCGGAACAAACCAGGGCGGCCGCGGCCAAGGCGGGACAGATGGCGAAGCAGCTTGAAGAGATTCAGAGACAAAGACAGGCACCCTCGTCGGCATCAAAACAGGCACAGACTTCCGTCCCCCCTGTGGGTTCCCAAACGGATTCAGTTCGTCTAACCGTTGGAACTCCAATCAGGATAATCACATCGTCGATGATTTCTACCGATAACGCAGACACCGGCGACCAATTTAACGCGATACTCAACGGAGACATTACCGATAACGGTCGGGTTATTGCGCGACGCGGTTCCATTGTTAAAGGCATGGTTTCAGACTCCGATCCAGGCGGTCGCGTAAAAGGCGTTGCCTCAATATCACTGCAGCTGACCAGTCTGACGCTCGCCGACGGCCGCGAGGTTTCTGTTAGAACAAATGAACATTCTGTTGCCGCTGCGAGTTCCGTTGGAAAAGACGTAGCCAAGACCGGAATCGGCGCAGGTATAGGCGCGGCAATCGGCGCTATTGCCGGTGGAGCAAGAGGTGCAGCTATAGGCGCGGGCATAGGCGGCGCAGCCGGAGCGGGTACGGCGTTGGCAACACGCGGCGATCCAGCCGTGATTGCGGCTGAAACGCCTATTACGTTCAATTTGACCGCTCCGCTGAATGTTGTTTTGAAATGATTGATGATTGCATCAATCAGACATGAAAATGAAATTAGCAATCGAGGCTTAACATGAAATTGAAAGTTACTTTAAGTATTTTGTTTTTTCTTCAGTTGTTTTCACCGGCGCTTTTTGCGACAAGTTTCTATTGCTGGACCAGAACACCAGAAAGAACACAAACAACTCTTTCCATTCCGCGTCCTCCGGATGTCTTAATTCCCAGGCGAAATGTTCGGGTGGTGGTTGCTGAAACCCCGAAAACACTTAATGCAGAGGATTCTAGCCTTATACGCAGAGCGGTTGAATTGGCGCTGGTGGAGGAAGCTGGAACGGTAGCTAAAATTGCGCAGGTGCCGGGTTTTATCATTGATAACGACAATCCAAGTGTAACTTTCAAGATTTACGTTGTCAATTTTGACTTGAATATCAATCGACCCAAGCAAACCGAAGAGAGACTGGTTGTCGTTGGTCAGGATTGGACGACGGATTCAAGGGGAAATAGAGTCAGCACGGATAGATACGGAAACCGAACTGTGCCCGTGGAATATTGGGAAGCCCTAGCCAGTATAAGCTGGCGCATAGAAGTAGAGGATTCGTCTGGTATGTTGATAGATTCCGGGTTTAATCCCAGAGGAACATTTAGTGAAAAAAGGGAATTATCCGTTAATGGAGTGTCCCCGAAAAACCAAAAGCCATTGCTCAGCGAATCGCAAATTAAGACCCAACTTTATGTAAGAGCCGTTTCATCATTTTTCCCGCGGTATCGTACGACTTACGATGTTTTTAATGCAGTGGATCTAGCCTGTAATAATGAATTTATGCCCGCCAACAAACTCGTTGAAAATTCTACTAATCCCACAAAAAGGGACTGGGAAGGCGCTCTTAAACTATATGAATCGGTAGTTCCTGGAAAAAACAACGAGTCAGGCAAGATTTACGGTATGGCAGTCGCGTATGAAGCGCTTGCGTTCAGAGCTTATGAAACATCCGGAGACCCTAAAAACGCCGATCCCTATTTTGATAAGGCATTAGAATTGTATGATCAGGCCATGACTATGGATCCAAAGGAAAAGTATATTCAACAAGCTGCCCAACGGCTGACAACATCGAAAAACAATTTAAAAAAAATTAAAGAACAAAAGGAAATACTGGATCGAGAAGAACGATTCAATCAGGAACTTGCAGAAATTGAAAATGAAGCAAGACAACTCGCCGAGGAGGAACGACAACGCACAGCTAAAGCCAGAGAGGAAGCCCGGACGCGGGCGTTGGAACGTCCTGAAGAATCTGATGCTCCCGAAGAAAAAATTTTCCGCACCTATCTCCGCGCCCGATTGGGAAACCTGGATGTTCTTGATGATGATGAAGTAGTTTCGGTTGCCCAGTCAAGGTTTAAGCTCGATGAAGAACAGGCTCTGCGTGTATTTACACAGGAGATCGAGCGTCTCAAACAAGAGGTCGTACGTTTAGAAAATATAAAAAAATACCAGGAAGATTTTGAAATATTTGTTTTAGACGGGATCATCACTAAAGACGAGAGAGATGTGATGAATGCCATCGCCGCAAGCCTTTCCCTGACAGCGGAGGATATTAAAATTGCGGAATCGGTGTACGAGTTTAAGGATGAAAGCGTTGCGAAACCAAAACAGAAATAGTGACTGATAGCCGTATTCTCTCTTATTTAAGGATTTAATTGTTAATAAGTAAAGAAGGAGAAACTATCAATGAAGATCTTTCGTGTGGGTTTATCCATTTTTATCATGTCCGGTTTGTGTTTTGGACAGGTTGCTCAGATCACAATTCCCGAAGGCACAATGATTCGGGTTCGACTGGAACATGATTTGTCCAGTGCAACGGCGCAAGAAGGCCAATCGGTCCAGCTTTCCGTCATAGACGTCATCAAAATTGGTGAAACAGTGGTAATTGCCGAAGATGCCAAAGTAACCGGCCGTGTGGTTCTTGCGCAGGAAAAGCGACGTTTGGGCCGTACCGGCAAAATAGACTTTTCTGTAGAACGTGTCATGGCAGTGGATCAGACAAACATTCCTCTGCGATACACTTCAAATAAAAAAGAAGGAGGAAGCAAAGCTGTATCGACCGGCATTATCACAGCAGGCGTGGCAGTTTTATTTTTTCCCGCCGCACCGCTTGTTCTTCTGCGAAAAGGGAAAGACGCAGAAATACCCAGAGGAATGACTTTTAATGTATTTACGGATCAATCGCATGTTTTAACTACGTCTTCCGTCCCGCTGAATGTTGTTGAGAAAAAAACAATTGTCATTATCGAATCCATTCCTTCCGGGGCGGATGTGGAGATCGACGGTTTTTTTGTCGGTAATACACCGCTTTCACTGGATATTCCTGCCGGGGAATATTCTGTCGTCGTAAAAAAGAAAAGTTTCCTCCCTTGGAGTCGCAACCTGAGGGCTACTGGTGGGAATGTCAATATTAATGCCGAATTAGAAATGGATCCTTTTGAGGAAGTCCAGCGAAACAGGTTGGAACGTCCTGTTGAGGATGATACGCCGGAAGAAAAAGTTTTCCGTGCGTATATTCGCGCCCGCCTGGGAAATCTGGAAGTTATGAACGATGATGAAGTAATTTCTGCAGCCAAGGGGAAATTTAAACTTAATGAAGAACAAGCACTTCGCGTGTTCGACCAAGAGATCGAGCGTCTCGAACAGGAAGTCGCGCGAGAAGCGGAGCGCGTTGAAAAAATCAGGAAATACCAAGAAGACTTTAAAATATTCGTTATGGATGGAGTTATTGATAAGAATGAGCGAGACGTGCTAAATGCCATTGCTGGAAGCCTGTCTATGACTGCGGAGGAAATAAAAACAGCAGAATCGGGTTACGTGTTTACGGATGAAAGCACGTCTCCGGCAACAAAGAAAAGCGCTCCGTCAAAATAACGAGCTAAGTTTGTAATTTAGTAAAGGCAAAACAATAAACAAAATGAAAGGAAAAAAATGAAGAAAGTAACAATGTCGGTTGTAATGACCGGTTTAATAGCATGTGTGATTTGTCCGGCTACATTTGCGCATGAGGAAGCGCCAACCGCAGAATTTTTCGGCGGATATTCATTTGCAAAGCTGGGACAGTCGTCGGTAACAGTGTCGGCAGGCGGAGAGAATTTATCATTGACATCCGACGGAGCCCAGGGGAATGCGGGCGGTTGGGGCGCAAGCTTTGCCTTCAATCTATCTGACAGCTTCGCAATCAAGGTGGATACGAGCGGGCAATATGCCAAGTTCACAGATTATGATGACAGCCGCCTCAGTTTGCACAATATTCTGGGCGGTGTTCAATATACCATGCGATTAGAGGAGGTTAATATATTCTTTGAGGGCTTGGGCGGTCTCGCCACTCGCGGCGCAAAACTTCGAGGTGACATTGACTCAATGAATGGTTTCGGCATGGCTTTTGGCGGCGGCGTGGATTGGAAGTTTTCAGAGAGCATCTATTGGCGGGTCGCGCAGATGAATTATACGTATGCGCGCTTTTCCAAAGATGTGGATAACGTTAACATTAAATTAAGTTATCCAGGTTTCCGCTTTCAGACGGGAATATTAATCCCTCTGGGGAAGAAATAAATCTGATTTAAGCGTTCACGGCAAATCCTTCCGGCTTTGCCGTGAACCTGTCTGCCTTGGCGTATGCGGGTGCGAGTTATCGTCCGTATCTTTGGGGACTTGTCGGGCGTTTGCGATCGGCGCAGGGGCTTGGCAAGAACCTTATAGTAATGTTTTTTTAATTGGTGAGTTTTATGAATTGTGCGAGTTGCGGTAAGATACTTAAACCAAATCAACGATTTTGTAACGGCTGCGGAACGCAGGTGTCTTCGGAACCCGTCTCGCAATCCACGCCGACTACTGTTGGCAATAGTTGCGCTACTTGTGGAAAACCGCTGATGCCGAATCAACGCTTTTGCAGCGTCTGCAACTCTCCGCCATCTGCCGCGACGGCTGGTCAGTTAGATACAAATGAAGGAAAATCAAAAATTGCAGCAGCATTGCTGGCATTTTTTTTCGGAATGTTCGGGGTACACAATTTTTATTTAGGTTATACAGGTAAAGCTGTAACTCAATTAATTTTAACAATATTAGGCATCCCTTTATCCTTTATCATCATCGGTGTCCCAATACTTAGTGCTGTAGGAATTTGGGCATTTATTGAAATGATACTACTCCTTTGTAGCGTTATTAAGGTTGATGGACATGGTAGGCGGTTGAGTTGAGAATTTTACAATATTCATTGTACACCTTGATGTACTGGTGTGTAAACAGAAAGCGTGGACAAATCAATGAATTATCGTTCAACGGTTCTTAAATTAATTGCCCGCGCCGGCGAATCGCTGCGCTTCATCCCGCGCTTGTAATTAATGGACTTTATAAGGAGATATTTAAAATGGGAAAATTTTGCAAAAAATGTGGTACTCAAATCGATGAAGGTAAGTCATGTCCTAAATGTGCCGCGAACAGTGTCCCGGCTTCTTCGGATGGGAACACGATCTTCACTACTTCAGAACAAAAAGCATCAACGGATTCCCCATCTTCATTCAAGAATTTTCTGCTTTCCCTGAAGAACAGAATGGGCATAGGCGATCCCGAAAATGACGGATCGGGTATTTACGAGCGCGGCATGCTGATAACTCCCGACAGCATCAGGTCAAACGAAGGTGAGATTCCCGTCAAGCAATATGACGTGGCGGTTCTCAGGACAAGACTAAAGTTTATGCGTGCCGAAGGACGTATGCAGGTGACAAACAAGCGCCTTCTGTTCAGGGCGACAGGGCGTTCAATCAGAGGAAGAACAACATTGCAGCATGAGTTTGCGATTGATGACATCGCGGGCGTAGAAGCACGCAGATACTTTAGATTCAGTTTTTTTGATTTCTTTTGCGGTTTGGTATTAGCAGCTTTATTTTTCTATACATTTTTTGTGATATTTGGGGCATCCGGAAATAAAGCTCTATCTGGCGTCAGTGAAGCGGAATCAAATATTCTTCGCGCACGTTCAAATGTCTCTGAGAAACAATCTCAGGTTAATAATGCACGACAAGCAGTCGCCGCCGCACAGAAAAATGTCGCCGACGCCCAGAAAAATGTTACCGCCGCGCAGGAAGCTTTTGATAAAGCGCGAAAACAAGCGAATCAATCGGCTAGTTACTATGAATTCTATGAAAGACAACTGTCTGACATGGCAAGACGATTATCCGAACGGGTTGAACAATTGGCAGAGAGCGAAAATCGATTATCAAATGCGCAATGGGAATTAACTGCGGCTGAAGGACAATTAGCCGAAGCGGAAGAAAAATTGCCCGGCACTAAAATACTGTTTGCAGTTGTGATGATATTTATCACTTTGTTCGGCATTGCCTTTTCAATTCCGATTTTCTTACTGATTTTTAAATCATATAAGAAATTCTTGATTAAGCTCATGCTGGCTGGAGCAAGTTGCGGCATCATCGGTAGTGTTTATAAGATTACCGAACCAATTCGTAAAGGTTTTCCCCTGTCAGGATACAACGATTATGTTTCTCTGTTCACGGCTCAATTTTTATTTTCGGCTATTCTGACAGTATTTACACTAATTGTCTGCCTGATTCTCATATTCTTAGTCGCATTTCTGCCGGACTTGGTAATCAATATCAAAACAAAGGCAGGGGTGTCCGGAACCGGCTCAATTGAAATCCGCCGCCAAAAACTCGCTGGCATATTAAGTTTCCTTTTCGGTATGACTTCAGCCAAAGAAGAATATACTGGCTATTCGGATGTGATGCCAACTGCTGAAACCGAAAGCGCTATTCGTGAAATCGGCGCGATTATCAATGATGTCCAGAAGCTTGGAGATTTTGGCATTAAAAAGTGGATGCAGTAGGTAGTTTGTTGATGAAACATAACAGTTGGACGAAAACACGTTTTTGTCCAACTGTTATACTTATTGATTAATCGACTATATGTAAGGATCAGTTAGGGTTTGGTATAGCTATGGATACAAAACAACCGTTGTCAAGCGAGGTAATATTTGTTCTGGCGAAAAAGGCTTATGTTACGGGACAGTTCAGTGCTTTACTGAGCGGTGTTTGCGGCTACGAGTGCCCGATACATTATTCAATACCTGCGAACGTACCTACCGATTTCGAACGGGTTATAGCGTTGGGAATATATAGATTATACGAGCAAGACAATAATGCGGGTGTTCACTCTGCATATACATACGCGATTGTAAGCCTTGCTGCGGGCAACCCTGAGCAGGTATGGATCGCCTATATGGTTGCGTTGTTCCAGGCAAGACTGGAACTACAGAATATATCACCATTTAAAATCGTCACCCCGGAGCTTGTAAAACATATTAACTATAACCTCTATAAAAACAAAGGACTGCTGGCTTCAATCTTTAAATGGCAGGGCAAAGGCAGAAAAGAAGGTTTGTGGCAGGACATCGTGACGACAAATAAAAGATTATTCGATGATACGGAGATATCATTCTTATGAAAATGACATCTTTCATGTCGATAAACGCCTATTTTGTTTACATGAACGGTCCGTCTGATAATTTAGGGCGGCCAACCGATCCATACAAACCAGTCTTTACTGTGCAATTTTGCATAACTTCTGCCGATGCGGACGCTCTCGAAGCCAGGACAGGCGGCGATCCGAAGAAAATGGAAGATGAACTAGGTCTATATAATCATAATAAAAGAGAAGATGGTTCCACAATTAAAACGGGAGGAGATTACTGGATTGGCCCGGTTGTGCGCGTTGACTTTGAGACTGGTGATAATCCGGTAAGGGAGGCCACAAAATACGATCTTGGCAACACGGGATTCACTCCCAAGGTTAATCAATGGGTAGCTGAAAGTGTACCCAAAAGCAGTATTTATAACATAGCGGTCGTTAAGAATAATAACGCAGAAAACGAAGATCAGGCAAGAGATGCAGACAAATCGAAAGGGGAAGAAACATTCAAAGATGGAGAATCGGCCAAAGGCACAGAGCAGGTAAAAGGTACAGAGCCAGTAAAACGTGCAGAGCCGGTCAAAGGCGAGGAAACGACGAAAAGCGCAGAGCCAACGAAGGGCACGGAGCCGACGAAGAGCGCGGAGCCGACGAAGAGTGCAGAGCAGATGAAGGGCGCGGAGCCGACGAAGGGCGCGGAGCCGACGAAGAGCGCGGAACCGACGAAGAGCGCGGAGCCGACGAAGAGCGCGGAGCCGACGAAG
>Ga0123353_10017925_pt1 | contig 10439 bp, 5 predicted proteins | sample TergutLab28metaG_3_FD_92763 | JGI IMG/M metagenome (GOLD analysis project Ga0123353, IMG submission 92763) | Labiotermes labralis P3 segment gut microbial communities from Petit-Saut dam, French Guiana - Lab288 P3 | ecosystem: Host-associated > Arthropoda: Insects > Digestive system > Gut ...
CATCACGATGGTCAAGGAGGCGACCGGCTCGATGGATCAGGCGTCGCAGATCATCGCCGCCACCGACCTGACCGTACTCAGCGGCGACGACAGCATCACGCTTCCGCTCATGGCGATCGGCGGTCGCGGCGCGATTTCCGTCATCGGGAACATCGTTCCGCAGGACATGATCGCTATGTGCAACGCCTTCGAGTCGGGCGACTTCGCCGAAGCCCGACGGCTGCATTACAAAACGTTCGCACTCGCGCGGGACATGTTGTCGCTGGCGACGAACCCGATCCCGGTCAAGGCCGCCATGCGTATGCTCGGCCGCGACACCGGCACTCTCCGCATGCCCATGACCCCGCTCGAACCCGAATCGGAAGCGAAATTGAGAAAGACGCTTGAAGGGTATGGGTTGATTTGACAGAGTGCGACGTAATCCGAACGTGCGAATCAATCAGAGCACGACGCGGAAGCAAGTACCACGTTTGCAGCGTTGCGCCCCGCGACTCGCATGGCAGAGCGGTCACGTCGTGGCCGCCGAAGCGTTTGTTGGACGGATAATTTCCGGCAACAATCTCAAATCTTGGCGAGTTCCTTTTCCGGAAGGAACGCTTGATCGCATCCCGAAGGGGGGAGCACTTTGCCATCGTCGTGATACTTAAAGAGTCTGGTAATGCTGTCCAACTCTTTCGCGGTCAAAGCGATGGATACGACGGACTGGGAAGCGTCGGTGATTTGCTGTGAATTGCTTTCCGCCACTATGCTCGCCCGAGAAATAGCCGCATAAATCGAATCCACCTCTTGTGTTTGCTTTTTGGACTCCTGACTGATCAGATTGAAGATGTCATTAATATGCTCGACTTGTTCGACAATCGTAATGAGTGAATCCGAAGTCGCTTGGGCGACATGACTTCCTTGTTCGACTTGGCGAATGGCTTCTTCGATCAACTGGTTCGTTTCCTTAGCGGCTTTTGCACTTCGGGAAGCGAGATTGCGAACCTCTTCTGCAACAACGGCAAATCCTTTTCCATGAGTCCCCGCGCGTGCGGCTTCCACGGCGGCATTCAGTGCCAGCAAATTCGTTTGAAAAGCAATATCGTCAATTACGCGAATGATCTTCTTGATTTCCGAAGCTTCTTGCGTAATCTGTCCCATAGAGTCGATCATTTCGGCCATGCGCTCCCGTCCCTGAGCAGAGCCTGCACGCGCTTTATCGGCGAGTGATGCCGCTTCGCTGGAATGCTTTGCGTTGTCCTGTGTTTGCACATTCAGATTTTTGATCGACGATTCAATATGCGACATGGCTTCGGAACTCTTGGCCGAACCGTCAACAAGAACTTGCAGAGCATCGGACAACGTATCAGTTTCTGCGGACATTTTTTGTGAGTACCCCGCCAGTTCCTTCATCGCCTGAAAAAGTGCCTGGCGCATTTCAATTAATGCGATGCCTAGTGCATCATCTTCGGAGGTCAGCGGAACCCATGTCATCAAGTTCTTCTCCGCGATGAAGTGGGCTACCTCGACTTTTTGGCGAAGGGACTTACCCACTCGACTGAACGCATGCGCCAAAACGCTCAACTCATCATTTGTATGAATATCAAGATCGACATTCAAATGGCCTTGTTCCAGTTCATGGGCCGAATGGGTGATTTTCCGGAGTGGTCCTAAAATGTTCCTGACAATCCAAAAGAGCAAAACGCAGAATACCAGAAGCCCGATGCCGGTGATGATTAAATTATTATAGATATTCGACCAAATGGCACTGGTTTGTTTGGACATCGGGATGCCGGAAAAAATAATTCCGACCGTCTCGCCATCTGGTCCGGACAAGGGATGGTAAAACACTTTCATCGGTTTTCCAAGGACTAAGGTTTCACCAATCTTGTTTTTCTTTTCTTCAAATAAAATTTTCCTCAGCGGCGGATTATTGAGCAGAGTCCCGACGAGTCGTTCGCCCTTTTCATTTTTCAGCGTGGTAGCCACCCGGGTTTCTCCCGCAAATGTCGTAAATTCCAAGCCGAAAAAGTCTTTCATGCCATCAACCCAGTCGTTGGAATCAAGGCGGTAACCGCCTGTGATGGCTCCAATGACCTTGCCGCCCCTATCACGTATCGCCACCGTGCCTCGCAACGATAGTGAAATATTATCCGTCGATGAGCAAAAAAATGTGCGAATCGGTTTTCCCTCGAAGGCATCAATGACATCCGGACGTTGGGCAACGGAATCACCGGTTTTTTCGACATGATTTGATCGAACCAATACGTTTTTTTGAGAATCAATCACAGTAATGAAATCGGCCTTACGCAATACTTTGTAATCCTCGATTGCCTTCAAGATTTTTTCCCGGTCATTAGTTTGATACGCATCGAGGAATTGTATATCCTGAGTCATACCTTGAAGCTGATTGCCGAGTATATCACCCAAGCCCGACAATTGATGCTCTGTATCACGTGCCACCATTGTGATTTCGCGGTCAAACGAGTCTTGCACTGCTTTTCGAAATGCCAGTGTACTGACGATTAATGTGATTGACATTAACAGCAGTGTCACGCAAATGACGGGAAAAAGTATTTTTCCGGCTACACCACGAAGGATTCTCATTGTCGGATATTAACTCCATTGGAATTGTTAATCATCTAGTGGTTTTTTTGTTCACGAAATCGGTTGTCATGTTAGTGACTATTTCCATTTTAGGCCAAAAAACGATCTTTTCAAAAACTAATACATATTTTTTGGTATAATATTGAACGCGACATAGTTTTGGATGATGTTGTGGTTTCATGGCTTTGCTGACTCTATCTTTTTTATAAAGTGCTGTTATACTGATTTTAGCGAACATGTTTCCAGTAACGGTGTTGCAACAGTAAAATGCCGCTTTTGGTGATTGTGCCGGTTTGTCGGAGAAAAGGTAATATGCAAATGATGATGGGACGATGGAAATACAAAAACCGTTTGTTCGGTAGCGTCCTTGTGATGGCGTCGAGATTTGTACCAATTACCCAACACGAGGATGAATGACAATTTTCCTTTTCGGGGATTGCGCGGCCCGGTTACCGGAGTGAGTACACTGCGCTTCATTCCCGGTTCATTATAATTTCGATAACGTCACGAACAACTTCACATGACAACCCAAAACGCAATCGCCGAATACATTACCGAACTGGACCGGCTTTACAACGCGGGCAATGCCACGGAGCATACGTATCGGCCTGCGCTGCAACGATTGTTGGAAGACCTGACTTCGGGCTTGACGGTGACCAACGAGCCTCGGCGGATTGCCTGCGGTGCGCCCGATTACATTCTCACACGGGGCATCATTCCCGTCGGATACGTTGAGGCGAAAGACATCGGCGAGAATCTCAACGACAAGAAACACAAAGAGCAGTTCGACCGCTACAAGCAATCGCTCGGCAATATCATCTTCACCGATTATCTCACGTTCCAGCTTTTTGAAAACGGTGAATTGGTGACTTCCGTGACGATTGGTCATGTCATGCAGGACGAGATTAAAGCCGATCCGTCGCATTTTAAGACGTTGGAAACGCTGATCTGGCGTTTTGCAGGTTACGAAGGCCGGGGACTTCAAACTGCCGAGCAACTGTCGAAGGCGATGGCGATCAAGGCCGTACTCTTGGCAAAAAGCATCGAGGAAGCGTTGTACGACGACGAAAGGAGAGCGGCCACTTCTACGATTACCGACCAGTTGCTGGGGTTTCGTGAAGTGTTGATCCATGACATCCCACCCGGGGAATTTTCGGACATTTACGCCCAAACCATTGCGTATGGCATGTTCGCCGCCCGGCTGAACGACACAACGCACACGAAATTCACGCGAGGTCGAGCGGCGGAACTGATTCCTCATTCCAATCCTTTTTTGCGGAAACTTTTTCAGTACATCGCCGGTTTCGATCTTGACACCCGCATCAGTTGGATCGTCGATGCTCTTGCCGATTTGTTCAATCATGCGGACATGGCGGCGATTCAATGCGAATTCAGTCAAAAAGATCACGACCCGGTGATTCACTTTTACGAGACCTTCCTTGCCGAATACGATCCGGCCTTGCGAAAAAGTCGCGGTGTGTGGTACACGCCTTTGCCCGTTGTTCGGTTTATCGTGCAGGCGGTCGATCATATTTTGCAACACGAATTCGGTCTTGAGCAGGGACTTGCTGACAATTCAAAAATCAAAATTCCGGCACAAGGTAAGAACAAGCAGGGCAAGCCCGGTATTTCGGAAGAGCGGGAATTGCACAAGGTTCAGATTCTCGATCCCGCCGCTGGGACGGGCACCTTTCTTGCGGAGACGGTCCGTGTCATTCATTCCCGTTTTGCCAAGCAGCAGGGAATGTGGGCGGAATATTGCAGATACCATTTGATACCCCGGCTTAATGGCTTTGAAATTCTCATGGCCAGTTACGCCATGGCCCATTTCAAACTGGATATGACGCTCCGTGAAACGGGGTTTACCGGCAACGGCGATGCCCGATTTCGGATTTTTCTCACCAACACGCTGGAACAAGCCCCCGAACGTGTGCCGGAACTGTTTATGGCGCAATGGCTGGCCCGCGAAGCGGAAGAAGCGAGACGAGTCAAACGCGATATCCCTGTCATGGTCGTGATGGGCAATCCGCCGTATAGCGGCGAAAGCCAAAATAAAAACATCGGCACATGGCTTAATGCTCAGATGGACTCCTACAAAAAAGAGCCGTCTGGAGAAAAACTACAAGAGAAAAATTCTAAATGGCTTAACAATGATTATGTAAAATTTATCTGTCTCGGACAACACTTTATTGAGAAAAACGGCTCCGGTATATTGGCATTTATCAATAGTAACAGTTTTTTGGATAGCCCTACTTTTCGCGGAATGCGTTGGAATCTATTGAAAGCATTCGACAAGATTTATATTCTTGACCTGCATGGTAACAGCAAAAAGAAGGAAACCGCCCCCGATGGCGGCAAAGACGAAAATGTCTTTGATATTACCGAAGGCGTTTCCATTAACATTTTTGTCAAGTCGGGCAAAAAGAAGGAAGGCGATCTTGCGGAAGTTTTTCACTATGACCTCTTTGGCAAGCGTATGGAAAAAGGCGATTTTCTCGAAAACAACACCCGGCACACTGTCAAATGGAAAAAGTTGAAGCCGAACGCTCCCTATTATTTCTTTAAAGCGAAAGATTTTTTAGGGCAAAGAGAGTATAAAAAAGGATTTAGTGTCAAGGAGTTGTTTCCGGTCAATTCCATCGGGATTGTGTCGGCACGGGATCATTTTACAATACAACACACAGCACGGGCGATGAAAAGCACAATCCATGAGTTTCTCCGATTGAATACAGAGGTTGCCCGCGACAAATTTGACTTGGGAGAAGACACAAGAGATTGGAGCGTTGCCGGTGCCAAACAAGATTTAACGTCTCATCCTGATTTCAGTAAGATTGTAGCAATCAACTATCGCCCATTTGATAAACGATTTACCTATTATACAGGTAATTCAAAAGGATTCCATTGTATGCCTCGTGGTAATGTCATGCAGCATTTTTTGAAGGGCGAGAATGTTGGTTTGACAATTTCAAGGCAAACGAAAATGGATTCCTGGGGACATATATTTGTTACGAATGCCCCAACAACCGCCCTATTTGTTGAAATAAAGGACAATTCAAATAATTTCCCCCTTTATCTTTACCGGGAAGAGGTACTCAAAAACGGCAAGGAACGCATTTTCGAGGCCAAAACGCCCAACATGAACACCAAGATCGTCAGCGAAATTGCCGAGCGTTTAAACCTGAAATTCACCGAAGAAAAGGAAGCCTCAAAGAAAACTTTCGCTCCGATAGACATTTTGGACTATATTTATGCGGTGCTGCACTGCCCCACGTATCGTGAGCGTTACAAGGAATTTTTGAAAATCGATTTTCCTCGCGTGCCTTACCCGGAGGATGTGAAAAACTTTCAGAAACTGGTAAAACTCGGCGCGAGGCTACGACAATTGCACTTGATGGAAGGTGTCGAACCGCTCCCGACTATGGCGAATTACCCCGTGGCCGGGTCGAACGAGGTGGAGAAATGGCAATACGTTCCGGGTACCAGATGGGGCCGTGTTTACATCAACGACGAGCAATATTTCGATCATGTGCCGTCCGAAGCGTGGGAATTTTACATCGGCGGTTATCAACCCGCCCAAAAATGGCTCAAAGACCGAAAAGGCCGCAAATTGAACTACGACGACATCCAACATTATCGAAAAATCATCCGCATCTTGAAAGAAACCGGGCAGGTCATGCTGGAAATTGGTGAGGTTATGAGGTAAAATCATTGGTATCCGTTCACGCAATATCTGGAGACGTCGAGTGACTAAGGGTATGACTTGGGATGGTATTCGCGTAGTTACTAAGGGTGGGCATTTCAGCAAATCCCTTAGTAACAAAGCTTACATCCCCCTTAACTTTACTCCCTTAGTACGCATCTCTACGTGGTACAATGCCCGTGAACTGTTACAATAATAGTTTCTTGCCACGATGCGGTAATCACACTTTTTTTGAATTTGGAATACGGTATCACCATGACAGGCACGGCGGTTGGCGCGATTGAGTTTTCGAGTATCGGGATCGGGTATCGGGTGCAGGACGAGATGCTGAAGTCGGCGTCGGTCGAGCTTCTGATCGCCCGGACGATTTGCAGCGGCAAGTATTTGATTGTCGTCGGCGGCAACATCGACGCCGTCGAGGCCGCGATGCAGACGGCGTTGGCGGTCGGCGACGACGCGGTGATTGATCATCTGACGGTGGCCAACGCGCACGAGGCGGTCTTTCCAGCGATGGCGCAATCGGTCGTGCTGTCGCCGGAAGACATCGGTGCCCTCGGCATTATCGAGACGTTCAGCGGCGTGAGTGCCCTGGTCGCCGCCGATTACGCCGGAAAAGCCGCCCACGTGACGCTCTTCCGGCTGCATCTCGCGATGGCACTCGGCGGCAAGGGGCTGTTGCTGATGACCGGCTCCGTTTCTGATGTCACCGCCGCCGTCCAGGCCGGAGCAAACGCCGTCCGCCAACGCGGTCTGCTCGTCTCCGAAATCGTCATCCCGCGCCCCAGTATGGAGTTGTTTCAGGATTATATCTGAAATGTGTCGACCATAAGATTTTCACAAAAGGCACAAGGAAAAATGTCAGGCTATTGCCGTTCGGCAGTATAGCAGATACAAACTCACTTCAAGAACTGACATCAGAGGCATGGAACAAAAGAATCAAGACGAACGCGGCAAAAAAATATATGAATTACCACGTAGAACAAGGACGTTAATTGACTGTAAGACGCAAGCACTCTCCTCACAGCGCGTCGTAATGCGACCCGATTAACTTCTTGTTTCTAAAAAACTCAAAATAAGATGACAACGATCTTGTCCCACATGAAATTCTGGCCGCGCTTTGCGACACGGTTTCTTTCCGGGGTGGCCGATCTTGTCTGTCCGCCGAATTGTCTTGCCTGTTATGAACCGTTGGATCGTAGTGTCCCGTCGCATTATTACTGCGGCGAATGTTGTCGGCGGATGATTGTTGACGTTTCGGAATATTGTCCGGTATGCGGGGCGATCGGGCGATTGCCACCGAATACGGGAAAGTCGCACGGAGCTTCGCCGGGTTGCCGGGAATGCGAGCGGCAGGAATACCGATTTTCTCGAACCGTCGTGCTGGGGCATTACACCGATTCGCTGCGTTCGCTCATTCTCGACATGAAAAGCGACCGCGATGGCATTCTGGCGACGAACATGGCGAAGCTGCTCCTCAAATCGCGGGAACGCGAACTGTGCGACCTTGCGCCGGAAATCGTCGTGCCCGTGCCGATGCACTTTGCGCGGCGGTTTTTTCGCGGAACGAACAATCCCGTCTTTTTCGCAAAGGAAATCGGGCACACACTGGGCATTCCGGTTGGAACGCGACTTGTCCGCCGTACACGTTACACGAAGCCGCAATTTCATCTTAAACCTCGACAACGTTACCGCAACGTACTCGGAGCTTTTGCGTTTGTAGGCCGCAAAAATGCCGTCGCCGGAAAGCGCGTGCTGATCGTTGATGATGTCATGACGACCGGTGCAACCTGTAACGAAGTCGCCCGCGTTCTTCGCGAAGCCGGGGCCGCTTCGGTGGGTGTCGCGGTCTTCGCACGCGCGATGGGCAAACACGACCCGCTCAACCCGACCGAAAAACCGATTGACGCGTAACAAGTCAGAGCCCGAAACGTAAGTGAGTGACAAGTTCGCTGCGTCACCCTGTGACGCACATCCGGCCGTCACTTTGTTTCACTCTGTCCTGGCCTGCGGAAGTTCGTTGGGCGTGATGAATCCATCACCGTTCTTATCGTAGCGACCAAAAAGCGCCAAATCTTCGTTGGTAAAATTCGGGGCACAGAATTCATAAAGCGACACTTGGCCATCGCCGTTCAGGTCGCGCTTCACAAACCAGTCAGGCAAACCCGCAGTCGGGGCGGCGTAGCGTTTCGTTTGACCGGGGGGCATACGCCCCTGAAACGGCACACCTTCCTCGTTTTCTTCATCCGTTGCATCTTCCGGATTTTGAACCTCTTCGGCAAGTTCGTCTTCGCTCAAAGAAGGCCGCTCGGCAATGGATTGCGTTTCAGGAATCTGGCGTGTTGAAGTCGATTGGGTAATGGGGCGGAAAATCCCTTCAGGGCGTTTTTGTTCGAAAATCACTTGGCTATCGATCAACTGCTGCAAGGGATACGGATTGTGGATCGTTCGCCCACGGGAAAATTTTTCGATATGTGTTGCAATTTCATCCAGCGTCAAAATTCCGTCGCCGTTCAGGTCGATCACCTGTGGTTTTCCGGACAATTTTCCGTACCATTCGTCAAATTCAAGCTGACCATTGCCGTTTGTATCATATTTGCTGATAAGGTTTTCCATATATCGCAGTAACTTGGCAGAGATGGGGCGCGAGATGATCGCCCGGTCGGCGAGAGGGCGGACTTCAAATTCCTCTTGTGGATTTTCGTCCCTAATATCAGGAACCGTACCTGGCCCGGTCACCATTTCCGGTTCCTTATTTTCATCCTCAGATTGTTCCGACTGTTCCGTTGGCCGTCCGGGACGTTGTCCCGGAATAAATTGTCCAGTCTGTCCAGTTGGCCTTCCTTGTACACCTTGACCAAACTGACCTCCTGCCCCACCTTGACCTCCCGGCCTTTGACCACCTCCAGGTTGCATTCCGGGTGGCATCCCCCCCGGTCCACCTTGGCCTCGCTGGCGACCACCGGGCGGTTGTGCCAAAACGAGACTGAAAGACAAAAATAGCAATAATACGCAAAATAACAAAAGACGGCAATATATCGTGTTTTTCATGTTTTAGCAAACTCCATAGAATATCATTACAAAATGTATTGTTTTTAATAATTGTATCGCTGAACCGGCCAATTTTCATTGATTCAAATCGGGAATTAGTTTATAATATACTCAAGAAACGTTTTGATTTCAACAAAAGAAATGTTTTGTAGCAGATTTTTGGATTTAGATTTTGGATTGTAGATGCCAATCACCCACAGGTTGAGTTTCTTGCTGAGATGTTACTAAGGGAAGAATCATGGGGAAGTGTGCTTGATGTTACTAAGGGGGTTATCGGAAACTCACCCTTAGTAAGTATGTGAAGACCACCCTAAACTATGCCCCCTTAGTTGCTCGTATGTGAATTTTCCTGTGATATGAGTGAACTGTTACGATGATTGTAATATTTGCAATCAAAATCTTTTGTAGTTCTGTGAGTGGTCGCCTTTATCCCACCTTTGGCCGCTCTGAGAATCAAGGATGATTTTTTGACTCGATTTTAAAGGGAGTACGGCTACGATGATGATCTTCGCCGATGCGCTGGCCAAGGCCCAGCTTTTCAACCAACGACAATTACAGATCGTACGCGACACCATTGCCGGTGGCGGTCGCATGTCAACCATTTTGACGCAACTCGGTGCGCGTACCGAAGAGGAAGCGTTTCATTACCTCGCCATGACCCTCGGCATGAGGTTGCTCGATTTGAGCAAAACGGAAGTTGACGAGGAAATATTAAAGACCTTCCCGATGAAAATGGTGCATCGCTACGGCGTGTTCCCGGTCGGGTACGATCCCGACGGTTCGCTGGTCGTCGCAACGGGCAATCCGTTCGATTTGTACGCCATTGACGCCATTTCCGCAGCGGTCAAGGTGCCGGTAACGCCGGTGGTCACGCTGCCGTCGGAACTGGCGAAATTGATTAAGACCTACCTCGGCGTCGGGGCGGAAACGATCGAAGGGCTGCTCGCCCAAGCCGGCGAGGACGATGGCGTCGAAATGCTCGAAGAACTCGAATGGGACCAAAGCGGCGACGCGGCCATGGCGCAGGAAGCGTCGGTCGTCCGGCTGGTCAACGACATTCTCACCGAAGCCATCGACGCCCGTGCGAGCGACATTCACATCGAAG
>Ga0123353_10017927_pt1 | contig 10439 bp, 8 predicted proteins | sample TergutLab28metaG_3_FD_92763 | JGI IMG/M metagenome (GOLD analysis project Ga0123353, IMG submission 92763) | Labiotermes labralis P3 segment gut microbial communities from Petit-Saut dam, French Guiana - Lab288 P3 | ecosystem: Host-associated > Arthropoda: Insects > Digestive system > Gut ...
GCTAACGACCGCCACGCGGTTTTGGCGAAAGCGGTGAAACACGCTGCCCCAGTACGTTTGCTGGTATTGCAAGGCCGCTTCTTCTTCGGGGGCGTACACCTCAACGTCCGTGCTCATTCTCGCTCACCTCACTCATACTTGATCCGCGGATCGGCAACGGCGTACAGGATGTCCGCCACCAGCGCGCCGATCAGCGTGAGCATCGCCAGCATGGCGTTGACGCCCAGGATCACCGGATAATCGCGCGTATTGACCGCGTCGATGGAGATTTTGCCCAGGCCGGGGTAGCCAAACACCGTCTCGGTCATCACCGCGCCCGAGAACAGCATGGGGATCCAGAAACCCAGCAGGGTGATGATCGGTATGATCGCGTTGCGGAAGGCATGCCGGTAGATAACCACCTTTTCGCGCAGGCCCTTGGCCCGGGCGGTGCGGATGTAATCTTGCCGGATGACCTCCAGCATGCTCGATCGCATATATCGCATGAAGCTGGCGGTGGAAGAGAGGCCCAGCACAATGGCGGGAAGGGTGGTGTGCCAGGCGATGTTGATCCACCGCGTCAGCCAGTCGGCATTTCTAAGCATTGGGTTTTGCATACCGGACAGTGGGAACAGCCGCAGATCCACGGCCAAAAAACGGATCAGCAACAGGCCAAAGAAGAACGTGGGCATGCTGATGCCGATCAATGAAAAGATGGTGGCGGAGGTGTCCATTAGCGAGCGCTGCTTGGTGGCGCTGATGATGCCCACCGGAATGCCTATAAGCATCGAGATGCACAGCGCGGCGATGGACAAAAGGAAGGTAGGCCCAACAAAGTCGCCCAGCAGCGCGGTAACGGGCCGCTTAAACCTGGTCGAGAACCCCAGGTTGCCCTGGAGCGCCTGCTCGATCCAGTTGATGAACTTTTGATGGATGGGAAGCGAAGGATTCAGCCGCTCGGCCAAAATCGCCTTCTGTTCGGCGGTCATGTTCGGGTCCATCATGGTGGATGTGGGGCCGCCGGGCGCCGCCTCCATCAGCAAGAACAAGATGAACAGAATGCCCAGGAACACGGGGATCATCTGCAAAAGCCGCCGGATGATATAGGTTCTCATCGCGCGCCCCTCTTTCTATGCATAAAAAAAGGATACGAGGAAGGGCTTGCGCCCTTCCTCGGGTACGCGCGGCCTTACCGCAGCGTGTTGAAGCACATAAAGGTGTAGCCGTTGCCCAGGTAGGAAATGAGGGTGACGCCCTCCAGCGCCTTGATCGCCTCGGCGTTGTCCACATTGGCCGAAAGCTGCGCAAGGTCGATCTGGCCCAACTCCAGGGCGGCCAGCTTGGTGGTGTCCGGAACGATCGTGATCAGGATGCCCTCGATCTTCGCAGCCCTGTCCGCATTCCAGTAATCGGGGTTGGCGTTGAGGACGAGGTACTGGCCGGCCTGATACTCTTCCAGCACGAATTTACCGCTGCCCACCGGCGTATGGTTGAAGGACAGGAAGTGATCCATGTCGCCTTCGTAGATGTGCTTGGGCGCGATGCCGTAGGTGAAGTGCTGGATGTTGGCCGGAGACGCATCTTTGAAGGTGAAGGCGATGGTTTTCTCGTCGATCACCTCGATGCCGGTGAGGGTGTCCGCCTCGCCGGCGGCATACTCAGCGAAGCCCTCCAGGCCGGAGACGGCGTACAGGCGCGGGCCGGTATAATCCGGGGCGGCGACGGTCATGTAGGTGAAGAACACGTCCTCGGCGGTCATGGGCACGCCGTCGGAGAAGGTGATGCCGTCGGCCAGCGTAAAGGTGTAGGTGCGGTTGTCGTTGCCGAGCTCCCAGGTGGCCAGATACGGCACGTACTCGGCTTCGCGGTTTACGGTGGCAAGGCCTTCGAACACCAGGTCCACGATGTAGGCGTCGTACACGTTATTGGAATAGACGGGGTTGAACACGCCGTCGAAGCTGGTTTCGCCAAACTTCAGGATCTGGTCGCCTTCCAGGGTCACATCGTCCAGAATCAGGTTGGAGACCCAGTTGGCGTACGTATCGATGTTCATGCCGGAAACGCGGTCGTTCACGCCCCAGATCTCCGAGCGGTAGGCCACGATGGAGGTGGCAACCACGTCGTTCATGATCGTGGCCCACTCCTTGTAGATGGCGGCGCGCACGTCCTGATCGAAGGAGGCGAGGCCGTCGGCGATCAGCTGCTGGGCATGCTCGTTGAAGTAACCGGAGGCGTTGAAGCCGCCCTCTACGAACGCTTCGTAGTCGAACAGACCGCCGGAAGGATCGGGCTCGGCGGAGAGGGAGAAGCCCATGGTGTAGATGTCAAAATCCTTCTCGAAGGGCGGGGGATCCATGGTGCGCGTAACGACGGTATTGAAGTCCATCAGGTCGATCACCAGATCCACGCCGATCTGCTTCCAGGTATCGAGCGCCATGGAAGACAGGGTCACCGGCCACGGGGAGTCTTCGTACACCAGCCAGGTGAGGGTGAGCTTCAGGCCGTCTTCGTTGTAGCGGTAGCCGTCGTCGCCCAGGGCCCAGCCCGCCTCGTCCAGCAGGGCCGCCGCCTTGTCCAGGTCAAACTCGTAGCGGTTGAGCTCGCTCTCGTCCGGGAACGCCCAGGAGGAGGGGGAGATGGGCGCCAGGCCTACACGGGCGATATCCGTGGAGCCGTACTGCGCCAGGATGAAGTTCTCGCGGTCCAGCGCGTACAGCAGCGCCTGGCGGACCCGCTGGTCGCCCAGCTTGGGGCCGGGGGTGAGCGTGGAAGGATCCGGCGCATTGGCGAGGGCGCCCGCGCACAGTACGGCGAGCATCACCAGCGCGAGCAACAGGGAAGTAAGTTTCTTCATTTCAGGGGAACCTCCTTCTTTTTGTTTCGACGCGTCTCGCGTTTTGCATCTTCGGCGAAACGGTCTCCCACGGTTGCCTTACTAGTCATCTATTCTACACCATATCGAATGTATATATCAATAGCATAATGAAACTTTTATGCTTTTTCTTGCAAAAAAAGAACGCCCGGCACGCCGTTTGCGCCGGGCGCTCTTTAATTGGATGTTTTACACTACTTGCCGATAGAAAATAGCATTATTCCCCCGCTTTCCTGGCCGCGATCTCCTCTTCCAGCACCTCCACGGCGCGGATCAGCTGCACGTCCTGATCGTGGGGGATCGAGGTGCCGCGCACCCGCAGCTCCTCCGGCTGTTCCACCACCACGTGGGGCATGATGCCGTTTCCGTGGATCACGGCGCCCGACGGGGTGAAGTAGCGCATGGTGGTTAGCTGCATGGCCGTTCCGTGGGCCGGGAAGGTGCGCACCTCCTGCACGATGCCCTTGCCGAAGGTTTGGACGCCCACCACCTTGGCAACCCCGCGGTCCTTGAGGGCCCCGGTGAGGATCTCCGAAGCGCTGGCCGAGAACTCGTTGACCAGCACCACCAGCGGGATGTCGTACCTGCCGTCGTAGGAGAAGTAATCCGAACGCGTGCCGTGCCGATCCTCGGTGTACATCACCAGGCCGGCGTCCAGCAGCTCGTCGGCAATGATCACCGCGTCGGCCACGTACCCGCCGGGGTTGTCGCGCAGGTCGATCACCAGGCCGCGCGCCCCATGCTTTTTAAAGAACGCCAGGGCGTCCCGAAAGCCGCGCACGTCGGTGCCGGTAAACTCATACAGCTGCACGTAGGCGATGTCGTTGTCCAGCATCGTATACTCTACGTTGTTGATCTCTATGGTTTGGCGGGTGATGGTCAGGTCGAAGGGCGGCTCCTCGCCGCGCAGGAAGGTGATGGTGACATCGGTGCCCGGCGTGCCGCGCATCTCGCTTACGGCCTGGGACATGGTGGAGCCAAAGAACTGCTCGCCGTTCACCGCCACGACCTTGTCACCGCGCTGCACGCCCGCGCTCTCGGCCGGGCTGTTGGAAAACACGCGCACCACGGTGATCAGGTGATCGTCGGCGCCCTCGATCAGCTGCATGCCGACCCCGGCGTAGGTGCCGCTGCGCTCCTCGAGCATCCTTTCCATGCCTTCCCTGGAGATGAAGGCCGTGTAAGGATCATCGAGGGAATACAGGATGGTTTCGGCCGCGAACTCGAGCATCGCGTCCACATCGGGCTCCTCGATGTAGTACAGCTCCACGTTGCGTATGATCTCGTCCAATAACCGAAAGCGCTGCAAGCGCTCGTACTCGCTCTTGGGAATGGTGACCGTCTCTTCTCCGGAAAACGCTCTGATACCCGGAATCGCGCCGCTCGCCGCCACGGGCAGGCAAACGCACACCAGCAGCGCCGCCCCCAGCATCAAGGCAAACCAACGCTTTGCGCGCATCTTCATCGGTGGCATACTTCCTTTCCTTCCAAATCCGCTTTGCATCCCCGCCTCCGGGGCGGTATAGCTTGCCCGCTCACGCGCGGGCTAACCCTTCATGGCGCGCCGCCTCCATCACCGCCCGGGCCACCGCGGGCGCCACCCGCGGGTCCAGCGCGGTGGGCAGCAGCCCGGTCTCGCTCAGCCCTTCCTCGGGCGCCAGCGAAGCCAGCGCCCGGGCCGCCGCCAGCTTCATTCCGCGGCTGATTTCCCGGGCGCGGCAATCCAACGCGCCGCGAAAGATACCGGGAAACGCCAGTACATTGTTGATTTGATTGGGAAAATCGCTCCTGCCCGTGCCCACCACCCGCGCGCCGCCGGCCAATGCGTCCGCCGGCATAATTTCCGGCGCCGGGTTGGCGAGGGCAAATACGATGGCGTCGCGCCGCATCGTGCGCACCATGTCGGCGGTGAGCAGGTTGGGGCCGGACACCCCCAAGAAAAAATCGGCTCCCGCGAGGGCCTGCGCCAGCGAACCGGCGATTCCCCGGGGATTGGTGCGGGCCACGATGGCGCGCTGCACGTGGTTGGACGCGCCGGCCACGATGCCCGCGCGGTTCACCAGCACGATGTCTCCCACGCCCATCTCCAGCAGCATCTCGGCGCAGGCGGTGCCCGCCGCGCCCGTGCCGCTGACCACCGCGCGCACCTCGGCCGCGCGCCGGCCGGTGATCTTCAGGGCGTTGGTGAGGGCCGCGGCCACCACCACGGCGGTGCCGTGCTGATCGTCATGAAACACGGGGATGTCCACCTCGGCCTGGAGGCGGCGCTCCACCTCGAAGCAGCGGGGCGCGGCGATATCTTCTAAATTGATGCCGCCAAATCCCGGCGCGATGAGGCGCACCGTGCGCACGATCTCGTCCACGTCCTTGGTGTCCAGCATGATGGGGATCGCGTCCACATCGGCAAAGGCCTTGAACAGCAGCGCTTTTCCCTCCATCACCGGCAAACCGGCCAAGGGGCCGATATCGCCCAGGCCCAGCACGGCCGTGCCGTCCGACACCACGGCCACGGTGTTCCACTTGCGGGTGTAGCGGTAGGCGGCGTCCGGCTCCCCGGCGATCACCTTGCAGGGCTCGGCGACGCCGGGGGTGTACGCCACCGCCATTTCCTCCATGGTGGCAACGGGCGCGCGGCCTATGATGCCGATCTTGCCCCGCCAGCGCTCGTGGGCTTCCAGCGCCTGCCGCCTGCCCTCCTCGGCTCCCATTCGATCTTCTCCTTCATTTTGCGTCGAACTTTGCGTCAATTCAGGTTGCGGGGCTTGTCCTTGCCGCTCTTGCCCAGCAGCAGGAGCAGCTTGAAGGTTACCGCGTTGTCGAACTTGCGCAGATCCAGGCCGGTTTGCCGCTGCACCTTGTCCAGGCGGTACACCAGGGTGTTGCGGTGGATGTACAGCTGCCTGGCGGTGTCCGAGAGGTTCAAATCCTTCTCAAAGAACATTTGGATGGTGTGCAGCATCTCCTCGTTGAACAGGCGCGAGGTCTTGCGGTTGAACAGAATGCTGTGGTAGCGTGCGCCGAGCTCCCGGGGCGTATCCGTAAGGAAGCGCTCCATCACCAGGTGGCGAAACACGAACAGCGTGCTGTTGGGCCGGAAGGTGCGGCCCACCTCCATGGCGCGGCGCGCCTCGCGGAAGGACTCGCCGATGGCGGCCAGGGTGCGCTTGGGCTCGCCGATGCCGATCATGCAGCCGTGGCCGGTTTCGTCCATCAGCGTTTGGGCGATGGCCTCGCCGAGCTGGCTCAGTTCCTCAAAGGATTCCAGCTGATCCATCACCTTGAGCAGCACCACGGTGTGGCGGTCCATGTCGATCACCAAATCGCCGTTGGCGCGGGGCACCAGCTCTTCCAACTGCTGGAACGCCGATTCGTTTTCGGTCTGCCGCACCTGCAGCACCAGGGCGCAGCGCTCCCGCTCCATCTCGATTTGATGCTCGTTGGCCAGCGCTTCCATCTCCGGCCCGGTCAACTCCTCGCGCAGCACGCGGCGGTACACATCGTAGCGGCTGGCAATGGGCGCATCCCCGCGGCCCATCGCCTGCACCATGGCGCCGGCCAGCACGACGATATCGTGGGTAACGCCGCCCAGCATCTCGGCGCACAGCACCAGCGGCGAGATGATGTCCACCAGCAAAAAGATGCGGTCGTCCAGGGTGGTGGGAACGCCCGGCTCCATGGAATCGGGCAGCAGGAGCTTGAGGGGCTGGACATCGGGCAAAAGCACGTTCCCCTCCTCGTCCAGCAGCCAGATGGGCTGGGTAAGGCGGGAAAGCACCTGTTGGATTTGGTTCAAAAATCGTCTTTCGGGTACCAATGCCATTCTCCTCTCCAAACCGTCCGGCGCGCGCCGGGCCAGGTCTTTTGCGTCTCTTCGCACACGTTCCATATTATAATACATTTTTCCCAGAAAAACCAGCATATAAGCGGATGTTTTTTCGTTTTTCCTTGGAAAATCCGCAAATTTGGCGCCTTAAATCAAACATAATGCGCAAGCGAGTACAAAAAAGAGCCGGCATGAACACCGGCTCTTGGAAAACGAAGCGACGGATAAAGCGGCGGGTTAGCGGCTGGAGATCGTCTCTTCCGTATCCTTGTCGAAAAAGTGGAGGCGGTTGGAGTCGAAAGCCACCTTGATGATGTCGCCGGCGCGGGCGGTGGAGCGCGGATCGACCCGGGCGACGATGTTCTCTTCCTTGCCGGTGGTTTTGAGGTACAGGTAGGTCTCCGAGCCCATGAGCTCCACGACCTCCACCTTGCTCTCGATCACGCTGTCGGGCGAGTGAGACAGGAACACTTCCTCGTCGTGAATGTTCTCGGGGCGGATGCCCATGTAGATTTCCTTTTCGACATAGGATTCGTCGATGAACTTGGCGATCTTGCTGGCCGGGATCTTGATGCGGTTCTCGCCGAAGGTGGCGACCACGTCCTTGCCCTCTTTGCCGAGCATTGCCGAAAAGATGTTCATCTGCGGGCTGCCGATAAAGGAAGCCACGAACAGGTTGCACGGATAGTCGTACAAGGCCTGCGGCGTATCCACCTGCTGGATAAAGCCGTCCTTCATCACCACGATGCGGGTGCCCATGGTCATGGCCTCGGTTTGGTCGTGGGTTACGTAGATGAAGGTGGTTTGCAGGCGCTGGTGGAGCTTGGTGATCTCGGTGCGCATGGCCACGCGCAGCTTGGCGTCCAGGTTGGAGAGGGGCTCGTCCATCAGGAACACCTTGGGATCGCGCACGATGGCGCGGCCCAGGGCCACGCGCTGGCGCTGCCCGCCCGAGAGGGCCTTGGGCTTGCGGTTGAGCAGGATCTCAATGCCCAGGATCTTGGCCGCCTCTTGCACCAGGCGGTCGATCTCCGCTTTGGGCTTGCGGCGCAGCTTCAGGCCAAAGGCCATGTTGTCGTACACCGTCATGTGGGGATAGAGCGCGTAGTTCTGGAACACCATCGCGATGTCGCGATCCTTGGGGGCCACGTCGTTCACCAGGCGATCGCCGATGTACAGCTCGCCGCTGGTGATCTCTTCCAGGCCCGCCACCATGCGCAGCGTGGTGGACTTTCCGCAGCCCGACGGGCCGACCAGTACGATAAATTCTTTGTCTTCGATGTCCAAGTTGAAGTCGCTAACGGCAATGACGCCCCCAGAGTACTCCTTGGTGATGTTCTTCAACGATACGCTTGCCATCCCAGATCCTCCTTTTTCGATAAAAGCAGTAACAGGATTAAGAAACTAAGGGCCGGTCACATTCTGCCGGCACTCTTCATTGGTTTTATTATAGCTTGCGAAGCTTGTCCGCGTAAAGCGTAGGATTCACCAAAGTTAGCAGAACGCATTTGTTCAGTCTCCCTCAGGAAAAATGGAAAAAGCGAGGAATTACAACAGGTTTTTTGCGTTATTACCATATGTTGTGTGCCTGCGCGGAGCCGTGCACAAGCCTGAAAACAACCACATTTCCATGAGTCCAAACGTAAGAGCGGGAGGATTTGTTTGAAATATGACATGCGCCCGTCACATTCGCTGTGGTACTATATCTGTAGTTCTTTGAGGGAGGATATTTGGAATGGATAGAGCGATCAAGCCTTACGGACAAGTGAAAGCGATGCTCGCAAACGCAAGCTCCGCATGGGAAAAGCTCGTTGCACACATTCGCTTTTACTACGTTTTAGACGAGTTGTGGGAGGAAGGCAATCCGGCACATAAGCACTACAACAACTTGCGCTTTCGGCGTGGCGGGAAAACGCTGGTCACGCTCTGCATCCGCGAGGGGTACTTTATCGCGTGCATCGTACTGGGCAAGGACGAGCGGGAAAAATTTGACCGGCAGCGGGAGATGTTTGGCGAAACAGTTCGCGGGCAATACGATGAAGCGCCCATATACCATGACGGTAAATGGCTTGGGTTTGACGTGCGCGACGAATCGCTGATAGATGACATGATCCGCCTGCTCCCCATTAAGCGCAAGCCCAATCGCAAACTATTGCCTAAAAGTGTAGAAAAGTGCGGTTGCCTTGATTTGGGTTTGTCGCACGAGGATATTACGAATTGCCTTCTATCATAACGCGAAATCCTTTCTTATTTTTTTACCCTCCCTCCGCCGTGCGCAGCGCCTCCACCGGCTCCATGCGCGCCGCCCGGAGCGCCGGATACACCCCGAAAAACAGGCCGATGACGCAGGCGAACGCGAGGGCGGCAAGCCGCATGCGGGGCGTGATGGGGATCAGTATGCCGATCAGCCGCTGGGCGCCCAAGGTGAGCGCGCCGCCGCTGAGCATGCCCAGCGCCCCGCCCATCAGCGCGTAGATCACCGCTTCAAACAAAAATTGCAGGCAGATCGTGCCCCGGGACGCCCCCAGCGCCTTGAGCACGCCGATCTCCCGCCGCCGCTCCCGCACCGACACCAGCATGATGTTCATCACCCCGATGCCGCCCACGGCCATGCAGATCACCGCCACGCAGGCCATCACCAGCAAAAAGATGCGCAGTATGCTGCGCGCGGCGTCCATCTCGGCCTGATAGGTGGTGGTTTGGTATTGGCCGCCGTAGCGCTGGGCCAGCGCCCGCGCCCCGGCCTCCCCGGCCTGCAAAGGATCGCCGGCGGCGAACACCGACAGGGCGATTTCGTGCACCTCCGCGCCGTAGATACCCTCAAACACCTGCAGGGGCAGCCATGCGCGGTTCGCCTGCTCCGGGGGTTTCGCTACCTTCATCTCGCCGATGTCCGCGTCCCCGGCCACCCCGATCACCCGCATGCGCCGGCCCGCCACGTCCACCCGCTGGCCCAGCGGATCGGCATGCCCGAACAGCGCCTCGGCCACCTCCCGCGAGAGCACCACCACTGCCCGGTGCTCCCGGGCGTCGCCGGGGTGCAAAAAGCGCCCGCTGCGGATCTCGAGGCCCTCGATGGTGGCGAGCTCGGGCTCGCAGCCCACCAGCAAAGTTTGCGCCACCTCGTCACGAAACAGAAGGGGCGCGGCGCGGTAGGCCACCGCGCTGGTGATCACCCCCGAGGCCGGCACGGCCTCGCGCACCAACTGCGCGTCCTCCCGCGCCAGGGCTCTCTCCTCCCCCTGGGCAGGGCGAATCCAGGCGCGGCCCACGCCGATGCGGGCCAGCTGGCTCTCCACCTCCACCTGGCCCGCGTCGCCGATGGCCGTCACCGCCATGATGGCCCCGATGCCGATGCCCAGGCCCAGCACGGTGAGCACCGAGCGCAGCGGCGTTTGAAACACGCTGCGCAGCGAGAGGAGCAGGGTATCCCAAACCCTCACGGCCCGCTCACCTCCACCAACTCGCCCTCGCGCAAATCGAAGGGCGGGTGCAGGATCACCACCGCATCTTCGGGCAGGCCGCGTATCGCCACGTGGAGCGCATCCTGCAGCCCGGTGCGCACCGGCACGCGCCAGGCCCTTTGCCCGTACACCTGCCAAACGAACGGCTCCGCCCCGTGATCCGCGAGGGCCTCCAGGGGCACCAGCGTCGCCTCTTCCTGGGCGCGGCAGATGATCTCCACGTCCAGCCGTGCGCCGGTGGGCAGGGCGATCGCGCGGTCGGGGGCCAGCTCCACCGCCACGCTGAGCACCCCGTCCTGCC
>Ga0123353_10017928_pt1 | contig 10439 bp, 2 predicted proteins | sample TergutLab28metaG_3_FD_92763 | JGI IMG/M metagenome (GOLD analysis project Ga0123353, IMG submission 92763) | Labiotermes labralis P3 segment gut microbial communities from Petit-Saut dam, French Guiana - Lab288 P3 | ecosystem: Host-associated > Arthropoda: Insects > Digestive system > Gut ...
AGTATTCGGAAGGTCCTGCAACCGGCCATCTCGACACAGGTTTTTCTTGGTTTCCCTGTGCCTAAAAGCAAATGCTGAGATGGTTCCCAAGATTCCAAGTTGCCACTAGATTGTTCTCATGTAGCCCTCCTGATTTAAATTTAGTAGTAACCAGTTTCATGTTTTGTATACATGTGAAATAACCACTGCCACCGGGTTACAACCCAATTGCAGTAAATAATAATAATAATAATAATAATTATTATTATTATTATTACTTAGCGTGAAAGAGTCGAACACTGAAGAGGGATCGGCCACGGCCGGTGTCAAGGTACCATATTGACATCCGCCGCGAAAGATTAAATCTCAAAAGTCTGCAAGTACAGCGGTCCATCTGCCGAGAATACAAATGGGTAGCCACACGTCTCGAAACAAGCCAGACACTTGTAAATAAAGCCAACTTGGTGCACAATTTTTCTTCGTATGTTTACTTCTTCTCTATAATGTTTCGGGCGACTATGTGCTCATCATCAGGAGAAACAACTGTATCTATGCGACACTTGGTACTTGTCACTCTGTATGGTATGCAGGGTGCACCCTGCAAACCATACAGTCATCCATACAGAGTGACAAGTACCAAGTGTCACATAGACACAGTTATTTCTCCTGATGATGGGAATATAGTCACCCGAAACATGTACAGAAAAGAAATAAACATACTAAAAAAAACTGTGCACCAAGTTGGCTTTATTTCCAAGATTACATAGGGATGCAGGTCAACAAAACACACAAAAAACCCCACACACGAGATCTCTTGCACCAACATCAGTACACTCCAACTTGTCACTTCAGACGTCATGCATTATTTCTGCAGAAGACTCAGGAAATTTGCATTAAGTCTCGAACTGTAGTAGCTATCACTCTGTCCCTTCAGTGTTATCTGACCTTCAGCTGTAATCTGCTTCACACACACACACACACATGAAAGTGACGCACTGCAGATGCAAATCGCTCATGTTGCACAAACACACTACATCGTTTCTTCGAAAGGTCAGGCCATTGATGGGGAAGAGCTGCACTCGTTTAAACGCACTAATGCCCTAATTCAGTACGGAAATAACTTTAGTGCCTACGACTACCTAATTCAACTTCCCTTTACCTTGCTGTAATTCTTATGCTGACCAACGCCTATAACCACAATAAGCCTATAGAGTCCATAAAATAGCCTATTGGTACTGCAGAAATACATAATTCTTTGCTGAACAAAAGAGAAAGCGAAAGTCAAGCATCTTTTGTCTTTGGCATATTTAATAAAAATGGACTGCTAGTCCCAGTGGCCGAGCGGTCTAAGGCGTAGGTCTGTAGCCACCCGCCAGCTAGGATCGTGGGTTCGAATCCCACTGGGGGGGGTTTGAATGTTGTGTGTTGTCAGGCAGAGGTCTCTGCGAAGAGCTGATCACTCGTCCAGAGGGACCCTACCGACTGTGCTGCGTCGCCGTGTGTGATCTAGAAACCTCGTGAATGAGGAGGCCATGGCCCACTGGGGGGGCCTTCGCGCCAAAAACAAACAAATGAAGTGGATTCCGCTGAAAGATTGACACACATCCAAACAATAACTGATCTCCAATGCACCTGAAGTAACCACCTTAACAATCGGATATGTGGTTCTACGGCATCTCAACGCACACCTACAACGCAGAACACTTACGGCGAATGTGTGATATGCAGAAAAAAATGTATATACGGGAATGCTTAGAACAGGAATGGGTACAGTGTGCTCTCTGACAATGTACACAGACTTTTCCAAAATATTTTTTACTTTATAAATACACAATTTCATGGTATATGTGTAAATATAATTTGGCTCACGTCCAAAAGGAATGTACGGCCTTCCCTGCGGCGATTTTCGCGCAACTCACGTTCTCACCTTTCGACCTCGCACACCGCCTTTTTCTGAGACTGGACAGTGAAGTGTGGATAGAAATTTCGCTCAAGGAACAGCGCTTTGTCGTTAAGCACACAACTCGTCAAACTCAATACATTTTTGTGGATACCTCCTGTACCGATTTTATTCCAATCGTATGGAATAGGAAAATATGGAACACATTTTATTTACGCCCATGAGCAGACTGTACCTTCCACTGCATCGATTTAACCTTTTAAAGCCTACTGGTTACGTGATGCACCAACTGGTTTAACATTCAACAACTGTACGCTCTGCCCACACTGTATTTATGTGTTTTGTATTTATATGAGAACGAACAGTGACTTGTGCCACCTACATCATAAACTGATTGGTTTTATAGCCGAGATGAAAAGTGTTTACAGCGCGGTACGAACTGGATCTTTTAAATACAGCAGTCTGCGCTCCGTCTTGGTTTAACGAAACTCATAAATACTGAATGGCATTACATGGGGATATTCTACGCCAAAATTCGCCCAAATCAGTAAAGGAATACGGAAATTACGGGTTAAAATTCACCTACACCCGTTGGTACAGCACGACTGTGGCTGCATCCACTCTCACGAAACTCACACCTGCTCCATATCCTATTGTTAAGAACTCGTAACCAGAATTCATGAAAATCCGACAAACGGTTTTCTCGTTGATACAAGCTCATACATGGATGGACGGACGCATGTGGTCTCCACATAAAGCTTCGTTTGTTTCAACCGTAAGGAACGCTTAAATACGTTTTTCTAAAATTCAGGAAAGTGCTAACGACATCTACACAGCACGCGATCACGCATTTCGATTGAGTAACATTGTGTTAGAAAATAACCCTACGCTTAGTTCTGCAAATGAGTATATTTCTGCCCCCCCCCCCCAAACCAAGTCTACACAGCAAAAAGCTACCAGTCCCTCAAGCATTCCGGCACGGCGGGGGGATCTGTCTCCATGTTCCTTACCGTGTTCACAACACTCCGCAACCGAAACCTAAGCTTACAGTGCCTTCGCTAAAATGGCAACACCCTAAATTTACGGTAATACCAATCAGACAGTCGTGCGTTCGTGCAACCACTGTAGCAGTGGAAAACCTATAAGTGTTACGTACTCTGAGTGTGTGTGTTGTAGCCTTAGTAATCCAACATGCAGTGCTCATGCGCCATTTTGTCATCTGTGGCCTGCCCCGCTCGACACCATTTTTCCACACTTAAAAATAAAAAAAACGATTTTGGGGGGGGGGGGGGAGGAAAGTTACTGAACATACAATGTGCGTTTCGATTTTCTCTACCACCGTTTGTCTGAAATATATTTCATTTCAGGAAGAAATGAGTGAGATATGATTAAATGTATATTGGTCTTCATGTAAAGTACCCGTTATTCTTGTCCGATTTTCATGAAGCTTGACTTTTCTCGACAGATTTTCGAAAAATACTCATATATCAAATTTCATGAAAGTCCATCCAGTTGGGGCCGAGTGGTTCCATGCGGACAGACAGACAGACAGACATGACGAAGCTAACAGTCGCTTTTCGCAGTTTTGCGAACGTGCCTAAAATGCGTGTACCCACACTTAGCGTTGGATTGGAACAGCAGAGAAAGGGGCACAGCCAGACGTAACGTGAAACGGTCTGTGTGGAGAGTGATACGAGTTGTTGGATAAAATACCGTCCCTGTGCCTTACGGTTTTCATCGAAACTGAAACCGACCATTTTGTGAAGAGGCGGCCTCTGCTTCAACTGCGTGGAGATGGCCGTTTACGAACTTAGCTCATGCAAGCGAGGCCGTTACCTCGTGGTTACCCTCACGCTACAGTTTACACTACTGACACCCTAGTGACCAACTTGTTGATCTTACCTTGGGGTCGAAGCTGAAGACAGTATCACACTTCAGTGGGCACTCCAACCCACACTTACACGTGCCTTGCGTCTGCAGGTACTCCTTCAAGTGATCCAACGAGCTGAGCGCCGTGTTGCTCGGACTGAAACAGACAGACAGATGGACTGTCAACAACTGGTTTTTCAGACAGTATCCATTATTGCCCAAAACGTGCTACATATTTCGGATTTTCCATACAGCCATCACCAAGGCACATGCTTAAAAATTTAAGCGAAAACAATTAATAAGCACGACTTTCTCCACAACTGCATTCAACGATTCTGCAGGCAGCTAATGCGTTACATTCCATATTAAAATTAATGTTCGCGTAACCACAATCTTACGCACTCCCGTAGTATAAAGCAAATCCACAATCCTATTGTTTCTCCGACCTCTGAGACATATAGTTTTTAGGGTACGTTTATGGATATGGAAAATACAATGGCGGTGCGCGTACCACTTTAATGCCAGAGTGGTGCCAGACGAATAACTGGAATTGGTCTTGTAAAACGTGTATTTGGACGCGTTATAGAATCCATGTCGACGGCTGGTGAATCTGCTGAGTTATTACACGGCGTATTGACACTACATTAAATGCATTACCAGGTCTCAACGCTTCTCACAGTGCACACATCACCTGCAGTTGTCTCCCCGCTGCAGCACACATCCAATATTGCTCAACTCTTACCTTACTGTCATCTGGTTACCTCGACATGCCAAAAGGTTCAGCTACTGTGTTCAACGTCTCAAGTAAATATTCCTTGCTGCGTTTGGTGAGTAATGTAAAATGCAAATTTACTGTCATGCACAATTATTTACATTAATGCAGATCTCTTAGGTGATCGTAAATTACGCTACATGAATTACTTACACCGCTGAAGTTACAAATTAGTGTTCATGAAACACAAATACTAATACGTTGAAAGTTTAACGCTTCCAAAAAAGTAAGTAAAAAACATGCATTTATATTCGCGTGTGCACAAAGTAAACGAAATCCCCCCTCCCTTGCAAGTATTAATTACAAATATCTACCGCAAATTCAGAAGCTCGAATTAGTGGTAGCAGTATAACATGCAGTAATGCCATTTCGTGCAGTAACTTCAACAATACATACATGGTCTACGCCAAAATCCCGAACCACATACACGCTTACTTCGACGTCAGTACCAGCAGTACTGCAGGTGATGCGACCACTGGACACGTCCTTTGCTACTGCCCTACGCCTCATTCTGCTGGTCTTGTTCTGTGTTCATTTGCATACAGCAAGGGACCAACCCTTTCAAACATCACTTCAGTTGTACATACCAAATACCATTTTGCCTCCTTCCCAACTCTTGATGGGAAGGTGCCATGAGAATACTTTTTTTTTTTTGCTCTTAGCATGTGTTCACATCACTACAACAACGCAGTTACTCCATTAGGCCGGTCCCAGTGGCCGCGCTGTCTAAGGCGTAGGTCTGCTGGGACTGCGGGGTCGAATCCCGCCGGGGGCATGGATGTCTGTCTCTTGTGATTGTTATGTGCTATCAGATAGAGGTCTCTGCGAAGAGCTGATCACTCGTACAGAGAAGTCCTATCGACTGTGGTGCGTCGTTGTGTGTGATCTAGAAAACTCATGAATGAGGAGGCCATAGCCCGCGTTGGGCCACAAAGCCAAAAAAAATTATTCCAATATAATTTACCTCACAATTCCAAACGTAATCAGAATTTTAATGTCAGTACACCGATCACTGGGCTTATCTGGTAACACGACTACGCAACGGACACTGAATGGGATCCTTGATACGGATCTGTTGGTTCGTCAAAACTCCGGAATTCATACATCTCAGTCTATATAATTCACTGCAGCCCGCCTCTTAGTCTCCACTACGCCCGTTCCACCAAGCAAGAACGTACTGAACTGTCATCAGTGGCCTGTATGACCCTACTATGTTTTTCCACATTAACGCATAAACAGCACGGTTTGGGGGGGGGGGGGGCATTGAACTTAAAATGCATGTTTTAATTTTCTACACAACTTCTGTCTGCAACATTTCCCATTCTAAGCAGATTTCAGCAAGATATCATAAACGAACGAGTACACACTTCTACACGTAAAGTACTGGTTATTCTTGTCACATTGTAATCAAACTTGAATTCTGTCAAACAATTTTCGAAAAATCCTCAAATACCAAGTTTCGTGAAAATCCGTCCAGTTGGAGCTGCGCTGTTCATTGCGGACGGATGGACAGCCAGACACGACGAAGTTACTAGTCACTTTCCGCAATTTTGCGAACGCGTCTAAAATCGTAGCCCAAGAACTTCACGTTTTTAATACGAGACAGAAAGAAAGTTCTTTAGAACACGATGCAGGAGCGAGGTTTCGAACTGGCCGAGCTGAAAGTCTGCGTTCGAACAGCCGACTAGAGAGCTCAATTCTGAATATCAAACGCAGTTCATAACAAAATGGCTTCCCAAACAAAGAAATTAAAAATTTAAACAGAAATAACGGTTGTGAGACAGAGAGACGCGGATGCCTTTAATATGCAGTTACTAATTTGAGTTGTATGCTTTCTTCTGGGTAATTCCCCGGCGTCTGAATTTTATATGCTGACGTTTCGGAACACAGTCTGTTCCATCTTCATAGGCAGGTAGGTATGAAGTATGACTAGGTTTGAGAAATACTTCATACCTACCTGCTCATGAAGATGGAAAAGTGTTCCGAAACGTCGGCATAAAATTCAGACGCCGGGGAATTACCCAAAAGAAAGCAAACAGCATTCAGAACACGGCGAAAGTTTGAAATCAGGAATACAAATTTGTGATCTGCTACGTTTATGAAGACAGCCTGGGACTGCGCGTGATTTACAAAAATGTTACCTTGCTAAATTAGGTCGGAATCTCGTACAGCATGTACTATTAAACATGAAAGTAAATAGTAACGAAGTCGGATTAGAGATTCTGTGGCTTCTCTTACAGTGCTGTTAATGCCAATGTACCCAGGAGTACTTAAGGTTATATACAGCGCTAATGTACCAGGTGGCATACCCATTAGTGGTGTAATTACCTGACATAACTCGCAATTGAATTCAAGCGAGCTTGTGCATTATTTCGCCGCCAGAGTTTCTCATACATTCATCACTGAATAAAGGCCAGTATGAACGCACAGAAGTTTTCACGTCTCTTTTTACGGCCTCTCAAATTTGTGCCGTGAGATTAGTGGGGTTGACGGTGAACGCTCGAATAATTATGTGGACGAAATGGGTGAGGGGAAGAGGCCGTTGGTTCGCCGAATACCAAAATCTGCGGCCCGACTTTTAGCAATCCTGTTGCGTATTCGAAATGTTTTTTTTAAGTTCTGTTTTCGAGCCAGAGGCTGATTACAACGACTGACGTTTATTGTAATTACCTTCAGTCCTTCCGGCAAATGCTGGCAAAGAGCCTTGAAGAGACAGCGACCGGTTCCTTCAGCACCCACTACAATCGGAGCATTTACAGATATATTCCCATTTCACACGCCAAAACACCAAAGGAGATCAAAAATGCCCTCAAATAAATTTTGCAATGAAGCCCCTTTGCACACGCTGGAAGCATCCACGTGAAAGAATTCGGTGACACGACTATAACATTTGATGATCACCCTATAACAGGCCATGAAGGGCCCCCCCGGGGGGGGGGTAGACGTATAGCTATACTCTTTCATTAACCTCGGTGCGAGATAGGGGTGGGTGGTCAACGCCACGCCCCGGCCGCTTTACCCCCGGGAAAGACCCAGTACTCACTGTACAGGAGGCTGGGTGGGCCTCAGAGCCGGTCTGGATAGGCGCGGAAAATCTCGAACCAACCGGGATTCGATCCCCGGACCGTCCAGTCAGTAGCGAGAGAGTGTAGTTTTCAGAAAGCTACGGCGATCGGGCATCCTCTAACCACTTCAGAAGTTTAAATGTACGGGTCAAGCAAATTGAGGAAAGCAGAGAAAATAAGATCAGTGGGTCAACCTAGAGTTCGTTTAAAGAAAATAACGTGCACGTCAATTTGCGTAACGTGCCTGTGCGCGTGCGTCTTGAAGCGCCGTGATGACTTAAATCAATGAAGCACAAACTCCACCGCAAAGCAATGGAAAACCAAAACATACAAACAAACAGGAGAACTTCGAACCGGATTCGAGCCCGTGATATGAATGTGTGAAAGACCTACCACAGCGTGTGCATTCAACCGCTTCCCTTCAGGGACGGCTATACAGGTTGTTCGATACAAGTTGTGTCAAAATTCGGGACGTGATTATTATGTGCAATGTTGAGTTAAAAAAGAAATGCTATATCAACATGTGCCCGATTATCAGGCGTTATATCACTAAGAACATTTTAATTTTTCAAATGCATACCCTACGACACTGTGCCGTATCAGCTCTTACGAACATTCACGCTTACACCCACCTGTCGAACACTACTGATGCACAAATTTCTTCTAGGACGCAAATACCTGTGCACACACACGGATGGAGGTAATCTCAAACAGCAAACGGTGTAACACAACTCAAATTTGGACTTTTTTTATGTTCTCATCAGACTTATTTTTCCTTCACTGTTGCAACACAACTACGTAATTAAAACGGAATAAAATATGCACTACGTCTGTCACAACTGCCTTTTTATTTTATTGTTTCAAATGTTGGCAACTAGTTATATGCACCAGCATTTTTAAGCTTTTATAAATATTGGCCTGATGATGAACAGTCCGGCCGAAACTAGTTGCCAACATTTGAAACAACAATAAAATAAAAAGTTTTGACAGACGGAATATATATTTTATTTCATTTTAATACCGTACTTTTAATACACAGGGATGTCCTCTACCAAGACAAATACGTTAGCTGAAATAAATATGTACTCTCTTCCGAGCTATTACGCAGCGTGTCGGAAAGAACAACACCACCACACGCTGCGCAACAGCCCAGGAGCGCAGTTCTCAGCCTGAAATCACACATAACGTAACTAACTCGCTAACATGACGAAAAGTTGACGCTTTATTTCGCAGCATTACGTGACACCCTTATTTGGTGCTCTACTTACAATAGGGTGGATCGCGGTAGCACAGTGGTTAAGGTGGTGTTACAATTCGGAAGGTCGCTAGTTCGATCCCAGCTGGTGTCAGTGGATTTTTCATTGATATAAAATCCTTCTGATCGCACTATGGCCCTGGGGTCGACTCAGCGTCTAACAGAAATGAGTACCAGGAGCATTTCCTGAGGGTAAAGGCGGTCGGTGCGCAAGGCTGACAACCTACCACCATCCTGTACCGTTGTCACGAAATCTGGGAACCTTAACTTCCTGGAACCCTCTGGGCCTGTCCAGGCCTGTAATGGGACTGCTTTACTTTTTTTACTTACAAATAGGGTTAGACTTAACTGGTGCCTGTTTTGTGGTGTTATCGGACACAATCTGTACAGCAGGTTACGGCTGAATTGGTATCTTTAGGTTCCGGTTTCATCAATTATAACTTTATTTTTGGGAAATACACTCTTCCAGGATGTTACGCAGCGTGTAGAGGTATTCTTTACCGTCACGCTGCGTAACAGCCCAGAAGAGCGTAGTTTTCGTCTACTTCGCGGCGGAAGTCTGAAATCTAGCAACTCTGTTTTTATTTGCAAAGTATAACAAAACACAGGTACTGTGAAACTGTCGATAGCAGCCACGTGCGTACATCAAAAGCTCGTAGCGATGTAACGGCTGATAATTGGGCACATGTTGATATAGCAAATTGCACTAAAAATGACACATTAAATAACATCCTCAAGTTTGGCACACGTTACCTTGTAACAGATGTAAATAAGACTACTGAACATTCTGGTAACACTGGTTGATCTGAACGGATACTATAGCAGCATTTCGCACAAATTAGATACCATAAGTCCCGTATCAGACACAGAATTAAACCTTACAAATTTCTAGCACAACGAGGAGTTTTCGTGGCTTATTTACAACGCACCCCCTGAAGCCCCCCCCCCCCTCGCAACTATTTCTGTCTAAAATAATAAAACAATATACGTCAAACCAATTTATTATACAAATTGGCTACATGTTTCGACCCCATAGGGTCATCATCAGGCCTTCTTATTTAATCATGTCATTAAAACGCTGCGTACATTATTGGGATCCCAACTAATATTTAGACAATGTGAAATGATATATGGTTTGACAAACTTTGTCGTCTGACAAAGTTTGTCAGACAAGATATCATATCACATTTTGTAAATATTAGTTGGGATCCCAATAATGTACGCAGCGTTTTAATGACATGATTTAATAAGAAGGCCTGATGCTGCCCCTATAGGGGTCGAAACATGTAGCCAACCTGTACAATAAACTGATGTGTCTGACGTATATTGTTTTGTTATTTTAATACTTCGTAACACATCGGGATGACTTCGATCAAATATTTCTGTCTAAGCTTTACGGCGTCATCTTGAGTAGATTACTTCGTCCATCACGGAACGTCGCGCGCGTCCTCAGACAGCGGCTGGAGGAGACGGCCTCCAGATAGTCCATGGGATGTATCGACAAACAGGTAAAATAAGTAGTTGCAGGCAGCCGCTGAAGGACAGTGCATCAACTTGTGACGGATCAGATGTTAACAACTACAACAGTTCAAACAATCC
>Ga0123353_10017930_pt1 | contig 10438 bp, 6 predicted proteins | sample TergutLab28metaG_3_FD_92763 | JGI IMG/M metagenome (GOLD analysis project Ga0123353, IMG submission 92763) | Labiotermes labralis P3 segment gut microbial communities from Petit-Saut dam, French Guiana - Lab288 P3 | ecosystem: Host-associated > Arthropoda: Insects > Digestive system > Gut ...
CTTTATGTTAGTATTTATTGACAAACCAAATAAAATCCGTGCAGCCTATTAATGTCAAATTTATGCGCTTATACAAACAAAAGTCACCGCTATTTAACATGTCAATTCTCCACAATCGCAAAAATCGTATTCTTTCAAATTATATATATAAGTTTCTTAAAGTAAATTTAATGGTAATGTTACCCCTTTAGAGGCCCGGTGTGGCCCAGACGATGGGTACAGATATAGCTCTAAACATCCACTAGAAGAGGGTGAGTGGACAGCAACACGGCCCGGCCGCACAACACCCCCGGGAAAGGCCCGTTACCCTTTGTATAGGAGGCTGTGTGGGCCGCAGGACCGGTCTGGACAGGCGGAATATCTCGTCCCTTCCGGGATTCCATCCCGGGCATCCACCCCGTAGTTGCTATATCGACTGAGCTACCCTGCCCAAAAATTTCTTAAAATATTTGATAAATACAGTACGAAGGATCACGTAGTACGTTTGTGTTTCTACGTAACATTTATTTCTTTTTAATTTTAATTTACAACGTTACAAAGTTAAAATCCATTTTTCTTTCTGATAGTTAAGATGGAACGCGTTGGCGTAGTTGCTTGAGACAATGTGCTACAAACCGGACGGTTGCTGTTTGGATTCTCGATGGTGTCACGATAATTTTTCATTGACATAATCCTTCCGGTAAAAATATGGCCCTGAAGTGGGCTCAAACTCTAACAGAAATGGATACCGGGTTTATTTACTTTTGGGTAAATGTCTCAAACTCCTGGAACTCTCAGGACATTTCGAGGCTTGTACAGGAAATGTTTAGATTTCTCGTAATAGGTAATACCAAAATCGAAGATGCAACCGTTAGTGCAGGTATCATCAACTCACCCGTCGGTGCAGTGACCTGCCGTCACCACCCAGTTTGGACTGATGATTGAACCGCCACACGTGTGAAAATCTTCGTACTTGTACGACACCTGTAAAAATTATTTTCAACGGTTTTATTTGAACGGAACACTCCATTAAATAAAGAAGTTCCCTAGCACGTGCAACTGACAGTTTTCTCTATATAATTACAGTCTATTACGACATATCAGACTCCCTAGATGAAGCAGCCAGAATGGACGTGATAATAATACATTTTAAGAAAGTTTTTTTTCTAGCCCTCATTATTGGCTGCTTAAAAGGACGCAGCCTCGGGCGATGTTTTAAGCGAAGTTTTATGGATTAGGGTATATCAGATAGATCGTTCACATAGAGTTAGATTGGGGAGGCAATATTCGAGGAATTAGAGTGACGTCAGGTGAACCTCAATGGTGCGTTCTTGGATCACTTTTTTCCTAGCTTACGTAAACGATGTTTTGAGAAACATCGAATAAAATACTCGACTTCTTGCAGATGATTGTATAATTTATAGGTAATTATTAAATATCAATGACGTAGAAATATTATAGAAAAATTAGGATAGAGTGGGGAATTAGGCGGAAGGAAAAGGAATGAAAATATCTCCGAATAAAAGTAATGCAATATGTTTCACTAGAACCCGGGTGAAGGACCCGCTAAATTATTCCCTTGGAGACCAAAAGATTCCAGGAGCTTCTTATTGTAAATATTTGGGAATCATTGTACGAAATGATTTAAGCTGGACTGATCAGGTAAGCCTGGAAGACACTACATTTGGTAATGCGTATTGTAAAAAAAGGAAACAAAAATACCAAAAGTTTAACTAATACGTCACTATGACGTCCCATTCTCGAATATGGGGACGCGTCCTGGGATCCACACAAGCAATGACAGGTACGTGTTTTAGATCGTCTACCAAATAAAGCTGCGAAATTTGCGCATCATTCGGGAGGCTCAGAAAGGGAATCTTAGGCTCAGAGCAGGAAGATAGCACGTTCTACAAAGCGTATACCGACGAGAGGGCGTGGAGAGCGATGGGGGATAGGTTACGGGTGCCAAGCTACTTAAGTAGTGTCGATCATTATTGGAAAATCAGAGACAGAAAACAAATAACAGATATCGGGAAATACTCCTTTGTGAATAGGTCCATTACTTACTGGAACGAGCTACCTGAAATTGCGATAGGGTCTTCCCACGATAAAATGCTTATTTTCAAAACAAGGTTTAGGAAAGTGAAAACCAGTGATGGGAAGTGAAGGGGATAAGAAGTAAAAAGTGAAGGAAAGTTAAGTGAAAGAAGTGAGTTGTAGATATGAATAGCAGAGAAAATTAAACAAAGGGTTGATAGGAAAAGTGAAAAAATAATAAAAACTAAGAAGTGAAGTGAACTGAAAACTGAGAGGTTCTTTAGGGCAATGAAATGGTTCATTATTTTGGAAATACGTTTGGAGATGAGAACTTTACTGGTTTAGTGATATAGGGTGAAATAGAGTGATAGGAAATGGGAATGGTTTAAGCCAAATGAGCGGGTAATGAAATGGAAATGATAGGAAGTGAAGTGTCGATAAGTGTAGAGAAGTGTAGTTGGATGAATGTGGTGAACTGTTGCATGGTAGTGATTGTCTTGCTAATATTATTGGAACATTAGTAGAAGACATATAGACAATATGAATTTGTTGATTATGTATTACTTAGGTTCTTTCTTATCGATGTATATATGGTTGTATTCCTGCTTAAAATTCTATTTCATGTACCATCATTATTATGTTTACGTATTCTTCTTTTATGTTTATTTATGTTCATGCTGCCACTTGGCACTCTTCGGATAATCTGACTGAGGTTTTTCTGTGCTTTTTCCTCAGTTGTAAGACAAATGCCAGTTTAATATCCGCAAAGTTCGGACATGGCCCGCACACCCCCAATTTGTTGTGTTGTTCTATGTAATGTTTGTTTTGTGTCCTGTGTATTGTCTGTGTGTAAATGTGTACCGTACTACTGCAACCGTGTGGCTACCTAACTGCAGTTAAAAAAATATATCATATGATCTCAGTTTTTTAAAGCATATTCAGCAGTGTGCTGCAGTAAACTCCTAAACTGTTCCCTCTGCAGGCTAGATACTCTTAGGGCCACACATACCGGACAGGTTTTGAGAAAGAAACCAAAAAAATAAAGAGATCCTGTCCCTAAGATTTTTTTGTGTGGGGGGGAGAGGGTGTAATTAGTTCGACATTATGAATTCCTAGATTTTAGTTTCTCTAAATCACGACAACATTGAAACAATTACCCGAAAAAGGGCTCAAGCGAAAGAGGATAAAACTTAATATTTTTCAAGTATTATTACTTTGTTTGTTTTTAATGCTTATTGAGCAAAATATCATATTTGTGTTTTAGTATTGAGTTTTTATATACCGTATCACAATTACTTTAACCAATTCTTGTAATACGAGATCTCGTAAAAGTAAAGCATTATCAACTGTTCACTCAAACTGTTCAAAGATCAGCCTGAAGATGGCCCTAATTTTATGCTGAACATGTAGCTTGAATTGTTACCTAATATAATCTAATAAAATATAATAATTTTTTGTGACTGCATTATATTTATTTTATATTTTATAACTTAACTATATAACTTAATGTTTCAATAAGTATTTCTTCGTAGCAAAAGTCACAACTTTACCTGATGTGGGAATCTTTCGATGGTTACAGGCCGACCGCCAACAATTCGGCCATCAAGACGAGGGCGTCTACGTGCGGCAGCGCCTAGAATTAGTGCAGATTTGTGGGCAAGACTGAAGAGAATGATGTCACCATGCTACTTGCCTGTCTACTGCGGAAGGTGAGTCGTTTCGTATCGTCAGTTAGTGCATCGTACTTTGTATAAGTTTAACATATTTGAGTTTTACTTCATTCGATATATTCTACTTTAACTTTTTAAAATTCCAGTTTCAATTAACCAAACATATTTTATGCAATGTTAACAAATTTTCAACTCATCTAACGCAGCATGTTCTGTGGAGGCTTGAAAAATTTAAATTTCAACCAGTACATTATGCTGCGTGAGAGCTCAATATGTTTTTTTTTTAATTGACTTAATTCAACAATATCCCTGTGGATTGAAGAATTTTGGTTGCCAATACAACAGTTTAATAAATTTCAGGTTTTGCTTAATGCATTGTACCAGAAAGTCTTACAAATTCCGTCAATTGTCCGCAAATTTTAAATAACAGAATTTGTTCTTCCCGTCGTTATGCCCTGTAATGGAATGTATGAAATTACCAAGGCTGCAGGCAACGAGAGAAGCAAGCAGTAGAAACCGAAGCATGTTGATCGTCGCTGTGGATTGTTAGCTCTGTCACTTAGAGTGTACTTTATATGATTTTGCCGCAAATTATCAGGTAATTAGAAAAATCTTGAATTGTCTGATGACCTATATAGTACGAAAAAATCGAGTTTCATAATGTGTTAATCATATTTTAATTTTTAAATATTCTTATCAATGATTTGAATTAATCTGTACAAAGTGCGATTTATGATGTGTGGTATCACAATGCCTTACTATGCATTTTATTACCGACAGCGTTTAATATGGTGTGATACTTCTCACACTAATTTCGTAATCTCTTAATAATTAAGAAACGGAATTGAGATGCATGTATTTTTTCTTTCAAACATAATTTTGTTGGTATGAATTTGTTTTATTTTGACCCTGGGTGGGAAAATCCTGAAAATATTCACACTCGTATATTCACCTTGTGCTCATAGATTATGGGCTACACAATGTTGAATCAAATTTGCAGCTCATAACAACAGCAGCTTACATTTAGGTGGAGACCACTGTCCAAGTTTTGGGTGTACACTAACGGGTAATATTATATGGAATTTTAACTCTTTGAAACATTTGCATAATGTTATCCTTTGAAACATGCACATCGCCATTGAACCTATCGGGTCCTTTTAATATGATCGATTATATTTAGAATATTATAGGACAGACGTATACATTAATATTACACCTGAAAATGTGCACAACTTTGTAGACTGACTCATGTTAATAAGGGTAAATTCCAGTTGGTGAGATGAAACATAAGTTCATTCTTACCCACTATCGAAAAATTGTGTTCAGTTGGATTTATTCATTTTCTACTTGATATCAGCAAACAACTTTCCAATGTAAGTGAAATTAACATTTCATAAAAACTGCATAGGCCTTGCTGTAAAACATTTATTGCTTGGAACAATAAAAAGTAAGTATATTGTACCGAATTATACGTGTGTGTGTTATGAAATAATAATATTAAAATTGCACTGATATTTTAACGAAGAGTTCAATAGAGATCCGAGGTACAAATTGTGCAATTTACTCGTCTATCCAGCACACTGCATTAAAATAGATTTCAGGAACAAGATAAGATGAAAACAAAAATAATTTTTTTTCAATATTTGCAGTAAAATTATTATATTTTTTTCATATCACTTTTTAAATTTTCTTGTGCTCTAAGTGACACCTGGTTATATCAGCATCCTATTGCACGCCAGTATTTTTAGTAACAAAACTCTTCAGAGTTACAATATTCGAGTAAACTCCAGGGTAGTTAGGTTCTGCGCAACCGAATCCCCAGGGCACGATGCCGACAATCTGGCCGTCAGCAACCAGTGGGCCACCAGAGTCACTCTGGCAAGCGTCTTTACCTCCACCAGGCACACCAGCACAGATCATGTTCACAGTAATTCCACCGTAAACGGCATAAGCACTATGGCATTCTGCACGGGATGTGATGTATACTTCAAATGCCTGGAGCTGTGACGGAAGGGTTGAATCACCATAATTGAGAGTCCCCCAGCCCCTGAGTACAGCAAGGGAACCAGCAGGTGGTTCTGAGGAGGTCAGTGTAATTGGCTGAACTCCTGGTTCGTAGTTGAATGGAACAGATACCTGATATGAAACACTGAAATTACTGAGAATTTCTACTGGAAAGACGGGTGTTTTACCTCGCATGATTACGTAATCATTGGATGATTTCTACTCAACCGCGAATGGTGTCTGTCTTACGAAGAGTTGGTACGAATTGTACGTAAGTGTAATACATATAGCTACAATATGTGCTATCAAATTTGTAATTGCGGTGTATTATATTTGACGAATTCGATCAGGTGAAAACGTTAGAACAATTGTTTGTATTCGTATTTTTGACGAACAGCGTTAAACCAGGCTATATTTATATAGCAATTTTAGGTAAGACTTTCGCTTATAATATATTAGGGAACTGAAAGTCTTCATCTAAATAAATAGATTGTACAACGGAAAAAATTTCGGTGCAAAATGTTTACTGAGATAATCGCTGTTTATTCTGAGATTACTGTAGAATATATAAATAAATTTTATTATTAAAATTCAGGATCTTTTAAAGTTGTAGTAAATGATACATATAGGCACATGTATAGGCCCCAACAAGTTGTTTAGGGAAGAACTACGGCGTAGTAAAACACTATCACTTACCCTTACACCAGAGATGTCATAGTCGATAGTCCTGTAATCGTACACTGGGTTTTCAATGATTAGAGTAGCAGGGTGTACGGAACAGCCTATTTCTCTATAAACGCTGCCAGCGTGGAACCGCGAGGTGGACTCCGGGGTTCTGTGGTTGAGAAACGAACTAGTTATACAGTGTGTTTCTTTATATGTCTGTGCCAAAGCTGATGGTTTTTAAAAAGGTTGATAAAATGCCTGTAACTTTGTCTCATATGTGTGTGGAAACTGGAGAGTGTAAATTCAACGTAAATCTGTAGGCTTCTCGAAGTTACGGAAAAAATTTTGTTACGAAAATTTACTTAGAAAGTCTTTTGATATTTTATTGGTAGGGTCTTAATCTCTCTGTGTTCTCTTTTCATGTGCTAATATTGCTGTTTAATGCGGCTTCAAAATATACCTTTCACATGGTCATTAGCGTATCGTTGAAAATATTTGGAGTTGTATCCTAAAATATACTTTCTTATCTCGTAGTTTATGCTATTATTTCTTAACAAACCAATAAAATCCCTGCAGTCTATTAATGTCAATTTTATGGGCTTATACAAAGAAAGGTCACCACTATTTAACATGACATTTCACCAGATATCACAAAGAAAAACATTCTTTCAAATTTGTGTTAGAAAATGTAAGAAGTATCACGTAGTACATTTGTCTTTCTACGTGAAAAAAACGCAAGTTTTCCCTTACACATTGCAGATTCCGATTCTGTTTTGTATTCCGATTGACAAGGGCGCAGTTGGTTGAGACACTGTGCTACAAGACGGAATGTCGCTGTTTTGGATTCTCTATGGTGTCGTGGGAATATTTCATTGTCATAATACTTCCGGCAGTCTTGAGTTCCAGATTTCAACTCAACCTTTAAGAGAAATGAATACAAGGAATATTTCCTTAGGGTTAATAATGGCCAGTGTGTAACGCTGACAAGCTAACCACCTTCATTTGCCGATTGTCTCTAAATCTGGAAGCCTCAAACTTCTGGAACCTTCAGGGTATTTCGAGGCCTGTACATGGATTGTTTTACATTTCACATACTACATTATACTTAAATCGAAGATGCAAACTTTTAGTGCAGGTAACATCAACACACCCGTCGGTGCAGTGAGCTGCCGTCACCAAATAGAACGTAGTGATACGGTTGTACTCGTACGACAACTGTAAAAAATAATTATCAATAGTTCTATTTGTAGCGAATATATCGTAATGTGCATATGTTTGTATGTACATAAGCATCTATTTAATTATGTAATACGTATGTACGTATGTATGTATATATATATATATATGTGTGTATGTATGTATGTATGTATGTATGTATGCATGTATATATGTATGTAGGCATGTATGTATGTATGTATGTATGTATTCATGCATTATTTATGTGTGTGGGATTCTATATACTTATGTGTATGTATGTATGTACATATGTTCTGTGTGTGTATGTGCTTAAATACTTACGTGTGTATGTACTTATATTTATATTAGTGTATATACGTACGTGTGGATTATGTATTTATAGATGTATGAATTATATATATATATATATGTACACATGGATGTGTGTGTGTGTGTGTGTGCCTTTCTCATGAAGAAGTCGCTACAGCCTCCAGTTTCACTTTCTGTTCTTCCCAGTTCCACTCTCAGTCCCAGCTCTCTGTATCTCCATGCTTATCACATAATATAAAGAAGACAGATCAATTGTGGATCTACGCAGGGATTACCTTGAGGCGGTGATTAGCTGATGTGACAGTCACATGCTTTCAATCTGTTTGTGATAATATTAAATGCACATCTAGATATCGACAAACAATAAGGTTATTTTGAAGGAAACAACGGATTATGCTGACAGCAGGAAATAATTTATTATGATTAGAGCAGCCATGTTGATTGAGTGCCTCTACATTTGCCGCGGTATTGCTCCTTCTGAAGAAAACAACCTAAACTGGGGAAGGTTATGAAATCGTATATATGGTCAATAATACCAGTAGCTGTCTTCTGTGAGGAGACGCCATATCAGCTGGTGAGGAGTAACATTATTGTGGCTGCTCAGTGCCTTCTGCTACAGGTTCGAGAAGTCGAAGAAGACCACTTATTTTGCACTTCTTGATTCTTCAAAACGTCCCGGCTGAACCAGCATAACATCCCAGAAATTTTGAATCTTCAACAACACCATTTTTAAGAATTTTGTATATCGCAGTATAGGTTGTCTCATCTGAAGCATTTCGAAATTTAAATACACTGTTGTTTTGTGAGAGGTATCGCTGTTTGTATTTAGATTTGTGGTAATTCTTATTTTGCAATATCCAGGAATTTTGGAATGCCTGCTATTGAAAATGAATGTGAAATTATTGATTTTATTTCGTTCTGTGGGGCTAAATATTTACCCAGAAGTTAGATGCAGTTCAGTTTTTCGCACTATTAGCGAATTGCTACCAGACTACACGGTGTCGTCCTAAAAAACTGATCTTCAAGAAAAATAATTGGACAATATGCAAATATTAATGAACAGTACTCTCACTCACTCTTGAATAGTGGAAGAATAATTCTTATAATCTAGAAACCTTGCAGTCAATAGTGTGCTACTGCTGTGACATGCTTTATAATATAACAATTGATGGAAGGGCAGCAACTTGGATTCTTGCACGCAGACTGACAGGAACACGTGCTGTAACTTTATATTTTAGCTTCCAATGCTAATTGTGGTGGCTGCCTCTTGTGACTTTGAGACGAAATACCAAAACATGCACACTGATACTGTGACTTGTTGCGTGTTTCTGTGCACCGCTTCTCTTAATAAATTACATATTTCAATACTGCGGATATCTGACAACCCACTTAAATAACTTTTCTATTTTTAGAGTCATGGTTATTTAACCACTGTACCAGTATTGTCAGCTATAATACAGATATATATATATATATATATATATACCCTGTACCAAAGACAGATATTTTTAGATGGAATAAAGCTGAAAACTTTACTTAGTAATTTATGAAAAACCCAAATGCAAAATGTGTCAATAAAAATTATTCACGTAGTGGAGAGCACAACGCACAACAGCGTATTTGCTAGGAGCTGGCTTTGGATGATAGAATGCAAAAAAGAAGTTTGTTTTTGGCGCGACAGACCCCATTGGGCCATGGCTTCCTCATTCACGAGGATTGGAGATCACACACAACGACGCACCACAGTCGGTAGACCTCCTCTGTACGTGTGATCAGCTCGTCGCAGAGTTCGCTACTTGACAACACACGACAATCACAACAGAGAGACATCCATGCCCCCTGTGGGATTCGAAGCCGCAATTCTAGGAGGCGAGCGGCGGCAGACCTACGCCTTAGACCGCGCGGCCACTGAGACCAGCAGAAAATGCAGTAGGTTGAATAAATAATCGGTTAATTAACTATCAAACTATCTAACACAAAGTTAAGAATACTACTGCCGTTAATCCCAACAATCTTCTTGTATGAAGTCGAACTGTGTTTCGCTACATGTTTCGGCTCGACACAAAAGAGCCATCGTCAGGCTGTAATGTACAGTTATGCAAGCTTGACACTTTATCGGCACAAATAACACAAGAACTACAAAAGGTGTAACACATGTATAATTTTTCCTTTTGTATTTTACTGCTTTGTGATGCTTAATGAACGTCAAATGAGTACACGAAATTGTTGTAACTGTCGATACTCTCCTTAGTTTGTACATTTACAGCACAACAGAGCATCACACTTCACAGTACCCTAGTTACCGAGCCTTACTTCAGAGAGAATGGTTGGCGTTCAATTGATTAATCCCATTTCAACTTTGAATACGAAATTTTTTCACGTGGCCAAAAACTCCCCATATTTTTTGCGTATTTTAAGGCACCCCCATATGCTGCTTATATTGAAATCCACTTTAATATTATTTTCCCATCTACAGTAGTTGTTTTTAAATTTTTCGATTTCCATTTCGTTTTCATTCCAAAATTTATACGCGGTTCTTATTTTTACATACTACATGTTCCACGAAATTTATTTTC
>Ga0123353_10017933_pt1 | contig 10437 bp, 9 predicted proteins | sample TergutLab28metaG_3_FD_92763 | JGI IMG/M metagenome (GOLD analysis project Ga0123353, IMG submission 92763) | Labiotermes labralis P3 segment gut microbial communities from Petit-Saut dam, French Guiana - Lab288 P3 | ecosystem: Host-associated > Arthropoda: Insects > Digestive system > Gut ...
AAAAAAGGCGGGGGGAGGCGCCCACTTTTTGTGAAGGCCGGGGGTTTTTTTTTTGTCGGGGGGAAAATTTGTTTTGGGTATCACTGCGGGGTGGGCTTGCCCCCCCCCCCCCCCATTCGCTGCATTTGTTCCAGATGAACATGCAAATCGCAAATTCCGCAACGCTAAAAAATATTCGTCTGGCGAAAATTCACAGGGAGGTTGCTGAAGTGTTTGGTGAAGGGAGTGTGAGGAAATGGTGTCGGTTGTTCGAGGCGAGCAGGTATAACGTGCATGACGAGAAGCACAGTGGGGGCCCCGTCAGTGGTCACGGATGATTTGACAAAAAGAGTGAGCTAAAGATTTTGGGACATCAGGCGATTCACAATTTATCAATTACACGAACATATTTTTTTGATCGGCCAGGGTTTGAGGGGTGCCCAAGAGACAGAAGGCGTTGTGCAGGACTGCCTGCAAGGTGCCCTTTCGACGAAGGCACACAAAAGCTGGTCCCATGATGTGACAAGTGCCTGAATTTACATGGCGACTGTGTGCAGTTGCAGCAGCAGCAGTGCAACGTGCAGGGAAGGTATTTCTTAAGAATAATCTGAGCGCTCTTTGCGCCCGACCGATTCTTACTGTCTGGACGCGTCACGTCGCAGCAGGTATGACTACGTGTGTGTTTGTGGGGGCCCTTGCCACGTCGAACATCCGCCCGACGCCAACCAAGGTGCCTCAGGCAGTGACGCACTGACTTCTGTGCGAGAGGTTTCAGGTTGGTACACTGGCTGCGACACTGACTGTGCTGATAGTCTGCGTGACTTAGGAAGATGCCGAGATACTGGGTCTCCACTTTGGCTGTGGCCACTTGTCGTTCAGTATGGACTGTCAGCATAGTCAGCTGAAATGACGCGCACATTACACACCACGCTGTCAGAACTCGGTCCATACCGCGCAGTAAACGCACTCCGTCTCGGTTATAAAAATCAGCCACTTAATGTTGTATAGGGAAATAATGGCTGTTTGTTCTGAGATCCATACAAAACACATAAATACACTGTGTGGGCAGAATGTAGGATTTGTGTATGTTAAACCGGTGGTACAGTACATGTCGTTCATTTGCGACAAGAGTGTCACAACAAAAAATTTGGCGTTTTTGAGTTATTGGTATAGAAAGAAACGTTTGCAGATGCACTATTAACAGGTACAGTGTCAGTCAGCTGGTCAAGAAATGTATCGCACTTTATAGAAACCGAATGTTCATCACCGTGCTTACAACAGCCTTCCATATTGCACTATCCTGAGCCAGATAAATCCAGTACACACACTCTCGTCTTTAAGATCCATCTACTCCTAGATCTTCCAAGTGGCTCTTTCCTTATGGTGTTGCAGGCGAAATCCCGTAGGCATTTCTCCTTCCTCCGATGCGCGGGAAAGCAATGTAAGCTCTGTAAATTCTGTACGCAATATGTTTTCTTTTGAGTAATTCCCCGGCGAAAGCTTAAAATCAAGAAATCTGTAAATTCTATCGGTGTTGTGTACTCTTGAAAATGAATTCCTCTCTTGACGGATTGACCCTGAAGATGGCAGCACCACCATCCTTCGAAACGTCGTCCGGTCGACACGGTGTGGTGGCCTTCATTCTCGCACGGTGGGTACGGGCGTTTCTGAGCAACATTCTGCGTCCATCTTCAGGGGTGAGGGACCCGGTCCAAGTCCGACTCCCCTTCCGTCTGCACCCTAAATCGGGCGCCCGTATATTGGAACCGCATTCTAACCTAATCACTTCAATGTCAAACTCGGGCCTCTAATTTCAACCCTGAAGAGAGGGGCAGCGTATTCCCCCGAAACGACGGTATGAACATTCAAGTCTACATGGCGTCACAACCGATGTGACAGTCACAAGATTTATACTGCAGACCACGTGATGGCGGTAAGGGCGCTGGATGGGCCACTACAGACTGGCCACATGATGCCGGTAAGGGCGCTGGGCACTGGATGGGCCAGGCAGTATGCCGTAGTCTCGATGTTCGGGACCTCTACCTCTCTGGTTCCGGTGAACCGGCTTCCTCCACTGTCGTGCCATCTCGCAGGTCACTCTCAGCAGGAGCTCTACCTCTCTGGTTCCGGTGAACCGGCTTCCTCCAATGTCGTGCCATCTCGCAGGTCATTCTCAGCAGGACCTCTACCTCTCTGGTTCCGGTAAGCCGGCTTCCTCCACTGTCGTGCCATCTCGCAGGTCACTCTCAGCAGGACCTCTACCTCTCTGGTTCCGGTGAACTGGCTTCCTCCACTGTCGTGCCATCTCGCAGGTCACTCTCAGCAGGAGCTCTACCTCTCTGGTTCCGGTGAACCGGCTTCCCCCACTGTCGTGCCATCTCGCAGGTCACTCTCATATCAGTCAGCTTGCCCGCTGTTGTGCTGAATGCATTGACAGTCTCGTTCTGTGGTGCCCCCATAAGGTACAGTACATGAATTTTATGAAAAATAGACTGTCAGGATTCTTATGCCTTTTGAGGTTATTCTGTAAGTTTGTGCTGGTGTTGTGTAGCTAACAGGCATTGTACTGTACAATGACGGTGGGTGGATGATCGCTGACCCATATAAATACTCATCCTTGGTAAGCCGGAAGGAAGAACAGGCCAAGGTAGACCAAGACTCAGATGGCGGGATAGTAGATCTTAAAAAAAATGGCACTGAAGGTCAAGAGCTGGCGGCAGAAGGGTGATGGATGCCAAGACAAACTTGAAGAAGAAGAAAAAGGAGGAGGAGAAGAAGAATGAGAAGTAAGAGAAAAAGGATAAGAAGAAGGAGGAGGAGCAGAAGAAGAAGAAGTGGAGTAGGTGAAGGCAGCATGTCTGTTGTCCGCAGCCAGTCAGCATTCATGTGCACATCTACAGTCCTGAGGCAACGGGCTTCAGCATCGGACATACATGCAGCAGCAGAGTCTCGATATTCGTGATTACTTGGCACCGGTGAGACCGTCACGAACATCGGAATACATTTTCAGTATATAACCGCAATTTGGTTCCAAGATCTTATGAACTACCAGGAATTGAAGTGCAAAATGACCTCAACGAACATACCAAGCGCGTGATAACATAAATCAGAACGGCTACCGCACGCTGGGCGAGCTGAGAGTGGTCTGTGGTCTGCACAACAGTGGGGATTGGCTGGCTGCAAGGCGACTCACCAGCATTATGGTTATCATCCCGATTCGTTGGAAGCAGTCACCAAAGGTCGAAACAGTTTTATTAAATGAGTGATAGCACTTGGAAATCCCGAACATCGAGCAACACGAACATGGAAACTACTTTATGTACATTTGAAGTTTTCTGATCTAGGACGTTCTGTCGATTGGCAGTTACCGACATTTCGCACGACCTTGCTGCCTCCATCTTCAGGGTCGCACATGTCATTACACTGGTGACCGGTTAACAAACTGTACAGCAGTGACAGCATGCAGTGGCACTGGTGACTGGTTAACAAACTGTACAGCAGTGACAGCATGCAGTGGCACTGGTGACTGGTTAACAAACTGTACAGCAGGGACAGCATGCAGTGGCACTGGTGACTGGTTAACAAACTGTACAGCAGGGACAGCATGCAGTGGCACTGGTGACTGGTTAACAAACTTTACAGCAAGGACAGCATGCATTGGCACTGGTGACCGGTTAACAAGCTGTACAGCAAGGACAGCATGCAGTGGCACTGGTGACCGGTTAACAAGCTGTACAGCAGGGACAGCATGCACTGGCACTGGTGACCGGTTAACAAGCTGTACAGCAGGGACAGCATGCGCTGGCACTGGTGACCGGTTAACAAACTGTAAATATGACTTGTTGTCTACTTCTTGCACATCGACCACGCCGACCCGTGTATTTGGGTCATTACTTTCACATCTATCTACAGTCGAATGCCTTCGGGTCTCTGAGCGGATGGCGGTCGTTCTGAGGAACAAGTATAGGAGTTGCAGCTAAGGACATACCGGCCGTGCTTGTCCTGGAGAAACAGGGCGGCAGCAACTTGACACCGTAGTGTTCCTACCGCTGTAATTTCGAGGGGATACCAAAGCTTTGGAGGAACACACCGTCTCCGTTTTTAGAACGTACTGAAGATGGAGGCAGTTTGTCGTTCCGAAACGTCAGTAAGCACTTTCCAGACTGCATGACGTCGAACTGCACCACCACAACACAGTGGGAGGTTATTACAGGGGTTCTTCAAGAGAGAGGGTGGGGGGTGAGGAATGGATTAGTTTAGCGTAAGATGGGGATGTTTCGAACAGGGTGGTGCATAGTGCGAGTGATTTGTGGAGTAGCTGAGGAAACAGGGCGCTGCTCCATGGCGGTATAATAATAATAATCACCAGTGTCGGCATGTGGGCCCACACCACGAGAACGAAAATATGGTGAGTGAAAATTACGAGTCACGAATTATCAGTCTGTATTATACACAGGATATTACTTCATCTGACGAATATGGTCACTTCCTGTTGGCTTGCTTGGCATATAAACCGTGGCCGCTAAGTACCCGGTATTTGTCAGATACAATAATTACCTAAAAAAAAGGTAAAGTTTCCCTAAAACAGGCCTTGTAGACCCAAAGGGGGTGTAGAGGTATAGCTTTTTTCTTTAACTTCGGCGCTGGGGGGGGGGGGCGGTGGCTAATGTCACGCCCCGACCGCTTTACTCCCGGGAAAGAGACCCGGTACTCATTGTACAGGCGACCGCGTTGGACCCAGGCCCTGGCTCCCATAGGAATTCGATCCCCGTACCGTCCAGTCCGTAGCGAGTCGCTATACAGACTGAGCCATCCCGGCCCGCAAATAATGGCCCCATAACAGGGCTGACGAACCCACGACACGCGGCATTCACTCTGTCCCAATTTTTTCTTTTATTTATTTTGCCCGCCCAGCGTCTCTACATTGTGAAGAACATGTGTGTATATACATATATATACACAAATATGTGACTGCTTGCAGACTGTGTGTGAATTACGTTGCTACCAAACAACACTGCAGTGAAACGTTTGTACACAAATCGGAGCGGTGCGAAGTGTTGACTAGATATTCATCGTTGGGGCGCCGGTCTGGCGGTGACTGGACCAATACGTAAAATTGGGCAGAACGTTTTACAGTCTGCTTTTTAACAGGAAGTGGCAGCAGCTTTAGTTACTGTCACATTGTGTTGCTTATAGAATTGCTGGAGGAGGCATTCATCAGAAATGTACTGTAATAATTTTACTATGAATGAATTATATAATTACAATACAGCAATTAATAATGAAACCTTATTTTTCTGTTCAAAATTCCCGTGGGCACGCAGAAGAATCTCCCCGAAATTTATAGGCAAGTTGGGCACGCACTTCAAGAAGGTTCGCGACCCTGCCCTATACAATAGGATAGGGGCACAGCGCACTGGCTGTGGTTAACAACAGTGGCGTGAGGTGCTTATGTGTGAGTCGGTATTGCAGTGCTGTCAGTTGCTGTGCCTACAGCTGGTAGCTTCAACACCTTCAGTGCCTGCACTCCCGCTGTCCATCCGTCCGTCCGTCCCGCACAGTGGCTGTACCACAGCGGCCCGAGCGGTCTGGGGCAAACTGCTCGGTTGCTGGGACTGCGGGTTCGAATCCCGCCGAGGGCATGCCTGCCTATCTGTTCTGAATGTTGTGAGTTGTAAGAAAGAGGTCTCTGCAACGGGCCTATCCCTTGTCCAGATCAGCCCTACCTAGTGTGTGTGTGTCACTGAGTGTGATCAAGTGCCACAATAGCCCTATGCATCCACAGTGAATGTAGTGTAGTGTACTGCACAATGATAACATAAATTTGTAGTGTACTGCACAATGGTAACATAAATTTGTAGTGTACTTCACAGTGATAACATAAATTTGTAGTGTACTGCACATTGGCAGCATAAATTTGTGGTGTACTGCACAGAGATAGCATAAATTTGTAGTGTACTGCACAGTGGTAACATAAATTTGTAGTGTACTGCACAGTGGCAGCATAAATTTGTAGTGTACTGCACAGCGATAGCATAAATTTGTAGTGTACTGCACAATGGTAACATGAATTTGTAGTGTACTGCACAGTGGTAACATAAATTTGTTGTGTACTGCACAGCGATAATAAATTTGTAGTGTACTGCACAGTGGTAACATAAATTTGTATTGTACTGCACAGCGATAACATAAATTTATAGTGTACAGCACAGTGGTAACAAATTTGTAGTGTACTGTGCAGTGGTAACATAATTTATAGTGCACTGCACAGTGGTAACATAAATTTGTAGTGTATTGCACAGTGGTAACATAAATTCCACATTTGTGATGTGTCTCACACTGAAGCTATGAACTAATACAATATTGTGTTGTGGACAATAGAGGACAGTTACGTGACAGCCAGGCACGGTGTCATGTAGCGTAGTATTTGTGTTCTACCGGTTGCCTAAGTAGACAGACACGGGTGTGTAATAATAATAATATCAGAACGGAGTGTACATGACTGCGGTTACTGAAACGCAAGTCGGGCCTTTAGCTGATACGTGTTAAACAGTTACGCACTTCGTGACCTTCAGCACTAATGGGACACGCACGCACACACACACCAGTAGGTGTTCTGCCTTGCACTGGGACGCCTTCTTTCGCCTCAGCACTCAGATGCCTTCTTAAGACACAACGCTCCTGCTGCCTCCCCTTCACGAAATGTCCGGTTCACATCTCGGTCCGATCCGGACGGACGGACACGCTGTATTTCGTGGATTCATTTCAAATTAGGCCACGATCGCTTCCGTCTAGATCTTTTCCAGTTCATTACTCAGAAATAATTCTACCGTTTGACAGTTCGTTAACCCTTAGAGAGCACGTGACATGAGCACTATTCAATCCCCCCCCTCCCCCCATTTCCGAAAAACACGATTAACCTCAACTGCCTCTAAACATTCAGTCCGTACCGCACAGTAAACACACGCTGTCTCGGTTATACAAATCAGTCAGTTATGGTTGTATAGGGAAATAATCGCTGTTTGTTCTGAGATCCACACAAAACACTCAAACACACTGTGTGGGCAGAACGTAGGATGCTGAATGTTAAAATGGTTGTACATATAGTGACCACTGGGGCTTCAAAACGCTAAACAGAACACATCGGGCAATCTGCAGTAGCCTACGTTACTTCCTCCAGTGGAGAGCTCTAAAATTCCGCTCTCCTGTTTCTGTTTGTCGCTTCCCGTTTTTCTAGCTTGTTAACTTTCTGCTCTCAAGCACTTGCTGCAGGACCTCTCACCTTCCAGCAGTGGTGTCAGCTAGCTGTGCTTGCCAGCAAGATAAGATGGCACATGTCACACAAACAAGCGATTATTGAAAGTTAATGGCTCAAAACCTTTCAACCTAACGATTTATACTGATATGTCTGATTATGCAGAAAGACATGCTGGCGTGCACTGTGCTGTGCTGCAGAGTGGCACTGTGTGGCTGACGGCGGTCCTGCCTGAGATACCAGCAGTTCCTTACCCAGCCAACCAACACCCTCACTGTATGGGACGCAGAAATTCATTAGCGTGCTCACAACAGCCCGCAACTTGTTCCTATCCTCAGCCAGTTTAATTCAGTTCCCATCCTCGCATCCTCTTTCTTTAACATGCATTTTAATGTTATCCTCCCATTTACGCCTATGTCTTCCAGTGGTCTCTTGCCTTCAGACTTCCCCACCAAAGTCCTTTATGCATTTCTCTTTTCAATATGAAACAGAATGTTCCCGGTTCAAATCCCAAGGCCGGCCGGCCGGGCATCCTCAGACGCTGCACACTGTTGTCAATGCCTGTACTGTGTTATAGCTACAGCATTGCAGCTGGCCGTTTGGCAGTCTTCTGTCTCCTTCCTTACCTCGCACTGAAGTCTCCTAACAACATTGCTATCAGCTCTTTTTGTACCCTCTCTGAACACAAACATCGCTCCTCTGAGACAAAAGAAGGTGCTGATTTAACATTCTGCGGCCTGAAGTTTGTCAAAAACTCACAGAAAACACACTTCGTCTCCACTACAAGGAACAGTCCATAAATGCTGTTTAAGGTAATGAATCCCCTCTCTCAGAATAATATGAAACTTACAAATACAAAATTCAAGTGTTCCTTTAACCCTTCAAAGACTAACATTACCCTGAATTACGTAAAAGGACCCAGTCCGTACCGCGCAGTAAACACATTCAATCTCAGTTTTACAAACCATTCAGCGAATGCTGCACAGCGAAATAACCGCTGTTTGTTCTCAGATCCATACAATGTGTAGCGATACTCACCACACAAACCTGTCCCAGACCCACGTTTGCCATAACAGTGCCTACACGGATTGGCCTGGGCTTGAATCCGGAGCTACAGGACGAGACACGGGCGTCTGACCACCTGAACTCAACAAATTTAACTGCAAGGAGCGCATTTCTTTAGGAGCTGACAGTCACTGATTTCGTCAACTCAGAATGGTCTGCCTATAGAGCCCTTACGCTCACTACTTGAATCCAATCTCATTTTTAAGATACACTTTAATATTATCCTTGCATCTATACGTATATTTCCCTAATCGTATGACAAACGTATTATATTTCACTTCGCTCCATGCGTGCTACATGTGCCTCCTTATTTCGTGCCAATCCTCGTCATACAGTTTCCTTCGTTGCCTTCGGCCCCGGCCGCTTTACCCCCAGCTACTGTTTAGCAGAAGGCTGGTGGGCTCCAGACCTGGTCTGGACGCTTTGAAGAGAAAATGTACTGCCCCCTTCCTGACGTCGAACCATGGACCGTCACTACCTACTGAGCTATCCCGACTCCACATTTCCGATCTTTTGGTCAAAAAATATTTTCCTCGTTGCGTCTTTCTCAGACATCTGTTAACACCTGTCAGACACTTACCACACAAATGTTCTCTCTTCACTGTGTTCATGTTCCTTGTGCACATTCCACAGACGTTACGTCACCGTCATGCCGAACACCAGTCAGTCAGTCGCCTGTGCTTACAGTCCTCATTCCTCCGGGAACCTTCACTCTCACACGCACACTTTGCACGTCCCTTTTGCAGCGCTTGGGTTCAATGCAGCTCAGGTGAAACCACAGGCAAGCATCTCGCGCCCACCTTGTCCAGACTTGGACTGCCGATTGGCAGCCGAGAGAAACAGTAGTGACGTCATGACACGACTACATGAATACCGCGCAGTTACCTTGCTGTTGCATGCACAGACCAAGAAAGGCGAGCCCAAGGTGATTGCGGGGCGTAGGCGGTCGTGACAGAAAATGGACACACCTCCGTTTGAGCTTCAGTACCTTGAAAAGTCGGATGGGCGACACAGTTAAGGGTTTTGCAGAATTCCGTGGGGCTGGGAGGGCGGAGGGAATGTTGCGTAATGATGTGGATAGGGGGGCAGGGCAGAATAAAACAGCGTACAGAGGGTACTGAAGGAAGGATGGGATTGATCTGGCTCAGGATAGGGAAGAGTGAGGAGCGCTTACGAACACGGTGATGAACCTTCGGGTTCAACAAGCTGCTGGGAATGTATTAAGCAGCCATGGAGCTGTTAACTTCTGAAGGAGGATCTCCTCCACAAGTTCACTTGTCAACCCTCGCCGACGCTATTACCATGAGGGTCCACCTGGACTTGGTGACGTCAGTGTCCACGTCATCGCGAGCCGTCAGTGACAGCGACGGTCACATCGTGCTACCGGCTGCTTGACAGCCAGAACTCACGATTAAGTTCAGGTTATTTTTCTGATCCACTGTGCAGTGCTGAGCCACTGTGTTCAGGTTTCTTGCGGTGTTCGCGTCGTGTCAGATTGCTCCCCGTGCTGAAGTGTTTGAAACTGTTCCTTCTGGCGCAGCAGTCATGTCGTGCCTGGCGGTACCGCTGTGCTCTTCACTGAAGTCTGTCATGCCTCATTGACTCTTTACAGCCCAGTGGTTACTGTACGTACCGCCAGTTTAACATTCATCAATTCTACGTTCAGCCCACACAGTGTGTTTAAGTGTTTAGTGTGGATCTGAGAACAAACAGCGATTATTTCCCTATACAGCATTAACTGGCTGGTTTTTATAACCTAGACGGAGTGTGTTTACTGCGCGGTACGGATTGGGTATTTAACTCTTATTCAGGTTTAGGCAAGGCCATGTGCCAGGCGGTTAGCCGCTAGGCCCTCGCCGTGGGGGCCGGCGTTCAGTTCCAGGTCGTTGACAGTCCGCTGTCACAGTAGCCCGTCTGTTACGGATATCTGACAGCACGGTCCGCTGTCACAGTAGCCCGTCTGTTACGGATATCTGACAGCACGATCCGCTGTCACAGTAGCCCGTCTGTTACGGATATCTGACAGCACGTTCCGCTGTCACAGTAGCCCGTCTGTTACGGATATCTGACAGCACGTTCCGCTGTCACAGTAGCCCGTCTGTTACGGATATCTGACAGCACGGTCCGCTGTCACAGTA
>Ga0123353_10017934_pt1 | contig 10437 bp, 7 predicted proteins | sample TergutLab28metaG_3_FD_92763 | JGI IMG/M metagenome (GOLD analysis project Ga0123353, IMG submission 92763) | Labiotermes labralis P3 segment gut microbial communities from Petit-Saut dam, French Guiana - Lab288 P3 | ecosystem: Host-associated > Arthropoda: Insects > Digestive system > Gut ...
ATGGCAAACCTCATACCCAGAGTGATATTCTCGTAGATGTGCTCGTAACCCGAGCGTACATTACCACCCACCGTATAGAAGTCGGCATCTGGAATGTAGCGGAAGTTGTTGTTGACGGTGAAGCTCAAGCGGTGGTTGACCTCGTAATCAGCGACCAGTCGCAAGTAGGCGTTCCAGTCTGTTGAGCGACCAGGACGGTCATAATAGTACGTGCCACCGCCACCCACGCTGGTACTCAATTGCAAGCGAGGACTACCAAAACGATAGAGTGCATCCAGAAAGGCCGATGTAAATAATGAACCATTGTAATCGTCGTGTCGTGACCACGGGTTGCTATCGTAGCCCTGACGCACTTGAAAGCTGAAACGAATGGGCATTGTCCACTCGTGCAAACCAGTTTCAACCGCCATAAGAGGATTCCAGCCGTCTTCGTCAATAACATCTTCCGTGGTATCACGCTCCACTTGGTTGGCTTTAGCCGACTGGTGACGACGGATTGTGTTGTCGTTGCGCCGCGGCTCCGAGGTGAAGCTCATTTGTGCAAGAATCGGCGCTGTGGTTACTACAATGCCAAAACCTATCGCGAGTAATCGTAGATTCTTCATTTCCTATTTGTTTAGATCATTACGTAATTTGATGCTAGTTAATGTGGTTGATAAAATTATTGTCCCAGAATGTCAGTCACTGGGAACGGAGTTGGGTATGGCGTACGCTCTCCAGCGGTGTTAACATAGGTATCACTGCTCATGGGAGCTTCGGTTCCTGGGACGGCGAGAGTGTTGGTAAGAGCATCGGTAATCACCCTTTCCAGTGTTGTCTCCTGTCCACGGAAGACACCCGTCGGAGGAGCCCCAGCATCCCTAAATGCGTTTGTGAGCATGTGTGCATTGGCTGTAATAAAGGCATTGCGATCAACCGCTCTCCCTGTATGTAAAAACGAGGAGGCAAACCCTGCAGCCTTGCCATAGGCGTGAGAGTAGACCATGTTCTTGTGGTCACCCGCCATACTACCTTGTGCACCGCCATTGATCACGGCGTGCATCGCAGCGCTGCTTCCATCGACACCTCTTCCAGACCAAACAGCATGATCGCGCGTGACAATGGAAAAAAGACCTGCACCCGCGCCCTGCATGATGGCCTTGGCCATTGCAGTGTGTGCCTCCTCGTCGTTAGGGTGGTTGGCGGCAAGCTGGGCATAGGCCTTCTGGACTTCCTGCGTAACTGTATTCCGAATGGTGGTCGGATCGGGATTGGAACCTAATGCACGGAGTGCCTCCCGCACAGCGGAGGCTGCAGCATTGTTAGCGTCCTTGTCAACTGCTGCAGACGCAGTGCCCAATGCACAGGCAATCACTGCAAGAGCACAAATTTTCGTAGTTATAAGAATAGCATTTTTCATAGAATTTACTGTCGGCTATCTATTTCCGACGCTGTAACTATCCACTATTTTTGGCATGTACGCAAGGAAAAAATCACTTTTTTTCAATTTTATCTCCCTTCTCAGAGAGATTTCAGGCAACATAGTGCAATGGCATGTGCACATATTGTGAATAAATCGTTCGCTCCAGGACGCGTCGAACTGCTCGGAAACCACACGGACTACAACGCGGGAGTCGTCCTCTCAGCCTCGCTGGACCTAGGCGTGGCCGTTGAAGGTACCACTCGTGATGATGGGAAAATCTTGCTCTCGTGGGAGGGTGAGCCTGGCGAATTTCTCTTCGATGCACCCGAACGCACGGAACGTTGGACGGACTACCCACTGGGTGTTGTCGCGCTCCTGTGCGAGGCTGGCCACCGCGTGGGAGGCTTCACCGCGCACTTCTCGAACACGCTTCCTTTCGGCTCGGGCTTGTCGAGTTCGGCCGCGATCGAAGTCGCCACGGCGTTCTTCCTCGCTCGCACTTTTTCACTCGATATTGCGCCCATGGATATGGCTCGCCTGTGTCGTCGCGCCGAATGCGAATTTGTTGGTGTCAACTGCGGCCTGCTCGACCAAGCTTCGTCGATTTTCGGACGCGCTGGCCATGTCATCTTCCTCGACTGTCGTACAGAAACCATTGAACTCGACGCCATGCCCTCCGACTACGCCTTGCTCATCATTAACTCTGGAGTCAAACATGCACTCACTGGCGGCGAATACAACGAACGCCGCGCCGCATGCTTCGAGGCGGCGAAAATCCTCGGAGTCCCTTTCCTCCGCGACGCTACGAGCGAACAACTTGCCCGCGCCGACATGCCCGAAATCGTCCGTCGCCGCGCCGCGCACGTCATCGGCGAAAACGAACGCGTCTTCGCCGCTCGTGAAGCCCTGCACCGCGCCGACGCGACCACATTCGGACACCTCATGCTCGCATCACACGAAAGCTCGCGTCACAACTTCGAAAACAGCACATCCGAACTCGACTGTCTCGTCGAACTCGCCGCCGCTCACCCTGGCATCCTCGGCGCACGCCTTACGGGCGGAGGATTTGGAGGTTCCATTGTCTCGCTCGGCCACCGCGATGCCCTCCCCGAAGCCGCCGAAAAAATCACCAAACTCTACACGCAAAAAACCTCGCACCATGCCACTCCGCTCATTTGCTCACCTGGCAATGGAGCACTTGCCACGCAAGCGTAGAGGAGTACAGACATTCACCGACGCATCGTGGATCCTTTATCTATCTGTGATTGGATGGAGCATCACTGACACACTCGTCTACTTCCCATCGACAAACGCTCTCAGTACATTGAAATCTTTGTCGAGAATAGCAAGGTCGGCGCAGTAGCCGGGTTCTATTTTTCCTACATCGGGCAGGCCGATGGCGGTTGCAGGGTTGATGGTGGCGGCTTTGATGGCATCGGCGAGAGGCCAGCCGCTGATTTCAACGAAGTTGCGGAAAATGACGTTGTAGGGCGTGGTGCCGCCGCCGAGGGTGTTGGTGCCTGCGACGTAGGCGATACCGTTTTTGATTTCGATTTCAATACCGCCGAGTTTGTAGGTCGCGTCGGGGAGGCCAGCGCCGCTGATAGCGTCGGTGATGAGGACGAGCTTGTCCTTGGGAACGCATTTGGCAATGAGGGCGAGCATGTCGGCGCAGAGGTGGACTTTGTCGCCGATGGCTTCCACGAAGAGATCGTTGAGAAGGAGTCCCGCACCGACCATCCCGATGGCACGGTGACGAAGCGGGCTCATTTGGTTGCAAAAATGGCAGAGTTGGTCGACGCCAAGTGTCATGGCATGCTTGAGTTGCTCAAAGGTCGCCGAGCTATGACCCGCGCCCACCTTGATGCCAGCGGCGACAATTTGCGGGATAGCTTCGTCCATGCCAGACATTTCCGTGGCAAGGGAGATGCGGGCGAGTGGATAGATGGCGTGGAGTTCGAGGATTTCTTCGACAGAGACTTGGCGGATGTAGGGGAGGTAGTGGGCAACGCGCATGTTGGGGTTGAAATAGCAGCCTTCCATGTGGATGCCGGGAATCTTCGGGCCGTATTCGCTCTTGCCTACGTAGTCGCGGAGGGCGGCGTGCGCTTTTTTCAATTCCTCGTGCGGAAGGGAGGCCGTAGAGGGGAGCACAGTCGTTACGCCCTCGGTGAGCTTGTATTTCGCAATGGCTTCGTTGCCTTCGATTTTGGCATCGTCCCAGTGGTATCCCATCGCACCGTGCGTGTGGATATCGATGAATCCCGGCATGAGGTAGTTGTCGCCGCAATCGACGGTCTCGGCGTCGTTCGGGAGCGTGTCGGTGTCGCGGAATACACGTGTGATTTTTCCGTCGAGGACTTCCACCGCGCCGCGGAAGTCCGCATCGGCGGTGATGATGTGTGCGTTCGTTAATAGCATAGTGAGATGGCTAAGAGCTTAGCGCATGGCAAGAACGTTGGCAAGAGGGTGAGATAAGTTGTTGTCACTGACGCATTCAAATACTTCACACGAAGACGCGGAGACAAAGACTTTTCTCACACCTCAAACTCCTGAAACTCCTCGTGTATCTCTTCCTCGCCGAGACCTCCCTTTGCCATTTCGAAACTGTTACTTTCGAGCACTTCCGAGACGCTCAACTGCGGGTTCTGGTGTAGGATGTTGGCCAGTTCGATGAAGTCGCGGATGATTTCGCGTGGCGTGATGTGTGTCTCGGCTCCTACGCGGTTGTATTCCACGGTCAAGAAGTAAAGCAAGTCCTCGTGGGTTAGCCTCGGCGCATAGTTGTAGAGCCTCGCGTGGATGTCACGCAGCTTCTCGACCAACACGTACATTTCCTCCTGCGACAACATCTGGAGGCGGATAATCGGCGCCGACAAGTCCTTCACCTCCGCGCTGGCGAAATGCCCCTCGGCCAGTCGCGACCTCAACGCCTCGTAGCTGAACACCCCCTTGTATTTGTCCTCAATGCACTGCGGCGTCCCACCCATGAGGAAACCGATGTGTCGCGCCTTGCCTTGTAGGACGTCGTTGTACATGGTGAGGATTTTTTCGTAGTTGTTGGCGCGGGTGATGGAATTGGGAATCTTGAAAATATTCACCAGTTCGTCGATGACGACCAACAAGCCCTTATAGCCCGCACCCACGAGGAATGCCGCAAAGACCTTGAGGAAGTCGTACCAAGTTTCGTCGTTAACGACGAAATTGATGCCCAGTTCGGCTCGCGCTTCCTTGCGGGAGGGATACTCCCCACGAAACCACCGTAGCACATTGGACTTCAATGCAGCATCATCCTCTCGATAAGCCCGCCAGTAAGCCACCACGGCCTTGGCGAATTCAAAACCATTCACCATCCCCTCCAGCGAACCCGCCACCGCGTAGATCTCCCGTTCCACGAGCAGATCGAATTCCCCGCCGCTTGCACCGCTCCCTGCCGTCAACGAAGCCTGAATCCCGGAAATCCACTTCTCCAAAATCAACGGCAATGCACCGCCGTCGGGCTTCGATTTGGTCGAGAGGTTTTGGATGAGTTCCTTATATGTCGCGAGCCCCTGACCTTTCGACCCTGCGAAACGCCGCTCTGGCGACAAATCCGCATCCACCACCACGAACCCTTTCGCCGTGGCGTAATTGCGAATCGTCTGAAGCAAAAAACTCTTCCCGCTTCCATACTTGCCCACGACAAATCGAAACGACGCACCACCCTCCTCGATCATCTCGACATCGTGTAAAATGGTTGCAATCTCCTGCGCTCGACCCACCGTGATATACTCCAAACCCACACGCGGTACCACGCCGCCCTTCAAGGCGTTGATGAGGATATTTGCTATCCGCGTCGGTACCTGATTCATCATGGCAGCAACCCTTTCACCTGTTCCACGTAATCCTCGAATATAGCCAATCCTTCGTCCAAAAGGCTATCGCCGACACAATCCATTGCCTTCCCGTTGATCCCGTCAACGAGAACCTCCAACATCACGCCCATACTGTCCGCAAAACGTTTCACACCCACACCATCATCATACAAAATCACCGCCAGAGCCTGCAACTCGATATCGCTCAACACTGCCTTGAATGCCGTCCACGGACAAAGGGATGAGGGCGCTGTTGTGACACTAGATGCCTCATCAGAGTCCCCTGATTTCAGCGCACATCCAGTTGCAGCAAGCGCATTCACGCGCTCATAACTCGACACGCTCATTTCCTCCTCCACACTCAATGCCGCCTGAGTAGACAACGCCTCCTCCCTGATGCGCCTTAAAGACGAAACATCCACCGACACCACGGTTTTCGTCGCCTCCCTGTAAAATTCCACTACCGCATCCTCGACGATCTTTTCTAGCGACACGCCCGCCGCCAGCAACCTCGCGAGTAGTTCCTTATCCACTGTGTTCACGTTGGTTTCAAGCTTGCGTCCGAATCCCGCAAGCTGCCGCAACACCGACTCCACCCTCTTCATCACGAACCCCACAAACCGCCGCCCCGCAGTGGAAGCGATCACCGTGCTGTAGGACCAGCGATTTCCCTTGCACACATACAACTCGCATTCCGACAGTGCGACCCTACGATCCGCCTGCTCGAGCCACGGGAAAAACAACGCGTCGGCGAAAGGTTCCCACACCCGCGCACCGCGCACCGACCCAAAGACCGCTTCGTCGAACCAAATCCCGACACGCCCAAACGCCTCCTCAAGCCTCCGCATCGCGAAACCGAACCCCTCGCGCATCAACTCCCCTTTGTCACCATCCGTGAAGAAAGGCGACTTGCGTGCATCGTATTTCGAGAGCGAACAAAACCAATCGAACGACCTTTCGCCGTCCTGTGCGTCCTTCTCCCCTCGTGCCTCTGGATAATGCTTTTCGATTCCGTGCGTCTCGACGAAATCCCCGAACTCCCCCTCCAATCCGTAGTAAATAAAATAGTCCTTTAGCCACCGCACCATATAGGCATTGAGAGTGACCATTTCATACTCTCGGAAGTCTCGCCAAAAAGCTACCAGCCTCTCGAGACCTTCCTGTGGACTCGCCACGCCCACGTTGTTGAGCAGTTCATAAATGTAGAGGAACGCATACGAAAGCGATGCCTCGCCCACGTAGCCACCGCGCACCCGAGAGCGCCAAGTGAAATATGTTCGCAACTGCTTGTAGCCCATTTTCTGGTAACAAGGGAAGTATGTCTTGAAGGGCACCGTCTCCGCGAAATCGTCGACAAAGTCTTTCATGAACACGGCCTGTTTGTAAAAAATCCGTGCGTCTTCTCGCCGCTCCCTCGTGATGTAAAACCGCGAATCCTCCCTCATCCAAACCCGTTCCTCTCCCCTCGCGATGTCGCGCATCCTGTCGAATAAATCGCGCCTCTCGTCCTTTTCAACCGCAGGCGACGGCGTGACCTTCTGCGGTTTCAGGACAAACTTTCCGACCCCCTCAAAAGGCCCCGAATCATAATCGATCACGTAAAACCCTTCCGCTTCTTCGGAAAAGGATGAAGGGGTCGATTCCATCGACACTCCCGAATTTTTCTCGTCCGACACACTCGAGCTTCCCACGACTTTGCGAGGAATTTTTTCTGCACTATGCGATATCTCGGGAGTTTCGAAAAACTCGGAAAACTCGAATCCTTCATCCCTCATATCTGTGCACCTCAATTTCCCCTAATACGATTTTGCCCAGAGGACGCGCTGCTTGCTCGGGCGGCCCGTGAAAGGACAGGTGCCAGACTCGGAAACGAGCTTGTCGGGAATGCAACGGATGGTCACCTTGAGATCGTTCTTGATTTGCTCCTCAACCTCGGGGCTACCGTCCCAATGGGTAAAAGCGAACCCTCCATGGATTTCGGGTTTGTCGGCATTCTTTGGTGTGAAATAGGCGTAGAATTCTTCCTTCGTGTCAATCGTTTGCGTATGGGCGTCTCGGAAGGCGGCGGCGCGGGCGAGCAGACCAGACTGGATTTCGTCGAGGGTGGCGGGAAGTACGGCAATGGCTTCGTCGTTGACGAGGAAGGATTTTTCCTTGTGGGGTTTGTCGCGGCGGGCGAGGGCTACACTTCCATTTTCGAGGTCTCGAGGGCCGATTTCGATACGGACGGGAACTCCTTTTTTAATCCATTCCCAAGTCTTCACGCCACCACCGAGGTCTCGTGTATCGATCTCCACTGCGATAGGTGCGCCAGCCCACGTGGTAGCACGGAGACGCGCTGCAAGGGATTCGGCGGCCTCGAGGACGGCTGCGCGGGTGTCTTCCTTGGGCGTGATGGGGATGATGACGACGTGTGCAGGTGCGACGCGGGGCGGGAGGACGAGGCCATCGTCGTCGCTGTGTGCCATGATGAGCGTGCCGATGAGACGAGTGCTCACGCCCCAGCTCGAAGTCCAAGCGTGCTGGGTGGAGTTGTCGCGGGCTTGGAATTTGATATCGGCGGCCTTGGCGAAATTCTGGCCGAGGAAGTGTGAGGTGCCAGCTTGGATGGCCTTGCAATCCTGAACGAGCGCCTCGATGCAGAGCGTGTCGAGGGCGCCGGGAAAGCGTTCGCTAGGGCTTTTCGCGCCCGTGACGACGGGGAGGGCGAGCCAGTCGCGAGCGAAGGTTTCGTAGACGCCGAGCATTTTGGCGGTCTCGTCGATGGCCTCCTCGGCGGTCTCGTGGGCGGTGTGGCCTTCCTGCCAGAGAAATTCCGTGGTGCGCAAGAAGATGCGCGGGCGCATTTCCCAGCGGACAACGTTGGCCCACTGGTTGAGGAGAATGGGGAGGTCACGCCACGACTTGACCCAGCGGGCGTAGGCGGCACCGATGATGGTTTCGCTGGTGGGGCGCACGACGAGCGGCTCGGCGAGTTCGCCCGCAGGGACGAGCTTACCGTCGCGGGCTTCGAGGCGGTGGTGCGTGACCACGGCGCATTCCTTGGCGAATCCTTCGACATGCGCGGCTTCCTTTTCGAGGTAGCTCAGCGGAATGAAGAGTGGAAAATAGGCGTTGCGGTGTCCCGTGGCCTTGAACATGCCGTCGAGCGCGGCCTGCATTTTTTCCCAGATGGCGTAGCCCCACGGCTTCACGACCATGCAGCCACGGACTTCGGAATTCTCCGCGAGGTCGGCGGCACGGAGGACTTGCTGGTACCACTCGGGAAAGTCTTCGGCACGAGTGGGCGTGATGGCTGTTTGCTGTTTTTGCTGCTGCTGTTGGCTCATATAAAATATGGAATCTTAATTGATAATACCATTTGCGAGGATAATTGTCATCTAAGGAGCTGAGCGAAGCCTAGTGGAGCACAGGCGTCCTCGACACGTAATTCCAAAATCGCACTTTGCTTCATCCCTCTTTTCCTCCACTCTGCTTACCCACTCAAGATAGCGAAGAATCCAAAAAAATCAGCGGAGGGATTGGATGATGGGCGATGCTCCACGCGCACCTTGCGGGTAGCACTTGACGAGGAGGTCGGCGACGAGAGTTTCCATCGCCACGGACATGATTTCGATTTTGCGCGAGAAGTAGTTAAAGGCGACAATGCTCATCGCGGAAATGGCAAGACCGACGATGGTCGTGTTGAGTGCCTCGGCGATGCCGCGCCCAATGGCTGCGGGGTCACCGCTGTCGCCGATGTTGGAAAAAATGCTCACGAGTCCCGAGAGCGTGCCGAGGAGGCCGAGCACGGGCGCGATGCCTGTGGCGATTTCGAGCATCACAAGGCCTTTTTCCAAATAGGCGACTTCGTGTCGTGCCTGCATTTGCACGGCTTCGGCAGCCTCGTCGCGAGGCCACGTGATGTGGCGAATGAGCGTCTCGAGGATGCGGGCAAGCGGAGAACGGTTGGCGGGAAGGAGGCGCTGAAGATTGACGAGATCATCGCCTGGCTCGAGGCGCATCATCTCACGCGCCAACGCAGGTGGCATGACAGCGGCCTCGCGCAATGCCCAGCCGCGGAAAATGACCACGGTTCCCACGACCACGGAAAGCAGCAGCAGGAAAACCATGAAGACACCACCGAGAACGAAGAATCTCAAGGCGGAATCGGCTATCGAAGCGAGTAGCATACAGCATATATTTTCCCAGCGGGACGAGGTGAAGTCAATGATTAGTGCGAAAAACGAGAGTCGCAGTATATATGGCAGACGAGCGAAAATACATTGAGGGCGCTTCTAAAAATCCCAGCACTCCCAGTATTCTCAGAAAATCTGAGAATACTGGGATTAAAAAAGAGCCCTTGGAAAAGTATTGACACAAACGGCAAAACAAGATTGACTAATCACCTCTATGAGACCCTTATCAATCATTGTTATATGCGGCATAGGCATCGCTGGATTCATCGGTGGACGCATGACCGCATCTCGGAACGACGACCCGAACACCATCCACACCGACTACACGGCCTCCTCGCACTCCGCCACCCAAACCTCGAACGCCCGCCCCGACGCAACCTCCGCCAGCACCGCACCGCACACCACCACACGCACGGGAACCTCCTCCAAACTCTCCGCCGTCAAAACCACTACCGAACTTCGCAACGAACTCCGCCGCCTCCAAGACCCCACCCGCGGCAGCCTCGCCAACACCAAGGAACGCCTCCGCCTCCTCGAACGCCTCGACACCAGCAACATCGAAGCCCTCGTCCAAGAATACGCCCAAGGCCCCGTCTCCCCGCGCGACTGGCAAGGCATGCAAATGCTCTTCACAGCCATGGCGGAGAAAAACCCCGAACACGCCTGGCGCCAAGCCCAAACCCTCCCCCCTGCCATGCAACGCTCCGCCCTTACCGAAACCATCAGAGCCATGGCCGCCAAAACCCCCGACGCCGCCCTAGCCAAAATCGACACCCTCGACAACCCTACCCTCCGCGACACCCTCCGCTCCACCGCCATCCTCACCGTCGCCAAAAGCGGCGACCCCCGCCGCGCGCTCGACCTCCTCAACCCGCCCAAACCCCAAGACAGCCATCTCGTCAACCAAGTCGTCGGCGAAATGGCCCTCACCGACATGCCCGCCGCCCGTACCGCCATGGGCAAACTCGACGAACCCGCCAAATCCAGCGCCGCCGCCGCCATA
>Ga0123353_10017936_pt1 | contig 10437 bp, 3 predicted proteins | sample TergutLab28metaG_3_FD_92763 | JGI IMG/M metagenome (GOLD analysis project Ga0123353, IMG submission 92763) | Labiotermes labralis P3 segment gut microbial communities from Petit-Saut dam, French Guiana - Lab288 P3 | ecosystem: Host-associated > Arthropoda: Insects > Digestive system > Gut ...
CAGATACTGAAAGCGTTTGGTGCGGAAGTCACGGGCGTATGTAGTACACGCAATGCTGAGATTGCACGAAAATTTGGTGTTGATATAGTAATTGACTACAAAAAAGAAAAATTTCCGGAAACGGAATCTGCATACGACGCAGTTTTCGCTGTGAACGGTTATCAACCACTTGATGTTTATAAAAAACTCCTAAAACCCGGCGGTGTTTATGTGTTAGTCGGCGGTACAGAAAACGCCATGGAAGTCCAAAAATCCGGTGACGAAACATTCAAAGATAGTGGCAAAAGATTGGAGAGGACTATCTTTGCCAAAATAGTAAAAGATTTCCCATATATTAAAGAACTTTGCGAAAGCGGAAAATTGAAACCGTATATTGATAAAATCTACCCAGTAGCTGATGTATCATTGGCAATCCGACACAGTATCATAGAACACGCGCAAGGGAAAATTGCAATTACAGTTGACTTTTGAAATCCGCGACTGTCTTAGAGCTATATTCGAGGCGCTGGACGCGGAAGTGAGTTGGAATCAACAAACGAGAACAGTTATTATAAGGACAATTAAGGCCGTATTACAAGGGAAACAATAACAGCATTCGGGCTACATTTATCGTTATATGTCGAATATTTCTGCTAAAAAGTCAACTATTTCCGTAAATATGTTGAATTTTTATTGTTTTTTCTACAAATTTTTGTTACAATAATTGTCGAACTCTCGAATTGGAAAACGGCTAATTATGATATTAACTATAGGAGGAAACAGACATGCTCAGAAAATATCGGGGAATATCCCCAAAGAGAAAAATGCAATGGTATAGATATTTAACATTCACACTGATTCTGACGCTTATTTTTGCTTTACCTGTTTCAGCTTTAGACGACGACGAAAACGGAACTGCAAGCGGTGAGATTGAAACGAGCAGCGGCCCCGATCCATCCGACGAAAGCGCCAGCCAAGAACCCGATTCGCCGGAACCCGGCTTGCCAGCGCCTGAAGAAAATGCTGCTGACGAGATGATCACATCAACCGCCCCGATTGACCTGACGACTGACGCGGTAATAACATTTTATAAAACCACAACAGGGGGCGGTAGTTTTAGCTCCGAAACATTCAGCTTTAGCGTCGTCAGGGTGGCTGACAAATTCGGAAATCCATTTACGGAAGCGGATGATACGGATTTAGACAATTCCGGGATTGTAAAGATTAAAGCGGGGCCAAATCAAACCGCGGTTCCCGGGACATTTAGGGTTCAAAATTTAAGAATCGCCGATGATGGCCAACAGTATTACTTCTTCAAAATATCCGAAATTACAGACCCGGACAGCGATTGGAATTATGACGAGCGGGAGTTTGTTATACGAATTATTGTTTTTGAGGTAGACGGCAACCTTGTAGTGCCGAGACAAGGACAGGAATGGTTTTACAAAGGAGTCTCCTATGACGCGAAAGGTGGAGGGAACCCTCTTCCTCCTAATGAATACAATACATTTATCAATGAGTACACAGAATCAGACACCCCTTTGGGCCGGCTGATAGTGAAAAAAAGTGATTTCATCGAAGCCCCCGCAAATCCACATGAATGTTTTGAGTTTCAGCTTGAACGCAACGGAGCCTCTTTCAATTTAGACGCGCCGGGCATTACGATCCGCACAGTCGGCGGAAGCGGAACGTATGTCGGAACCGATCTTAAAAACGGGAAATTCACGTTAATGTATGACACGGAAGTGCAAATTGCGGGACTGCGGGTCGGAAACTATACCCTTACCGAATTTGCTGTGGGTTACGAAATCAGCCATACGATTGCAGGTGAGGCGAGCATTGCCGGATCTGTCGCAAACTTGACTGTTAATGAGGGAACGGATACTTCCGTTGTCTTTACAAACGACGAGATGGACGCGGACACAAGCTTGACTGTAAAGAAGCTTCTATTCGGTGATTATGCGAGCTGGGGAGTCGATAACAATACTGTCTTCCTTGCAAAAATTGTAGATTCGCGCGGTCGCTATCTGACATTCAGCGGTCTGGCCCCGAATTATACCTTCACAGGCACCAGTTCTACAGGAAGTGAAATCAGGTTCAGCGGCAGACAGCCGGCTGTCATTTCGGGTATTCCTATGGGCACGATCGGTACGGTCGAAGAGATTATTTCCGGCGGCGCCCATTTTACCACGGATCACAGAGATAACGGTTTTGAATTTACAGGAAGCACCGGCTTGGATGCTGAAGTAGTTATAAGCAATTTATACGACAATCACGGCATCGGGAACATTACGCTGACTAAAAAGCTTGCGGGCAATTACAGCGATTGGGGAGTGGATGAAAACACTGTGTTCACTGCTAAAATCAAGGATGTCACAGATGCGGATAATGCTTACTATCTCGATTTTCATCTTCTGTCAGACGGGAATTATAATGCGGTCGCCATTGGGACCGGCAGTCCCTTTATACAGTTTAGCGCCGCCAGGCCGGTTGCGCTCTCAATGCTTTGGGATGACCGTCTTTATGAGGTAGAGGAGATCAAGGGAGCCAACTTCATGGCGTCTTACGTCGGTAACAACTCCAGGTTGCCCGCAGGCGGTAACATGAATGTTACCGTAACCAACACCTATGCCCCCGGCGGCGATACGCTTGTTATCAGCAAAAGACTTGCCGGCAGTCCCGCCGATTGGGGCGTGGATGAAAATACCGTATTCTCGGCAAGAATCAAAGACGTTACCAACAACAACTATGTGCTGTTCGCGCTGCAGCCTGACGGGAAATTCTTAGCTTTCGGAAATAATAATTCCACAACTCCGACAAACGACGCCCGTGAGCTGATTCATTTTACCGCGGCAAGCCCCGTCGTGGTAAGCGGGTTATGGACCGATATCGTATACCTGGTTGAGGAAATCGGCGGCGCCAATTATATCGCGACTTACGCCGGCAATAACTCCACACTGCCCACAGGCGGCAACATGAATGTCACAATAACCAACACCTTCGATCATGGCGACGGGAACCTTGTCGTCAGAAAAGTGTTGGAAGATTTCCCTGTCGATACGGGCGTGTATGAAAACACTGTCTTTTACGCCAGGGTTAAGGATGTTACCGACAACAACTACCTGCTTTTCACTCGCGAGGATAACGGTACATACCGGGCGTTCGCGAACAACGGTTCCGGAACTCCGACAAACGACGCCCGTGAACTAGTACCGTTTACCGCGGCAAGCCCTGTTGCGCTGACCGGAATATGGGTAAATCATATGTATGCGGTGGAGGAAGTTACGGGATCATTCTATCTTACCAGATATCAGGGTAGGGAAAACATGCAGCCGCAAATGTTACCCGAAGGCGGCAATTTGAATGTCACCATAACCAACACCTTCGATCCCGGAGGCGAAATTGAAAACGGAGATGATAAAGGAAAATTGAAAATAACAAAGGCGAACTTTCACGACAAGCCCGCCAAACCCCTTGAGACGTTTACCTTTCTTGTTACGATAGATGGTAAACCGATGAATTTATCGGCGAAAGGGGTCAAAATCAGAAAAACCGGCGGTTCTGGAACTTTCAGAGCTGTTGACCTCCGATACGGAAAGTTTACACTGACATACGACACGGAAGTAACTATTGACGGTTTACCGCTCGGAACATATTCCGTTACCGAGCAAGCTGCCGGATTCCTCACAAACGTTGAAGTGAACGACAATTCCGTCACCTTCACGAATGAAGAAATAAAGGGGGATACTCCACCCTCGCCTTCGCCTTCAGGTGATAGGCCGGTAAGACCGCGGCAAAACGGCGAAACGCCGGAAGAGTCTATAACCGTAGATATTCCCTTGGTTCCCCTTGTATTAGCGCAGCCGGATCCACTTGAGCAGAAAGAAAACCCTCGCACAGGAGATAGTCCGGTTAATTTCGCTTCGTTTTTCGTATTGCTTATGGTATTTATCGGAGCGGCAATATTATACCATTTCAGTTTTAGGGCAATCGGGAATAAGGGCAGGTAATGCTAAACAGAACCGGACCTTTTTTAATATTTTTATGTTTTCTGGTATTGGCGGTTTTATATTTCTCAAGCTGCGCAGGCGAGCGCATTGGTGAGGTATACGATGAACCGAAAATCGCAGAAGCTGAACATGAGACGGAAGAACCCGCTCTAAAAGAGAGGGTTCTTCTTTCCAAAATGACCGCTTTGCGTGAGTTTTACAATAATGAAGATATTGTCGGATTTGTTGAAATCAAAGGCACGAGCATTTCCGACCCGGTTGTTCAATCAAGCGATAACGCATATTACCTAAACCACAATCTCCATGGAGAATTTGATCGTCAGGGCGCCGTTTTTTTGGACTTTGAGAACGACTTGGATGAATTGCAGGACGACAATACCATAATATATGGGCATAATCTGAAAAACGGCGCAATGTTTCATGATATTAGACTTTACTTCGATGAGGATTTCTACAAAGAACACAAGCATATCCTGTTAACTACCCCATATGAGGAAACCCTGTGGGAAATCTTTTCTTTCTTTCAAACAACTACTGATTTTTACTATCTCACGACGAACTACCAAGATAAGGATGAATTCTTTGATTTCATCCTTCAATTACAAAAAATGTCCCTCTATGAAACGGGTGTTAATATCGACGGGAGCGATCAAATCCTGATCCTATCTACATGCGCGGTCAATAATGAAAGTGGAAATAACCGCTATGTACTGGCTGCGAAGCGGGAAAAACCTTGAAAGGGGTAGAAAATGAGCAGAGCGTTTGTTTCAGAAAATGACTCGTGGGAATATTGCCTAAAAGCCGGGGCAAGATGCATGCTGGCAGAAAAACACAGGGAATGCACAAGCAACGACTGTCAATATGCTTCAAAAACTATATGCCCTACCGATGATGATAGACAGGGTCCAGAAAAGCGGGATAAATTCGTTAGGGTAAATCGTGGGAACAAAGATGGCTAAAGCTCAAATTAGTCATCCAATCTCTGTCTTTCTATAACAAAGTTAAGCAGATGCCAGATAAAGCCTGCTGATACTGCTAAAACCACTACCATCATGAATGCACCGAGATAATTTCCGCCTGATTTTTCAATAAGCACACTCGAAATCATCGGGCCGATTAAGGCTGCGGGGATCAAGGCAAAGGTGGCTACGCTGAAATTAATCGGGAAAAATTCAGATCCATATTCACTGTGAACAAAAGTTGACGTTATCGCGGGCATGCCGCCGTATCCTATTCCTGTTATTAAAAGGCCTAAAAAGATTAGCCAGACCCATCCTATAATCCCGCCCACCGTCAGGAGAAGCCCCGCGCTTGCCATAAGCAGGGTATCAATTAAAAGCGTCTTCTTTCGCTTGAACTTGTCGTACAGATAGCCTAGCAGCACTCTACCCCCGCCGTTGAACACAGATACGGTCAAACCTAGCAAGGCCGGCGCCCCAAATGCGAGCGAGATACTTGCGGCGTTTCCAATTATAAGCAATCCCGTTGAATTCAGCATGATTGCCCACAGCATGAATAACCAGAATTTAATTCCGCAAAGCATTTGCTTCAAGCTGTAATTTCTCATATAATTCGCTGCCGCTGTATTTGTTGTTCCATTTCTCCGGGGGGATACCATGAAAAAAGAAACGGCAATAAGAACCGACGCCACAACAAAAGCCAATACTCTGAATGTACTGAAAATCCCGATAATTCCAATAAAATATTTTGTTAAACTGCCAAATATCAAAGCGCCGACGCCGAAACCCATCATCATAATACCTGATGACAAGCCGGGCTTATCAGAAAACCACTTATTAACTGTGCCGATTACACAATTATAACCGATTCCCACGCCGCCGCCACAGAAAATGCCATAGAAAATATACAGGAGAATCAGCGCCTCCCCGCTTCCGCTTCCCTGCGCCATGGATACTCCGAAGAATCCGGCAAACAGCGCCGCCGCCGATATCCATATGATGAGCATTGGCTGAATTCTTCTGATGAACTGACCACTAATGAATCCGCCGAAGCAAAAGGATATCATCGAAATCGTAAATGTCATCGACAATTCAGAAATACTCCACTGTGGATATATTTCAAGGAATGGGGCTTTAAATATGGACCAGGCGTAAATTAAACCGAGAAATATAAGGGCTATGCATCCCGCCGTCAGATATATCCATCTGTTTGCATTTATCATTTGTATATTATAGCTCAAATTTTATTGAAATGCAAAAACCGACAAAATGTCGGTTTTTAAAATAAGGGCTGCACCAAAAAATTTAGTACAGCCCTATGGATAGGTAAATCCTGTGTTAATTCGCGTTTGATCGTTGGGTTTAAATTATACTATTTTCGCCCTGGATCGTAGTATTACCGCCATGGTCAGCGCCGCAATCAACAGCGCTAAGATGTTCGATAAACTGTTCTCAATACCAGTCTGCGGCACGTCTGCGTCTTCTTTTGGAATATCTCTGTCATGAATCATGGAATTTGCTGGCTTGTCGTTATCCTGTTCAGTCAGCGAAACTTGCTTGTACGGTAATTCTTTTTCCAGCTTTTCCGATTCGTCATTGCCGGGTATTTCCGGTTTTTCCGGAGTTTCCTCAACCGGGCTGTCGGGATTTCCCGGATTGCCGGGGTTACCCGTGCTGTATGGCTTCAAGTTGTTCGGTATACCGGTAAGCATCCCGCCCGCCGTATTGATATCGATTACGGTTACCGGCGCGTATGCGTCGGCCCGCAGATACGATCTGCTTTCAGTTGCGAAGTACGTAAGGTTGTCTATCGTTTTTATTTGCTTCGCCGCGCTTTGCGCAATCTTGTTTCCAAGTCTATCGACGACAAAGTCTACGCTTCCCTGCGATTCGAGGAACGGTGTTTCATAGAGCGCAAAATCGGATATCGCTTTTCCTTCAAGGCTGACAATCAGCGTATTGTCATGGAGTAAAACCACATCGGCTTTTGTTATACCGTCCGACATAACGACCGTATACGGCGCGAGTTTATCCAGCACGATACTCTGCGCCGGCGCTATCGGCGTACCGTCTCTGTATACAGAAAGCGGCGTGCTATTGAACGATATTTCACCGCCCGCGTAAACCGTGCCGATCATAGCCTTGACAAAATCGTTCGAATTAGCCATGTCATTTATCGTTACATCTTTATTGAAGTAGACTATCGCCGCCGGCGTGCTTGTCGTATAGCTGCCGTCCGCTTGGATACCGTCATGCACAGGCGCTTTTCCTTCTATCAATACTACAGCGTCCGCCGCCGAACCGTCGAGCGATAAAACGCCGTCTGTGTAGGCGAGGTTTACTATACTTCCGCTGTCAAATATGATCGTTTCTGTTTCCGGAAGCATATTCATATCCGAAAACTGCTTTTCACCTTCCGCGTTCTCTATTACAAGCTTGTCTGTACCCGCGGCGACGTCAAGCTCTCTGAATATCTTTATCGCGCCGTCGACGACCATTACGGGCTTCGCCGCGCAGACGTCATATTTTGAATCCAACGACGCCCTGTATTTGATATTGCTTAACCCGAGACGGTATTCGATTTCCGGTATTATTGTTCCATCGGCGCTCGTAAGCGAAACGTCAAAGCCCTTTGCCGTTGGGGTCATTCTGACCGTATCGCCGCCGCCGAAGTCGAGCAATATCTCCGATTTCGCCGCGCCCTTGATCATCGCGATATGATCAATACTTGTGATCGTGCTTGTTATTCCGACATTACCGGCGGCTTTTGTACCTTCCTTCAGAGTATCGATGAGAATGCCGTTGACACTATATGATATAGCCGGAATCCGCTTGAGAGTTTTTACGACGACTTCCGTCGTATAGTCATCCTTATAGCGATATTCCACTGTTATCCCCTTATCGGTGAACTCTGACTTGAGCGGTTCCGCCACAATTCCTTCGTCGTAGCTGAACGGGTAAATATAAGGATTCAGGTTATAGCCGGGAAGAGTTTTAATTTCTTTGACGTAGTACTCTCCGAACGGCGCCTTGAATGCCTCCTGCGCTATTCCGTTTTTGTCTGTCGTAAGTATCCCAATCAGGCTACCTTTAGGCAGCGTCTTATCGTCGTTCGTATAAACTCCGAATACCGCGCCCGCTTTCGGAACATAGTTTTTAGAATTTAAACCGGTCTGAAAAACCTTCATGAGGTTGAGCTGCATAGCGGCCATTTTGTTTTCAGCTGCAGTGCTGCCCCAGATCAGCGGGACATAATTACCGTTGTAGGCCAGGGTGACCTCATAGTCGCCGTCCTCGACGACAACCGAATTGCTGGACCCCCTTTCCCTTATAACGTATGTACCGAGCGGGAGGTTTCCCGTGACCGCCTTTCCCTCACAAACCGTTTCTCCGTTATTATTTCCGGTAATGACCGTTTCAACTAATTCGCCTAAAAGATATCTGTATGTCGGTGTAAAGCATGTCGCTTCAACATGCCCCCTTACTGCGCCGTTTTGATCTTTAAGCGTTGTGACGTTCATTTTCCTGCCATCCGGAAACTCGAGCACGATGGCGTTTTTTTTCGTCTGCTTCGTCGCGATCGTGAATATTGTTCTTTCGGGTACGCCGATCGGCGCGATCAACTCCGCGGTTATTCGGTCGCCTGCGGCGCCCTGCGGAAGTACATAAAGGAAGCTGTTCGCCGGATCCAAAACGACGCCTGACTCTGTACAGTCGATTGCGGTCTTTTCGCCCTGGTACGTGAGCGCCGGATATTCGTTTCCGAGCGGTACATCGATCGTTGTAAAGGCGTACCCGCCTGAATAGACCACGCCGACACGCGTCCCGTCGTTTAGCCGCATATAGACCGACGGCTCTGTTTTATACATCGTTATTTCCGAAGTGTCTCCGTCCGGCTTCGTTATGCTTATCACTCCGGCGCCGCCTTGCGTATCAAGTTCGATCATAAGGCCGTCGTGCGTGAATGAAATCGTATCGGAGCTTTGGGGTATCTTATATATAGCCGTTTCATACACTTCAATTTTTGTATCGAAGAATTCACCGAACCCTGTACAGCCGACGAGTATTTCGGTTCCGTCTTTTTCCATAAAAATCAGATACTGCGGAAGCTCGTCCCACGCATTGTTCTTAACGTACATGATTCGGTTTTCAGAAAGCATCCTGCTGTATAAAAGGGTATAATCCTGCGCCAGATAATCAGGCAGGTTAACCCATGCCCTGTACTCAAAGTCAACCGGAACAAATTCTACCGCCCCACTGACTTCCGCAGCAATCAGATAGTTTTCGGGCGCCGTTTCGTCGTCGGCGTACACGAACTTCGGCAGAAGCGCTTCAACTATATAATAATTTTTCGGTTCGAAGTATATCGTTTCAACGCCCGTAACTTCTCCGGTTTCTTCACTGATGATCTCCCTGATCTCGTAAAGCTGCTCCGATAATTCAGAACCATACAGGATGTAGTCATGTTCCATCGGCTTTATCTCCCTGAAATCCGCATTGAGAAAGTATTTGCTGTAATTCAGATCTTCCGCCGAATGCTTGACCCAAACCTGATCGGTATGCGCATCGTCCGTCCACATCGCCGTATAGAATTCGCTTTTTGCCGCGTTTGTGTATGTATGATACTCCTTATATGTCATGCCCGAACCGTCGTATTTCACTTTGAAATCCCGTAAGACCGGAATCCTCAGATTTTCGCTGCTTTTAACCAGATCAGGCGCCCGCAGGTAGTTTATCGATACTTCGTTGCCGTTTTTTAAAACCTGATCGTAATACTGCGCAAAATCACTTATGACGTCCGCGCCGGATTGAATGCTAAACGGCGTCGTTTTCGGAAAATGTATCAAATCATATAGCGTGCCGTTCCGGTATTCCGTCCTCTTTGTACAGGCCACTTCTGCGTACGCGTAACCGTCAGGCGAGTATTCCGCCTGTATTTCGTAACTATAATGCTCAAGAAACCCGTCTTTTTCATTTATATAATCAAACTCATAAAAGTTCGGTTTCTTGGTAGCAGTCAGAAGATTTGCAGTCGCCATTGCGGTAAGATCGTCAGGATACCTTTGTGTTGTTACAGAAAGTTCCGTACCGTCGGGCATTACCTTTTCTTCCGTACGGATGGCGTTTTTCCAGAGCGCATGATTTTCCAACACTGTTTCAAGTGCTATAACTTTGTCGTTCTTATCGACAAACAGCGGCGCGTCGACGCCGTCGGGCAGTTTTATATCTGATTGAGCGTAAATATCAAATGTCACGCCGTCCTTTGGCTTCGCTTTGATGACCGGCGCGTTCAGTATGCCATACCCTGTCTTTACTTCTTTAAAGCCAACGATCGTTTCGCCTGTCTTTGTGATTTCAATCCTGCCCTTGACGGAGTCATTTTTCAGCGCGATCTCGATCACAGGGTGGTTGAACGGCGCGTCGCCCTGTTTGTCTACGGTGAATTTGTGAATAACATAAGGTAAGGCGGCCATGTCGGCTTCGTTATA
>Ga0123353_10017940_pt1 | contig 10436 bp, 9 predicted proteins | sample TergutLab28metaG_3_FD_92763 | JGI IMG/M metagenome (GOLD analysis project Ga0123353, IMG submission 92763) | Labiotermes labralis P3 segment gut microbial communities from Petit-Saut dam, French Guiana - Lab288 P3 | ecosystem: Host-associated > Arthropoda: Insects > Digestive system > Gut ...
AGATATTATTTGTTCCGGATGCGGTCAGAAAGCCAAAGGATATCGCCTGGTCAAGACGAAAAACTATGACCGCTTAAACGATCCCCATCCGGAATTCCGGTGCGAAACGTGTTCAGCAGTCAAATTGACAGAACTCAAAAAAAAGGGAGTTGTGACCTGAAATTACTCCTGTTGTAAAATATCGGATTAATTAAAGCATTTCTACAATTCTAAACTCTTCGTTGTTCCATTCACCGCGACATTTCTTACCATCGGCAAAACTTAGCACACCGATGCCAAACATATTGTTATCACGCCACTCGCCTTCGTACATAGAGTCATCAGAAAAGACAAGAACACCATGACCATGGCACATACCATCTTTCCATTCTCCGGTGTATTTTCTCCCATTGGAATAGACAATTTCCCCATTGCCATTTTTCTCACCATTAACCCATTCCCCTTGATAACGTCCTCCATTGGGCATGGTTTCTACCCCTTCTCCCTCTGGTTGTCCATTCTTCCAAATTCCTTCATAGCAATAACCATCAGTCAGAAGAAAAGTCCCTTTCCCTTGGGGAAGATCATCGGACCATTCACCATCGTAACGACTTCCATCGGACCAAGTGTAGATCCCTTTACCATGGAAACGACCCTCTTTTAGCGTACCATTAAAGGTCGCGCCATCGGGAAAAGATATGGTAATCGTGTCTTTCGTATTAATTACCTCCCATGCAAAATGTACAGATGTTTTTCCTTCCTGCTGCTGAGGTGATTTATTCAGTACCTGACCTTTATTTGCCATCAATTCTCTCCTTGCTTTTATCTTTCCACAAACTTGCCGCTCAGGAATTGCCCCGATAATTTCTTGCCATCCGCCAGAATCATCACACCATTTCCGTGGGGAATACCATTTTCCAACTGGCCTGTATATTTTCGCCCGTCTGTAAGTGATAGTGTGCCTAATCCATGAAATTTATTATTTTTGAATTCTCCCTCATAGCGATCTCCGTTGGGATACTCCATGGTTCCCTTTCCATTGGAAAACCCGTTTTGGAACTGCCCGGTATATTTTTTCCCGTCAGGAAGAATAAGAAAACCGGTTCCATGGAATTCCCCTTCACGATAACGCCCGTTATACTTCATGCCATCGGGGAAAGACTCACTGCCCTGACCATCAGCAGCATCATTGCGCCAATCTCCAATATATTTCCTGCCGTTGGACATGGTTAAAGTTCCGTTACCTTCACGCTTATCGTTACGCCATTGTCCAACATAATTAGAACCATCGGCATAATTCATGCTGCCGTGACCGTAACGTTGGCCATTTTTCCATTGCCCTACATATTTTGACGCATCGGCATAACTCATGATCCCCTGGCCATTGGGCTGCTCATCAACCATTTCTCCCACATAAATATTTCCACTGGGATAAACTTTCTTAATATGGCCCTGCCCAACGGTTGGTTTATCTTTCTTTGATTTGGACAGAACGGCTTTCTTATCGGACATGCCGTCAGGCTCAATACTGAGCCGTGCTTCCTCTGCTTTTTTCCTTAATTGTTCCTCTATTCTACGCTGAACATCCTCTTCTATCTTTAATCGCTCTTTTTCTGCAGCTTGCCTGCGGGCTTCTTCCTCGGCTTGCTTGCGTGCTTCTTCTTCAGCCTTTTTCCTTAACTCTTCTTCGGCTTTATTCTGGGCTTCAGTCTCTAAACGCTTCAGTAATTCTTCTGCCGTTTTCCTGGCAATTTCATCTTCATCATACTGATCAGCAGATGAAACGGCTAATCTTTCCCCTTCATCAGGGAAGGCTTTTTTCTCCGTATCCACCCTTTTACGTTCAACCTCTTCATTCAATTGACGAATTAACTTATCCGTTGCCTCTCTGGCCTCTCTTTCCGCCTCGAGACGCTTTTCTTCCTCCTCTTTACGTTTTAATTCCTCATCAGCCAGACGCCTCTCCAGCTCTTGAATGATTTGCTTACCTTGTTCAGATTCTCTCTCTTTTTCGCGATCTATCTGTTTTTGGCTAGCGAGAGTTTCTTCTAGGCGCTTCGTTAAGTCAGCTATCTTTTCCTCTGCTTCCTGAAGCCTTTTTGCCTTACCTCCATCCTCCCGTTTATGGTATTCCTCTTCTTCCGATAACCGCTGATTCAGCTCTGTAACCTGCTTTACCGCTTGATCTTCCGTTTTTTCCTTTTCCTTTCTCAATGCCTCTGCATCTATCATCAAACGATTCAGTCTATCGGCATAGTCTGCAATCTCCTTCTCCGCCTTGGATAACATTTCCGTCTGTTTGATAAACTGTTTTTCTTTATCCGCAAGGCGGGTGGTTAATTCTTCATATACTTGGGACTTGCCCTGTTCTGCCTGGCCACGCACCCCTTTTTCATAATCAAGCTTTCTCTGAATTTCCAAGAGGGCCTGTTCTGCATCTTCTTTTGCATGGCGCAAAGAAAGGACCTCAGATTCCAACCCCGTCATTTGTTGTGTCAGCTTCCATTCGCGGTCCCGCAAAGAAGACTCCGCTAACACACGCTTTTCTTCTTCCTCCCGGCGCTTTTCCACCTCCTCCAAAAGACGCTGATTAAATTCCTCCGTAAGACGTTGTGTTTCTTCTTCTGTTTTATAACGCCCTTCCCGCTCCGTGGTTCTTTTTACCTCTTCTGCCGCCAGTTTTTGTGTAAGTTCATCCACTTTTGCCTGCAAGTCTTTTATTTCACGAACCTGCGCACCAGCCGCAAGGGTATGTTTAGTTTCTTCTTCGGTAACACCTTTCTCTAAATCCTTAATGTAAGCCTTCATCTTTTCTTCTGTAAGCCGCCATGATTCCCCTTCTGACTCTCGTTTCTTTCGTTCCTCTTCCAACGATAACGTCAAAGAATTTATCATTTCCCGCGATTCTTGGAATACCTTTTCCCTTAGTTTCTCTTCATCACGGCGTTTTTCTTGCTCTTCCAAGAATCTTCTGTTCAATTCCTCCAGTTTTCCCGTCATAGCTTCTTCCATTTTTCGGCGTGCATCTTCCTCTATGGATTTCTTTTGACTGCTATCAGCGGTACTGATCTGCTTTTTCATTTCCATCAAAGTTCGGTATAGTTCTTCCGACTTCTGCCGAATTTCATCATTTTCAGCTTGGTACTTTCTCTCGTCTTCCTTTCGTTTTTCTTCTGATTCTGCCACCTGCCGAAGAAGTTCTTCATTGGTGGCTTTAGCCATTGCTTCAACTTTCATGCGCAATTCATCCGCAACCCTGCGCTTTATTTCTTCTTCTTCGCAACGTTTCAGTAAATCTTCTTCGATACGATGACTCTCATCTGCCAGGCGAATACGGAGCTGCTCTTCTAATTTACACCGCTCTTCCTCCTCCGCAAGACGCTCTCGTAATTGTTCCGCAACATGAATGGCCTCAGCCTCTGCTCTGCTCCATGCCATTTCATCGTCATTGTATTTCTTTTCCATTTCTCCAAGACGACGGAGTAATTCTTCTATTCTCTTCCTAGCCTCATCTCCAGACTCAAGACGCAGAGTTTCTTCTTCCTTCCTTCTTTCCTCTTCCGCAGCCAAACGTTCATTCAATTGCTGCTGAATACGAAGCATTTCTTCCGCAGTTTTGATCTTTTCCTCTTCCAGTGTTTTGCGTCTTTCTTCCTCCAGAGCCAGACGCCGAAGAATTTCGCTGATCCGCTGTGAAGCCGCCTCTTCATAAATACGTACACTATCGCTTTCCTGCTGTGTCCGCTTTGCCAAACTGTCTTCGAGACGCTTTCTGTCCTGAAGAAGGAATTGATTGTTTTCTTTCATTTTTGACAATTGAAGAGACATCTCCTTTATTGTCTTTTCTATTTCTGCATTTTTCAAATGGCTATTTTTTTCGGCTTCTTTACGAAGATTTTCTTCCTTGGCAAAACGATCCTGCCAGTCAATAGCTGCTTTATTCAGCTCCTCCTGTGTCGTTTTCAGTGTTATTTCAATGTTTCCTTTTGCTTCTTTTTCTTTTTTAAGTTCCTTTTGCAGAACACTTAAGGTCTCCTGCCATTTCTTTTCTTCCTTCTTTCTGGTTTCTTCTGCGGCATGGTGACGTGTTTCTTCATCGCCCTTTTGGGATTTCTGCTCTGCTAAAATAGCCAGCAGCTTCTCCGATACTTGCCGAGCCTCCTCTTTCGCCTGCATACGGGAAATTTCCAGCTCGCTGACTTTCTTTTCCTCTTCCTCCAGGCGCTTTTGCAAAGCCTCAATAAGGCGCTGATCGGGACCCATGACTTCTTCTCTTACGGGAGGAGGTGCTGGAGGAGTTACAGGAGTATCTCCGCCGCTTGGTGCTGGACTTTCCGAAACGACGGACGCAGCATTTGCTGTCTCTCCAAAACCATGATCCCATGTTACAGCCATTGTATGCCCGTCAGGATCCGTAAAAACACCTTTACCGTGGGGAAGATCTTCACTCCATTCCCCTTTATACGTGCTGCCATCAGCCCATTGAAATGTTCCTAAACCATGGAGAATACCGTCACGAAACTCTCCATCATACCTGCTGCCATCTGGCCACAGATATGCTCCTTTTCCCTGATAATCAGATTGTGCTAAACTAATTTGGTATCGCTTTTCCGGCGTTGTTCCTTTGATCAGCATAAGTCATCCATTCGTCTGTAACTTTTTAAGAATCTGTTTATGTTTTCTATACGAGAGATGACATGCACTTTTTGTACCGAAAACACATGTTTTCCTAAAAATACAGGTCATGACAGAGGGGGAAAAACCTTATTGATGATCTACCATGAGGGCGTCGGTTTTAAATTAAGGACCTGAAAACACGAATGCCGCACATGACCATACCTTGCTTAAAAATCATGAGAGAGGAAAGCATGATTTTTCCATAGGCCATCTATAGAGATTTCGCTGTGAATCAGAAAGCAAACAGAATAATTTTTGGTATAATGCCGGGAAGATAGAAATGAATATTTATTTTCCTTTTTTCCTTCCTCCTGCTTTTGTCGGCTGATTTTTTTGTCTTGGCGTCTCCGGAAAAGAATCTTTATCCGCTTTTTTAAACGCCTCAAAAATATCAGGAAAGCTAAAACCAGGCATTGATTGCATTGCTCCTCTGGAGAAATCTGTTCCCACTTTGAGCCATGCAGAAAATTGTTCATCCGCCAAAGATTTATAGGTTAAAAAATGTTTCAGAATCTCCTCGAGATGCTTATCAAAGAAATCATTCAAAAGATGATTGCCATGACGAATCATCAGATGCAGAAGAGGAACCGACAGGAAAACATTTTTTTTACGGGCTTCCTCCAGAATAATTTGCGTGAGAATAAAGGCCGTTACATCTTCTTCGGTTTTGGCATCGTGCACGACAACGGTTTTTCCCTGACGGATGATACCGGCAATATCATCTAAAGTAACATAGATACTCCTTTCCATGTCATACAAGCGCCTGTTCGCATACTTTTTTATTCTCACTCGTTCATCCATTGATTCACCTTCATATTTTTCTTGCATCGCAACCTGTTAAATTATGATATCATATATCTATTTAATATTAATAGAAATTTTTTATTGTGCTTTGCAATATAAAATATTGACATTGTGTCAAAAATATTTTATATTACCGAAAAAAAAGGAGGATACGACTATGGACCATGAAAAACTGTTCAACCAAACTCTCAAGGCTTATAAAACCAGCTTTGATAACACATTCTCAACCATTATTACTTTTCAGGATCAGACAGAGCAAATGATGAATCTCTTCCTGGACAACGCTTCCTACATTCCCGAGGAGGGGAAAAAGGCCATTCAAGACTGGGGCAAATCCTACAAAAAGAGCAGAGAGGATTACAAAGCCGCCGTCGATGAAAGCTACAAAAAGTTAGAAGATTTTCTCGGCAAAATGAATAAGCCTTCAGCAAAATAACTTTTTGTGTTCTATATCAGGGCTGCAAATCGCTACTGGAAGGGATTTGCAGCCTTTTTTTTCTCTTGTTCTCCTGTGGGTCTCTCTCCTGAAGCCAGCGAACAATACGCGGAACAAATTCTTGTTGCGCACGGCTACTGACATAAATGCCAATATGCCCCGTGGGAATGGCAACATTTTCGCCATCAAGGGTACCGATATTTTCAATGAAAGGAATAGATGCTTCGGGAGGAACCAAGTGGTCTTCCTGACCATAAAAATTAAGAACAGGCATGGTAATCCGCTTTAAATCAATTTTCTTACCTCCCAACTCCATTTTATTCTGAATGAGAAGATTTTTTTGATAACAATCCTTGGCATACTGGCGAAAGGTTTCTCCGGGCACATCGGGGCTGTCAAAAATCCATTTTTCCATGCGCAGAAAAGTTTCCAGAAAAGGAGCGTCATCAATGTGATCAAAAAAATTTTTATATTTTTCAATTACTAAGCGAGATGGATTCAGCATGAGGAAGGCCATGTTCAAAAAATCCCCCGACACATTGCCCATGGAGTCAACAAGGGCATCGGCATCAAGCTCCTTCATCCAGCGATGTAAAAGCCCCTTATCAGTATCAAACTGAATCGGAGTAACCGACGTGATCAGGTTACGGACCTTTTCCGGATGAAGGGCGCTGTACATAGTGATAAAGGTACCTCCCATGCACACACCCATCATGTTGACCATGCTAATACGGTGACGGCGGCAAATCACATCCACCAAACGGTCTATATAACCATTAACATGGTCATCAATGGTCAGAAAACGATCTTTTCTCGTCGGCGTTCCCCAATCAACCATGTAAATCTCAACTCCCCCGCGAAGCAGATTTCGAATCACACTTCTTTCAGGCTCCAGATCAAGCATTGTTTCCCGATTAATCAGGGCGTAGACAAGCAAAAGCGGAGTCTTGACGGTCTGTTTCTCCGGTCGGTAATACTTAAGGCGCAGGCGGTCTTCCGTATAAACGATTTCATATGGTGTTTTACCAATCTCCGCAGAAATTTTCCGAGAGAAAATATCCGTTGCTCTTAAGTATCTGTTGCCTGCCCGATGTGGCTGATTAACGAGGTGCAACATGGCAGCAGCAGAGGATTTATCAGATTGCATCAGTTGTGTCATGAGGTTTTTCCTTCCTTTCCTGCACCTTTTCCAAGGATTCGACTCGCTTACGAAGAAAATAGAAATCTTTATAAAGTTCATCCATTTCTTTAGATGTGGGGAAATTATGACATTTCAGAAAACCATCCTCAAGGGCTGTACGGGCCTTTATGAGATCAGCAGAACGTTGTATAGCAAGGTTCATCGCGGATACAAATTTTTCCGACTTATAAAGAGCCATGTAACGCCGCTCCAGAATCTCAAGCCACAGGCCAAAAATCATATCAGGAGATAGCTTGTCCCTCTGCTCCGCCGCATGTGATCCCCATTCCCTTTCCAATTCTTTCCATGACTCCTCTAAAGGGAGGTTCAGGAAGAGAAGAAAATCCTGCTGGGACAGTTCCCAATTTCTGAAAGCCTCTCCAAAATTATTAATCATTTCCTGATATTCTCTGAATGGCCCAATGGCCACGTTATGGAAAAAAGATTGAATTTTATCATGAACAGCTTCACGGCAGAAATCATCAAAGTCCTCTTTAGTCTTAGCAGAAAAAAAAGAGCTGGGGGGGGGTGATGTTATTCCTCCACTGAAGACACGGAGGCGCTCGTAAAAAAAATCATGCCAGAGCTCCTGAAAAACATTCATGAAATTTACAAAGAAATTTTCTGTGTCTTCTGCTTCGTTTATTTTAGTCTTTTCTGTATTTTTTTCCATGATCGTCTTTCAACCCTTACTCAGATTTTTAATAAAAGATCCCAGGGCATAACAGCAAAAGTGGCATGGAGGGAATGATCGTCATCCACCCCATGATACGTCAGATTATCGTAAGCTCTGGCAGCAATTTCCTTTATTAATTCCGGGGGCACAATATCATCCTGACGGCCATGATACAACTCAACAGGCAAGGTTAATCGTTTGCCTTGATATGGAACAAATTCCGACAACATGAGAGCAGGCGCCAAAAGAATCATCTTCTTGACCTGATCCGGATGTTCAAAGGCATAAACAGCTGCCATAAGTCCCCCATAACTTGATCCGACAAGTATAAGTTCCTTCTTATCCTCAAGAAGACGGCTGAGCTTTTCCATTCTTACGGTGAAAGAACCATCATAATCTTCCACCAGCATATCGGAATAACGCTCGCGAAAGAATACTCCTTTAGCTCCCTGTCCGCTGCTTTCAAGACCGTGAATAAAAACCCTATATCCCATCATGATCTCCTTGTTTTCTTTATTCGTTGATTTCACCTCATCGGCACAGGGCACATTTCCTTTTCCCGTTTATCTGAGAAAATGTCATCTCTTTCGTATTGATTTCATAAGACCAGTATGTCAGGATGTTGGTAATTTCGCAAGAGGAGAGTATCTGAATGGCCCATGTTATCCCTTTTAAGGCTCTGCGTCCCCCAAAAGACATTGTCAAAGCTGTTTCTTCGTATCCCTACGACGTTTTAAGCGTGGAAGAAGCACAAAAACTTGCCGCCGGCAACCCTTATAGTTTTCTTCGTGTAGAGAAAGGGGAGATTAATCTGCTGCCCGGAGAAACATCCAGGGGTGATTATGTTCACGAACAGGCCAGAACCCATCTGGAAGACATGATCAAAAAGGAAATCCTCATCCATGATGATAAACCATGTTATTACATTTATGGCCAGCAAATGGGAGAACATACGCAATATGGTATCGTTGCCTGTTTCAGCGTCGAGGAATATGAAAAAGGGTTAATAAAAAAGCATGAACTGACCCGCACAGACAAGGAATTGGACCGTACACGGCATGTTGATATCGCAAATGCCCATACAGGGCCGGTTTTTCTCACCTTTAAGAGTCAGCCGTCACTGCATCAGATTATCACCTCAATTATTGTCACCTCCCCCGAATACGACTATACCGCCGATGACGGAATCAAGCACATGGCTTGGATTATTAAAGATTCTTCTCTCATTCAAAGTATCCATGATGAATTCAAGTCCATAGAAGCCCTGTATATTGCCGATGGGCATCATCGTGCGGCTGCCGGCGCTTCTGTGGCCAAATTACGCCGCGCAAACAATCCACACCACCAGGGAAATGAAGAATACAATTTTTTTCTTGCCGTTGCTTTTCCCCATAACCAATTGCGTATCATGGATTACAATCGTGTTGTTAAAGATCTGAACAGCCTGACGAAGGAAATGTTCATGGAAGGGATAAAAGAATATTTTTCGATTACTGAACCATTCAAAGAGAAAACGCCGGACCATGCCCACGAATTTGGCATGTACCTGGAAGGTTCTTGGTACAAACTTACGGCAAAGAGGGAAAGTTTTCCCCAGGATCATCCCATTGACAGTCTTGACGTCTCCATTCTGCAAAAAAATCTTCTCTCCCCTTTATTGGGAATTCAGGATCCGCGAACGGATAACCGCATTGATTTTGTCGGCGGTATACGTGGCATGGAAGAATTGGAAAAACTCGTTGATGACGGCAAATTTCAGGTCGCTTTTTCTCTCTATCCGACGACTTTGGATGAACTCATCCGTGTTGCCGATGCCGGGCTGATCATGCCTCCAAAATCAACCTGGTTTGAGCCTAAACTCCGCAGCGGCATGTTTGTGCACCGCTTGGATTAATTCTTTCGGTATGGAACCTGTCACCTCCCGGGAAAATATGACGGCATCCCCCAAAGAAGGGGAAACTTTGGAGGTTTTTTTGGATGGAGCGTTAAGAATCTGTCAAAGGGAAAAGGGTTATCGCTTTTCTATTGACGCCCTTCTTTTGGCTTCTTTTTTCCAGGAAAAACCGGGGGAAAATATTTTGGAAATTGGCCCTGGCAGCGGTATTATCAGCTTCATACTCGCCGTGCGGACTCCCACCGTTCGTATCAATGGCCTTGAAATTCAGGCTGATTTAGCCGATATGGCCCGTCGAAATACGGTTCTGAATAATCTAAGCGAGCGCGTGTTTATTGAAACCGGAGATATCCGTCAGGTCAGCCCCAAACACTTTTTTGACGCCGCTGTGTTTAACCCTCCCTACCGCAAAATTAATACGGGAAGGACAAACAACCTGCTGCAGAAGGCCATTGCCCGGCATGAAATCACAGGGAGTCTGAAAGATTTTCTGCATGGTTCCTATCGTCTTCTGAAACCATCGGGACGCGTTGCCTTTATTTACCCTGCCACACGGGGAGCAGAGGCTATTTCCGCCATGCTCCGGGAAAAAATAGAACCAAAACGGTTGCGTGTCGTTTACTCCTATCCCAACTCTGCGGGTCAATTTCTCCTTATGGAAGGCATCAAGGATGGAGGGGAAGAACTTCATATTCTTCCTCCCCTTTTCATCTATGGCGAAGGGAAAACATATTCCCCGGAAATGGCGCAGATCCTCACGGATCTGGGAAAATCGCCGCAATTCTTCTGA
>Ga0123353_10017941_pt1 | contig 10436 bp, 4 predicted proteins | sample TergutLab28metaG_3_FD_92763 | JGI IMG/M metagenome (GOLD analysis project Ga0123353, IMG submission 92763) | Labiotermes labralis P3 segment gut microbial communities from Petit-Saut dam, French Guiana - Lab288 P3 | ecosystem: Host-associated > Arthropoda: Insects > Digestive system > Gut ...
CATACCTCCTTAATTCTTCATGTTGTACGCTTTTAAGCAGAAGAAATGCTGTACTTAATTTTACGGTCTGTAGCTCAGAGTATCTACTGTCGAATGACAGGATAATGAACTTGAAGGGGTATGAACGAAATCGTTTGTGGCTTAGCTTAAAGTATCTGAAATTGAGTTATCCAATACTGCGAATATTTAAATGGGTAGCAGAAAAGACATCATGGGCAGCATAGAGTTGTTGGTTGGTTGGTTAAATAACATGTTCGGCATTGTATTAAGCCATCATCAGAGTGATAAAAATTATATAGAGAGTAAATATAATTAATTACAACAAAAAATTATGTCATTTTAATAAACCATAATTACTCTTCGCACAACTTTCTATAGACAGAAAATGGCTTAACACAAAAGCCTTAACATGTGACTGTATTAACTAACCAACTAACCTGCCCTATTGTGCAGAGAGCGCTCCTCCATATTATCCTTGCACTTAGCTGATCTTGGAGCCAAGATACAAAATCAGAACCTCCTAAATCCAAAGCTGGTGTGCCAAACAGTCAGTTTCATCTGTTTCTTTTCTCTCTGTCAGATTATTGTGCAAATTCTGTTCGTCTTGCAGGTATGTAGCTCACCTCTGGAGACGAGGCAAGAGACGCTTGCTAAAGAAGTACCGACTATACAAATATAGACGGCAGCAGCTGAGAGAACAGAAGCAGGCGGGAGAGGGGGCCACTACCCCGGTGATGGGGGCCATCACGTTGCACCAATACAGGGGCACCAATGGAAGCGGTAAGATGTAATTGTATCTCTTTAGGTACGAAGCCGTGTACTTTGGTAAATAAATACCGTCTCCGAGAAAGCTACAGCCTCCATCTTCAGAGCAGAAGGTAATGTTTCGGACATAATTTTTTCCTCTTTCTTCAGGTTAGAAATGAATATTTTGATGAATCGGAATTGTTGCTTTTTCGTGACGTGTTAGTTGTTTCGGAGTAGTACTTTGCTTACATCTACAGAGTAGAAGCTGCAGCCTTCCCGAATTATCTGTTACCTTCATTATCAGGATAAAAGTAATATTCTTATGCTGAAAATGAAGACAGGAAATTCCTCGAAAACGCTAGTACTTATGTAACAAACTACACGGCGTCACACTTCACGAGACGGAAGTCTTTACACTCACCGCAGTGGCAACTTCAGAAAACTCAATGAAGCTAAATTTTGGCCTTACATGTTCTTAGCCCCTCCCAGTTTACAGGGTCACAGTACTGAATAATTATGGTCTATTTTTGGTTGACGCATTTCGCATTTCGGTCAGTAGAGTGAATGTCATAGGGACGGAAGACTTGGATTCGATTCCCGACAAGGCCTGAATTGCTCTTTCCCCACCACATTCAGCCTATCAATCGTCTATCTTATTGGCACATTCCTGCGACCTTTTATTTTAGATTCATTTTAATGTTATCCTCCCAAATATTCTGTTCGCTTCTCCCGACCGAAACGTCGTAACCATTTGTCATCTCCCCATGCTTGCCCCGTTTCATGCCCCTTCACTTGTGGTCACTTGGCTCGCTCTGCCTGTGGCCATATTTGCATATGGAAACTGTTTGCGCGCTGTCTGTAATCCCTCTCTGCATATATCTACATACATATAGCAACCAATCTGCCATCCCATAATCCCATAATCATGTTCACACCATTACACTAAACAGCCATCCATAATCACGAAAGATCTTAGTACATCCACATCTGTTCAATTAATTGTTGGTCAATTCATTGATCTGCCCTGCTCTGAAATTTGCTGCCTCCTTTCTTGGTTCAATACCTTCACCCTTCTACCGTTTGCGTCCCGATCCAAGGATACGGTACAAAAATTCGCTAATTAACATGACCACTTTTCTTTCTGTCCGTCTATGACAGCTGTAGAGTCGCAAGTTGGGGTCTTTTTGTACTATTGAAACTATTATAAAACCCTGCTTTGCCAAAAAGCGAATGCGCGTACGCGAACGCCCCTGGAAATTTATTTTATATACTTAAGCAATAAGAAAATTTACTGCATCTTTAAACCATATTGCGCAATATTTGTTTTTTTATTTTTTACAAAAATTGTGCCGATTTCATAATTTTATCTTTTTCTCGTTTTTTCATAAAACATGCGATAACATTTAAACAACGACGCCATCATTTAAAGATTAAAACTGGAGATTTTCACTGAAATCAGTAAAGTCAAATTCTGGTGAAAATCCGAGAGCAATAGCAATAGACTTAAATTAAAGCTTACGCTCGCTTCTGTGAGCACATCCCAAAAGTAAACGACTCGCGCAATTTGCCTGATGTTTATCCGACCAAAAATATTTCACGCATAGTTCCTAGAGGGACCTGCAACACGCCCTTCCTGTTCGGTACGGTTTTCCCATACATCGTACGAGGCCTGTCCTTAAAATATCCAGCCGTTTTGAATATCTCGAGAACCGGTTAAGTGGCCTTGATATAACTTGGCAGCCAGTCAGAGGAGACCTTACTGTGAACTGTCACTCTCCCTTGGGGCTAGTCAGTCGGCAGTGAGACGCCGTTGACTGAGCTTGTGTAATGTGTGACCGTCGCATTCACAAATCTCCTCCCTTTCAACGGCGATTTTAGCTTTGAGAAAAGTCGAAGTCGCAGGGAGCCAAATCTGGGCTGCAGGGAGGCTGACAGACCTGAGTGATGCGATATTTTGTCAAAAACGGCTGCACGAGAACTGTAGAATGGGCAGGCGCATTGATGCATATTTGCTTATCTGTTCGCTCTGTCAATGGGGATGCGTCGGTCATACAGTACACAAAGCTCAGTCAACGATGTCTCACAGCCGACTGACTAGCCCCACGGGAGAGTGGCTGTTCATGGATGAACAGTAAGGTCTCCTCTGACTGACTGCCAAGTTACATCAAGGCCACGCGACCCGGTTCTCGAGATATTCAAAATGGCTAGATACTTACAGGACAGGACTCGTATAATTTTCATGGGGATTAATTAGTGACAATGGATGGTGTCATACCTTTAATACCATTCGTACATTTCCCAGATTGTTAATATAACTAACTGCTTCAACAGCTAAGGGTTATTTAACCCGCACTGTAACCTTCAGTACTACGGCCTGATCCTGATATTTCATTCAAGTCAAATTGGTTCGCATGTAGGAGGCAGAAATTATTCTGTGGCAAAGAGCTGACAGGAAGCTTAAAAAAACCGTTGAACGAAAACTCGATATGAAGAATACTGGTGCTGCGATGGGTTCAGAGGGTTTTCGATTGGGTTTTTACACAGTCACGTACATTTCCTGTAAAGCGAATCAATCATGAAAGCCATTTTCTTCTCCTCAAGGCTACTCCACTCTGTAGTCAAAACCATTCAGGTACCTCTGTTCTTCACTCGACTCTTCGCGCGTTATTTTAGTTCCCGGTTTTCTCTGTAATCTTCACGTGCGTGAGTGCTCAAGCCCTGTCTCTATTCACGTTATGTATCAACTGGCGAAGTGCGCCGGTCGTCACTATTCAAATTGCAGTTGAGGAAAGTTTCGACGTCTAAACACATAGTGTCTTGTTTCATGCAGTTATCCTGGGGGCACGCAGTGGCGCAGTTGATTGAGGCACAGCGCTGCAAGCCGGAAGGTCGCGGGTTCGATTCTGGATAGACCCATTGCAATTTTTCATTGACATAATCCTTCCAGCCGCACTATGGCAGTGGGGTCGAAGTAGCCTGTAACAGAAATGACTACCAGGAATATTTCTTGGGGATAAAGGTGGCGGGTGTATAGGGCTGACAAACTTACCATTTTCACGTGCCGACTGTTTTGACATCTTGGCGCCTCAACCTCCTGGGACCCTCTGGTCCTGTCCAGGCCTGTAATGGGATTGCTTTACCTTTTGTATACCTATCGTGGTATGAGAATTAGAAGAATTCGTCACTTAAAACTTCGTGAACTAAAATTAATTTCGATGACACAAAACTTCAGTTCCTACCTCACAGAAAGTCCTCTATTGGCATCGCAAAGATCAAACGGTTAGTGCTGTTTAGGGAAATAATCGCCACTTTCGTTATCTTACTGTGTTAAAGCATTTGTTACATACATTAAGCAAGCTTTAGAGGTTAGTATCGATATTCGTTAGGTGCTGTCCGTGGCCACCTGCATCACCACCTGCACCACCACCACCACCACCACCATCACCACCATCACCACGGCTGTCACACAGTCAATCCTACCAGAGATGTGGCTTCTTCCACCGGTGTCGTGACTTCGTACCCAGACGGCCCTCCTGCAACTGTTGTCATGACAGCCACAAACGATGGTGGGGGGAGTCAATCAGGTGCCCCCAGAGCAAGTCCAGAGATCACGGATATTGACCCTACTGCGAGCCCGAAGCGACCTTCGGGGAGGCTGCTGCGGGTACCTTCTGTGTCCAACGGCTGGAGCGAACCGACAGGCGGTAATGAGGTGAGTTGTGACCCTATGCTGAAATCTTTACGCTTAACGGAGTAGAAGAATGAGAATGAATTAAAAGAACTTTTTTTATTTGTGCCTCTCACTGTATATTGTTAGGAAAATAAATCGCATAACAGATGCACTAAACACAGTGAATATTCGAGGTCCATAAAATTAGGGTGTTTCTTGACTAGCTGATGACACCTTAGCTTCTCAGGAAGGATTCTATTTGGTGGAGCTGGCTAGTTAATCATTCATTCAGTCAGTTATTTATTTGGTTATTTACATGTGTAAATTTGTCTTACCTCTGTTACCTTGCCTAGGTCGTATCTTTCGACTAAAATAAATGCTACCTTTTTCAGGGCGGAAGTCAGAATCTGCTCAGTCCGACAGGGAACAGCAATCAGCAGAGGAGACCCAGCAGTGTCATGTTCAGTGACGTGGTGCTCTTCCACGGTGGAGGGAACAATGGCAACGGCGACACAACGAGGAACGTCTGTTCCAGCGAGAAGATGACGCAGACCGGCGACGACGCCCCGTGGCCGGTACATGGCACTGCGGCAGCGGGTCAACAGGTCGCGCCTCAGCAACAGGTACTGCAACAAGTGGAGGAACGACAGAGGCCCGACACTTTGTTGTTAGAGACAGGTGGCTGGCTGTTGTAGGCACGGTCATGAACTGTCTGGTAGCGAGATTTGAGCTCCTCACAGCAGTATTGTTGAAGATTTGTGTCTTCTGTGATGTTACGCTTTTTCGATCTTTAATATTTCCTGAAGTTTCGGACGATGTTAGAAAATTTCTTCTTGAACTGCTAGACCTTGAAGATGGAGACAGCACGATCCTTCGAAACTTCGGTAAATACTCGGCCAACGAAACGGTGTCACATCCAAGAAGACCTGAATCCTTAACCACCCAATTCCAAAAGATTCTACGTGTTTTCTGACGAAATTTGGAACTATTAATTTGTCGATATGCACTCTGCTCAATTAACTTAGTCTAGTTATGCTAAGCAGCCAAATTAAATAAGAATCCTTACTTTGGCCGTTCATCTGATGGATACACAGAGTTTTTTATCGCTGGACTGAGCACTGCAATAATTTTTTATCGCTATGGAAAAAAGACTTCCTCCGTTCTACGGCGAGTAGTCTGGCAATAAAAGTACTTCCTGCAAAACCAGTTTCTGACATACTGTGGTTTGAGGAAAGTATAAAACACTGGTAACGTCTAAAGGGTAATTCTAAATATTACTGAAGGCCATCACCTGCACTTCCACGCTTTTTTTTTCGTAATCGGTTTTGAAAGAACACATTTCTTTTGACTTAGAAAGTGCCATTATCTTCCCGTTCTTCATCAGTGGTTTTCCTTTTAATATTGTAAGTTTCATAATCAATATAACAGACTTCGCTTTCCGAAAGGTTCAGAACATTTCTAGACCAGCTGAGCTCGTGTCAGCTTGTCAGTGAGAACTCTTTTCTATGAAGTTAATTAATTAGATCCGCATAACCGTCAAGTTCAAAATTCAGGGCGGAAGCGGTGTCTTCTGAAATATATTTTCGTGATTTTCCTAATTCCTTGGAGAAAAACACCCGGAAAATGCCTCACGATAAGCTATGGTCACTTTAAAGTCGTTACACTTTAAAATATTTCAATTTTCGACAATTTGTTAACTGAGCTAGTAGTGACTGCATAGTTACATAAAACAGCATTAAAACATGAAGCGTAACGCAGCTAAGACGCATCAGCAATTACAGCGGAATCTCGATGTTCGTGATCAGTTGTGTTTAACAGTCACGAACATCGAAATCACGAACATTAGATACAATTCTCAAATTAACACCTATTGAGTTCCAAGAACTTGTAAAACACCAGGGATAAAATTATTAAATTACCTCAAAAATTTAAAAAAAATGAACGTTTGTTTTAACAGGGCACAAATATTTTTTTGAACTGTGTTAAATGATTAAGTGGATGGAGGGACGCAGAAGACACTATCCGCGTCCTGGATTTAAGGAGCACTAACGAAATGACTCCATCTAATGAAAAAGCATGACTGAGCTAACAGTGACCCAGCTGCCACGTAGTCTGTTCCCGATTCGTCGGAACCAGTCACGAAACTTCAAAAAAAGTTTTTAAACTTGCTAACTGCGATATTTGTAATTCTCTAGCATCGGATCTCACGAGATTCATACTCTACTGTAAGTGTGATATATCCATGTACTGTCTGCTGCAGGTGGTGGAGTGTTCAGGGGTTGGGGGCAACATGTTGGGTACTGAAGCCATGACTTGTCAGGAGCTGTTGGCTCTAAGTGGGGCCCTCAGCGCAGCGCTGCCAACCGGCCAGCTGGGGCTGGGGTCGTTCTTCACTTCACTAAGCAAAGGAGGTAAGTTACTATCACTGTAGCTGGCGCGCAACTAAAAAGGGGACTGCCGAGCTCCAGGCCCCCTTCCCCACTATAAATCAAAATTTAAAAAAAAAATTTTGTAGACACAATGATATCAAAGATTTTACGTGATTTACACTCCAACCAAAATCAGCCACTGAAATCGAGTGTGGTTTACTAATTTGGAATACTGAAAATTAACATAAAGAACTGGGGTGTCTTAAATAAACCTGAAAACCCAAGAAGGTTATACCTTGCGATTTAGAATACTGAAAATTAACATAAAGAACTGGGGTGTCTTAGATAAACCTGAAAACCCAAGGTTATACCTTGTGATTTTAAATATGTAAGTAAATTATGGAACATGTAGTTACATGTACACGTGTTTAAATGCAGTAGGAAACAGTGTTATGTTACAGTTACATTATTATTATTATTATTATTATTAAATTATTACTGCAATTGAGTTTACACTCGGTGTACTGCAGTAGTCATTTGGGATATTGTTTCTACGACGTAAGTTTTGAACCCAAACATAAATTATAAATGGCCTCACGGTCATCCCACTCAACTCCCCCCTCCCCCCCCCCAGTGAAATATTCTGGGGTGATCGCCTGTGACCTAACACAATTTGTTGTACGTTCCGACCCCCAATAAATTTTCCAGTTTACACCTCCCATATTAAGTCAAAATTTGGGGGTCATGTTTTCCCTCATTGGCTGTAGTTCCGAACAATGGATAAATTGAACAGCAGGTAAAGGTAGAGTAATCCCTAAAACAGGCCTGGACAGACCCAGAGGGTTCCAGAAGGTTGAGTCTCCGAGATTTTATAACATTAGGCACATGAAGTTGGTAAGGTTGTCAGCCCTAGGCGTCGGCAGCCTTTACCCCCAAGAAATATTCCTGGTACTCATTTCTGTTAGAGGCTAGGTCGACTCCAGGGCCATAGTGCGGCCGGAAGGATTACGTCAATGAGAAATTGAATGACACCTTCGGGAAACGAATCCACGACCTTCCAGCTTGCAGCGCAGTGCCTACGCCACCCCGTGCCCTCTAAATTGAATAGCTGCTCGTTCAAATAACTGCTGTTAATGCGAGTTACCCAAATATCCCTTATAACTGTGAAATAATTTCAACATTTGCGACGCCTTACAGGTTTGGACGGCCTGGGAGACGAACAGGGTGCTGCCCACCGGTGGTGCCACAGCCCGGAGGCAGAGTACTGTTGCAGTGAGCAAGCCTGCAGTGGTGACTGGACCATGATACTGGAGGGGGGAGGGGGATCCAAGAGGCACCATAGGCGTCACAGTGACAGGCTACCGTGGACGTGGATATCCACTTGTTGTTTCTCCTGCCTCAAGGGTGTCCGTCGGGTCATCAAAAACATAGTCGAACACAAGTACTTCCAGCAAGGAATTCTGCTGGCCATCCTCATCAACACGCTCAGTATGGGCATCGAATATCACAATCAGGTATTCGAACTTCTTTCTTTCTTTCTTTCTTTCTTCTCCTCCTCAGGCGCTGCAGTCCTGTGTGCAACTTTGTTTCAAAATCCACCTTTCTCCATTTCCTACCGTCTATGAACATTGCCTTACTGTTTTTTATTCCCATTATATATAAATTCTTTTCAACGTCGTCTTTCCATCTTTCACGTGGTCTTTTACTTTTCCTTGTTCCTTCCATTTTAGCTGTAGCAGTTTGTTTTAGCATTGGTCAATTTGTACGTTCCTTCCACATGACCATATAATTTTAATTGTAGGGATTTTGTAAATTTTACAGCATCTTTCCCCTGTAACATATCGTTTGTCTCCTTGTTTGTTCCCATTTTATCAGCGTTCTCTTTGTTTTACAAGTTCGTGTTCTTTCCTTGCCATTTCCCATTCATCTCTCCCGCGGTTTATTGCAACTGACACCAAATGAATACCACCTGACGCGGAATAACAAATCCGAACTGTTTCAGCCACTCCATATGCCCCATCACACTGATCGCCACGTGTGTTATGCTGCGGTTAGCCACCATCATTCGTAAAATAGCCTATCTGCAATGACTGGTCATATCTGCAGAGTAAAGCTCGGTATCCATTTGGAATTCTCCCCCCCCCCCCAGTATTTTGGGGTTTCGTAATGGAAGGTTAATGAGCCTGTTTCACCATACAGACAGTAAATTATACATTACGTATGAGAGTTATCGTTTATTTTTATCAGTGCGCCACTGCCACATGTTTCGACCGCTACACAGAGTTGCGCAAAAATCACTTGACACTCGATATTTAACTTGTTGCGTTTAGTGCTAAGAGACTTTTGCCTCGTTCTGTATATAGCCACCTTTAGGCATTTTTTACAGAATTACAGGCGTAAGATGGTTCCTATTTAAAATTCAGTAAGCAGTGAAATCACAGATTTTTTTCGCACGGTGCATAGCGTAACTGTTAAAATCTTTCACGCATAAAAACTTAAAATTTTGACGTGAATCTCTGAGCTTTCTGTCTCGTTTATTTTAGAAGTGTTATTCCCGCCCGCAAACAGAATATTTTTTAATTATTCGACCTTATCACTCACTATGAATCTCCATTATCAACGCTGGCTGTAAGGAACATCGGGAATATACCGTTTAAGAAATATGATGACATCATGTAAAGATGTCTGTCGCAGTTTCCACAACGGAAATTCTTTCCATCACTCTACAGATGACTATCCAAAAGCACCACATGACTTCCATTCACAATGAACAGCCTGTACCATAAACATTACACAGTACTCATTCATCCCGCTGCTGTAATTCTTTTTAAGTTCTACCCTGGGAATAAGACGGTACGTTTATCCTAAACACTGAAGAAGTCACGCGATGTCATAAAGCGGAATTCCACCCTGCACTCGTTGTCAGTCGCGCTGATGACGGTGAAGATTTAAATTCAAAGATATGTTTAATTTATATAGGATGTCCCATTTATAATGTCTCGGAGGGCGGTATATGTCGCAGCACGTGCCGGCGGATGACCGTTTCCAATGCAGTAAAGCTACCGTACTCAGACACGCGATAAAAGGGACGTCCTGTATGAGAACGTATTTCGCTGTGTGACATGTTTCCTGTTTCATATTCCAGCCGGAAGGACTGACTGTAATAGTGGAAATCAGCAACATCGTGTTTTCCGCCATATTTGCTGTCGAAATGATGCTCAAGATTATCGCTGAGGGTCCCTTTTGCTACATCAGCAACGGATTTAATGTCTTTGACGGTGCGATCGTTGTGTTAAGGTAAGCACTCCGTGAAGAATTTCTTTTCTCTGTTCTTAGCGCAACGCCTTGCGATATCTCCGCAAACATGTTAGGTAAGGAAGCATAATCTGCTCCATTTAGGGAACCATTTAATTCCAAAAGAGGCGGGACTTTTGACACTTAAAGGAGAGATGAGAGATACTTAGAGGTACTCAGTACCAGTAGCTGAAAGAAGTAGATCGCTTTAAAGAAATAAATATGAATTAGAGGTTCCAAAATAAACACCAACAAGATGACACTTATGGACTATCCTTTATTTCACGGTTAGTCGTCCTTTACTCTACATGTTTCGAGCTTCAGGGAGCTCATCATCAGGAGTTCACTTTTTCTAC
>Ga0123353_10017942_pt1 | contig 10436 bp, 9 predicted proteins | sample TergutLab28metaG_3_FD_92763 | JGI IMG/M metagenome (GOLD analysis project Ga0123353, IMG submission 92763) | Labiotermes labralis P3 segment gut microbial communities from Petit-Saut dam, French Guiana - Lab288 P3 | ecosystem: Host-associated > Arthropoda: Insects > Digestive system > Gut ...
GTCCGATTCCCGCAGCATAGATACGAACCGGATGACGGTGTCCGGGACATCGCGGTTTAATACCGTCACCGCGGGACAGCTTTGGGCCGGCGAACTGAACCTGGCGGGGATTTCCGCGCACAGCGGTGACAACGATCCCGCCACACTGACGGTTAGCCGCGCGATTGACATTACCGGCGGGCGCGTGACCGCAATGATGATGGCCGTCGGATTCGACGGCAGCGTCACGCCGCGATTGGTGGTCCGGGAAAGGATAGAAGACCCGAGGAACAGCAAATATTTCTGGGATCTGACGACGAACACGGCCGTGTTTTCCGACCTGTCCATTCCGAATCTGGGTCTTATGATGCGGCAGGCCATGCGGGGCGAAGATGCCCGCACGGAAACGTTCAGCAGGATGTCCGCGGTCGCAAGCAATGCCAACGCCACAATCGCCGATTATATAAGGGCGCTGGACGAAATCGAACGTCGCGTCACGACAAAGTATAATAATTTGAATTTGAAATAATTTTCCTTTACAATGCATAGCAGATGAAACTGACCTGTCCTTTTTGCAAAACTGATTATGCGGCGAAAGTGCCAGGCGGCCGCCGCACGGAATGCTGTTTGTGCGGCTGCGCATGGATGCCGCCCCGCAGATCCAACGTGCTGCTGATATGGGCTGCGTCTGCGGCAATGGTGCTGGCCGCGATTATATTTGCCGTCGCGGCTGCAATAAAGTATACGCCGGCCGCCGCGCCGAAAGGCCCGCTGGCGATCGAAAAGGTAAAGGTGCAGCCGGCAGCGGGTGAAGGCGCCTGGGTCGTATCGGGCAGAATCGCGAACCTGTCCGGCAGGATTTTCGGGGTTCCGGATCTGATGTTGATAGTCAGGAACGATAATGGCGACGTGGTGTTTTCGCAAAGGATGCTGCCGCCGATGCCGATTTTGGACATAGGCGAAAGCGCCGCTTTCAGTCATCCGGTTCCAGAGCTTCCGGACGACGCCAGAAGAGTGACGGTGGAGTTCAGGAAGTAAAAAGGAATAAGGAATAAGGAATAAGGAATAAGGAGCAAGGTGTTTTGTTCTTTATTTAATTTTCTTGTTCTTTCTTAATAAATCAAAAAGGAAAGAATTATGAAAAAAATTACGAAACTCTTGACGGCTGTTTTACTGTCTTATTCCTTGTTCCTTATTCCTTGTTCTTTGCGCGCACAGTCGTCCCCGGCCGTCACCATGTTTTCAACCAGCGCGGACTGGGAAGCCGTGACGGGCCTGCGCATGTCGCAATACAGGGTTGTGTTCGGCCGCGACAGGACAGTGTCGAGTATAGGGTGGGAGCTTTATTTCCTGGACGCTTTTCCGTGTTTCGGCCAGGCGGAAGCCGCGCGCGTATGGATAAGCCCCGCAACCAATTACGCCGTGGACAGGGACGCGCGGATGCGGATTGTATGCGTTTACGCGCCGGCGACAATCAATCTTGCGTACCGCGAAGTGCGGCGCGACGCGGTTCAGGGCGCGACGCGCGGTCTGGCCGTATGCCCGGTTGAAACCAGCGGCCGGGACTTGACCGTAAATCTGACCGAATGCGAAAAAACAGAATGGAAAGATCTTGGCCGATAACAGATTTGTCTTTGTAGTCGATGATGCAGCCGCAGGCCAGCGGACAGATAAATTCATCGCAGGTTTAATGCCGGAATATTCGCGGTCGGAAATCCAAAAGTTTCAAATAACCAAAAACGGCAGAGACGCAAAGCTTTCAGAAAAAGTAAAAGCCGGTGAAGAGTTTGAAGTCGTCGTGCCGGAAAAACCCTCGCCGGCGCTTCGCGCCGCCCCTCCGAAGGAGGGGAATCTTGACATTCTATTCGAAGACGAACATATAATCGCCATCAACAAACCGCGCGGGATCGCAATGTATCCGGGCGCCGGACGTGAAACGGGAACTTTGGTCCAAAACGTTTTGGCGCATACAGGTCTGTCGGAAATAGGCGCAGAGGGCTTGCGTCCCGGCGTCGTGCACCGGCTGGACAAGGACACCAGCGGCATCGTGGTTTTCGCCAAGACCGACGCCGCGCACCGCGCTTTGGTAAAAAGTTTTTCAGAGCACGACCCGGTACGGAAATATACCGCGTTCGTGTGGGGCGTGCCGAATTGGCTGGCCGCGGACATATCCGGCAATATCGGGCGCAGCACGCGCAACCGGCAAAAAATGACCATGCTGCAGCGCGGCGGAAAACCGGCGAAAACCCATGCCGAAGTTCTGAACGTCTGGCCGCGCAGCAACATATCGGAAGTACGCTGTACCCTGGAAACAGGCCGCACCCACCAGATACGCGTTCATCTTTCGTCGCATGGCTTTCCGGTCCTGTGCGACCCTCTTTACGGCCGCGGCGCGGCGCGCTTGGGGTCCGTCAAAAACCCGGAACTGTTGGAATTTTTGCGCGCATGCCCCGGCCAGATGCTGCACGCAGGGGTTTTGGAATTCGCACATCCCGTCACCGGCGAAGAGCTGCGCCTGAAGGCAAAGCTGCCGGGCGACATGGAAGAATTGAAAGAGATTCTTAATTCTTGATTTTTTCGTTTGTTTAATCCCCCGATTTATGATAAAATAACATGAAAAGAAGAGGGAAAAAATGTTCCGAGTTTCTACGAAAGTCATTGTTTTCGCGTGCGCCGCGCTGGGCTTTGCCAGCATTGCCGCCGCGCAGATGGTTGCACCGAATCCTAATCCGACGCCGCGGCCGTCGATTATCGCGGCGAATGTCGGCACCGGCACGCGCGGGCCATCGATACGCCAGTTGCCCACGATTCCAGTGCCCAATCCCAATCCACAGTTCGACGGCACATGCATGAACCCCGCGCCGGAACAGCTGGACCCGCTGCGCTGCACCACGCGGTATATGGCGTGCCTGCGCATGGATTCCGTGTGCGGCGCGAATTTCGAACTTTGCGACACCAGGGCCCGGTTCAACCATCGCCGCATATTCTGCCAGAACGAACTGGCGCGCTGTCCGGCCGACGTGATTTCAGGACTGTTCGGAACACCCGTGACGCAGTCCAACGACGCCCAGAACATGCGTCTGTGCGACGGCGAATGGGTTGTCGTTTCGCGCACTTTCTATACTACGGTGGGTGGACGCCAGGTCGCGACAAGCTTGAACGACATCGAATTACGCTATAACCCCGCCCTGCGCGCCGAACAGGAAAGCGCCATCGGCCGTGAAATCTGGCTGGGCAGCCAATGGGCGGCAAACAACGCCGTAGCCACGTGCCGCAACACGGCGGATGCATGCATAACGCGCGCATGCCGCCAGAGTCCGCACAGATGCATGGCCGTCGGGTCCTTGTCCACGGCGAACTATACCGAAATAATGCACCTGGTGAACGAACAGTCCACTCTGCGCGTCCCGCGCGTGCTTTCGGAAAACTATGTGTCGAATATGCTGTGGACGGTTGCGAACGTGCGCAATTATCTGTCCGGCGAATGCAAAATAGACATCGGTTCGAACGAACACTGCTTTATGGTCGCAAACCCCCGGACCACCCCGGCCCAGGCAGCTGCAAGCGCTACGGACGAATTCGAAATGCAGATAACATACGACCAGATAATGACCGGAACGATGAACCGTCTTAACGCTATGCAGCCGCGGATACGCGAATGGCTGGCCCAGGCGGTCGCGAATTCGATTCAGGAATGCGCGGCTGTCACGGAAGAATGCGTGAAACAGGCGTGCGGAAACGGTTCGATGGCGGCATGTTACGGCGCCGCGCGCGAAACGTCCACCGGCCGCGCGAACCTGATGCAGACGACCATCAGCAGAACAATCAGGGACGTCTGCGAACCGATAGTCGTGCACGACCAGAACTGTCTTGACATACTGGCCCGCGGGTCCGGCAGCGGCGACGGGGAAAACCGCGACACATCCGACATGTGGGTTTCCGTCTGGGGACGGTCCACGTCGCAGGACGAGACTTCATTGAATCTGGGTATCAGATTGAGCAACGAATTGACCAACACGTTCGGTGAATCAGGACTTGCGCGCATACGCGTACAATGCCAGACCGAAGCGGAAAACTGCGTCCACCGCGAATGCGGCAGCGACCTGTCCAGATGCTTTGTGCGCAATCTGCGCAGCGCGAACGAAATGTTCGGATTTGGCGACAATATCGGTGATGACGGCGCATTTGTCAGTGAAAGCGGCGTAAACGCCGGCGGATTCGCGCGCAGCATGGCGATGAACCTGTGTCTGATACCGGTCAAGCGGACGCCCGCGTGCCAGGATTGGTTCGACGTGCAGTATGCGATATTCAGCCAAGGAAGACATGCCGACGCATGGGGATGGGTGCGCAACGACTGGCTGAACCAGCGTTCGAACTGGGATAGATTGGGCGGGCGCGACAACCAGACTCGGGAGATGTGCACGCCGACAATGACGTATTTCCAATTCAACCAGGAAGAAAACGAAGGTTTCGGACAGTTTGGCGAACCCATAAAGGTTGATTCGATATGCAGGGACATCGAACAGAACATATTCGACAACCTGATTGCCGATATTTCGCGCAGGGCCCAGGCCGAAGCGCTGCGCCGCGCGAACGACGCGATGAACCAGTGCGTCAACCGCAACCGCAATGTTGTTGGCATGATACCGAACTTTGTCTGGGCGGAAATTCCGGATATCGAAAGGTTCAACCCGAACGAAGGCCTGATGGTCAGGGAAATCACGCAGACCGCGGATATGTGGAACGGATTCTGCGCGGCCAAGGTGACGATGCAGTCGGAAGACACGGAATTGCGCGAAACCCTTAATGCGGATCGCTTTATCCGGTACTTTTCGGTCGGCGACACATTTATATGCGGCGGCTGGCTTGCGCGCAGGGATATGGAAGCCATAGAAGCCAGAGTCAGGGCCGACAGGGAACGCCGCGGCCTGGGTAACGAAAGGGTCAGGTCTAACGCCGGTCTGTATACGGTAATGGCCGCGCTTGGCGGCGGTGCGGGTGCTAATGTGCTGTTTAATACGATACAAAGGAGTGTGGCTGGAGCGCCGAAGTCCTGTGAAGTCAGGGGTAACTGCGAAATATGTGGTCGGGAACAGGCCGTCAATTTAGACAATGGTGTTATAACGGTCCAGCCTTGCGGCACGCTTGATCATTTATCCGATGACCAAAGGCAAAGGATTGAGAGGTTCGAAGAGGCCAGGGAAACGGCGTGGGAGGCGGATCGCAGCGGCAGTACAAATGCAACACAAGAAGCACTCGCTCGAGCCAAACGAAATGTAGATGATGCGATTATTAGAGCTCTTCAAAGCAACCCTGCACCCGTGGTCAATAACAGCCAAGGGCAAGAGAATAGACAACGATGCGAAAGCAGACTCAGGAGGATGCAGGACGAATGCAGACAGGCAAATGACAACAGAAACAGCTTGTTTGGTTTTGGTGGTGGTGGACAAGGCGGATGGGGCCAGGGTGGTATGACTGCCTTGAACATGGCGCTGACAGGCGGCGCGGCATGGTGGGCCGGCGACGCAGCCAACAGGGCGGCAACTGAAAATGCCCGCAGGGCCAACGCGGAACTGATGGAAGCCAAGAAAGACGAAGCTGTCGCGGAATGGTTCAACAATGTCGGAACCAGAATCCAGTGCGTCATGAACGGAAGACAAGTCGGATCGTTCGGAGACCTGATCGAAGTAAGATAGAAAATAGTGACCAAAAGAAACCCCGGCGCAAACCGGGGTTTTGTTTTACCCCTACCCCGCCGGGCTTTGCCCGGCACCCCTTCCCGTGGGGAAGGGGAATTAACCTGTGGTATTTGTTGGAATTATTGTCACCCGCACCGATGGTCAATTCCCCTTCGCTGGCGAAGGGGTGGATTGCGAGCATAGCGAGCAAGACGGGGTAGTGGATTATAGTCACGCCCACCAATCACGAGAATCCGCCGCAGGGGCAGTACAATTCTGGATTTGCGATGCTGCACTTTGCAATCGTGCAAGGACATTGCCTATTTTTTGTTTCACATCTTTGTCTTTGACGTGCAAAACATACAGGCCAAAAGCGGTCAGATAGCTGTTCCGTTCCGAATCATATTCATCTTTGTCATCGTGCGACGAGCCGTCAATTTCTATAACAAGGTTCAAAGTAGGACAATAAAAGTCGACGATGTAATTTCCAATAGGTTTCTGACGGTCAAAATCAAGGTTGTGGAATTGTTTGTTTTTCAGTTTGTTCCATAACAATACTTCGGACAAAGTCGACCGCTTGCGCAGGTTGGTCGCAAATTTTTTCAGATGTCCATTTTTTGGAAGCTTCATGACCACTACCCCGTCCGGCTTTGCCGGACACCCCTTCGCCAGCGAAGGGGATTTAACCTGTAGAGATTGTTGCAGGTAATGTTATTCAAGACAATAAAAAACCGCCTAGCAACTTCCCCTTGATTTTTGATAATTCGCGTGTATAATTGCCCGGCGTTGGGGTGTCGTCTAACGGTAGGACCGCAGATTTTGGTTCTGCTTATCGGGGTTCGAATCCCTGCGCCCCAACCAATTATTCAAACCGCAAGGGTTTGAATAATTGGTTGCATGGGCGCATGAGATGAGAACCTAGGTTCGACAATGAGTCAGCGAGCCAATTAAGGCGAGCGCAGCAAACCGCAAGGTTTGCGGGAACGAATGCCGCACAGCCCGCAAGGGCGAGCGAATCCCTGCGCCCCAACCAGATTTTTAAAGGCAAAAAAATGAAGAAAAACACTCACCCGGCATATCACGAAATCAACGTGACGATGACCGACGGCAAAACCGTGAAAATGTATTCGTCCATGAAAAAGGACCAGGTTCTGTCCATCGACAACCTGAACCATGCGGCTTGGACCGGCCAAAAACAGGCCGTCGACAAAGGCCAGCAGGCGGACAAGTTCAAAAAGAAATTCGACGGATTCAAATTCTGATGGAAAAAACGGAAAACCTGTTAAAGGGCTCTTCCGAACTGAACCAGATGTTCGGCGCGCTGTCGCGGACTGCGACCGGATTGCGCCGTGACTTCGGCGAAGTCGAACAGTTGCAGCAATCATTATCCGGCGCGCGCGATTTCGTGCAAAAAGCCCAAGCCCGCATAGAACAGATGGTGCTGTCGGACCTGACGCTGGTGCGGCCGACTGCGGGTGTGCTGACCCCCAATGTATCCACGGACGGCGACGGCATTTCCGAATTCGTGCTGGCTTTTTCGGGCGCGGAAAATTTCATCCGCGGAAATCCGCATTTTGCAATCACTTTGGCGCTGCGCGTTAACGGTGAAACGCGCGCGGGATTGATATACGCCCCCGTTGCGGACAAATTGTATTATGCCGAAAAGGATCGGGGAACGTTCATATTCAGCGCGTTCCATTCCGTCAAGGCCCGCGTATCGAAATTGAGCAATCCGAAAGATTTGACTGTTGGTTATTCGTCTTGCGCGTCACGCCTTGCGCCTTGTGCTTCACGTATTACCGGTTGCCCTGCTTTGGATCTGGCATTTGTCGCGACCGGCAAATTCGACGCGTTCGTGGGCGAGCCTTTGGATTACGCGGAACTGTGCGCGGGCGAATTGATGGTTTCCGAATCCGGCGGAAAAATATATGAATCAGACGGCCGATTGTTCGTAACGAACGGCGCCGCAGAGTTGTGAGAGGAACCGCCCATCCGGGCGGTTTTTTATGCCGTCAATAACTGCCGATGCAGCCCAGATACGAATTGCCGGTGCTTTCGACCAGAGATATGAATTTCTTTTTGTTCTTGCCGGAAAAAAGCCCCAAAATGGTTCCAGCGTCCGTCGCAAGCATGTCCAGCGACAGCGCTATCTGTGAATTCATTTTCTTGAAAAACTGGCTGGACGGATGGATTTCGGCCGTGAAAAGCTGGGCCGTGGGCACGGGGTTGCGCGGGCCGGCTTTCGATACAACCATCAGATGGCATTCCGCAGACAATATGATTTTATCCGTAACCCGCGGGCCGCCGCTGGGGTCGCTGCCCAACAGTCCGCCCCACCAGCCGGCAGAATCGACAAATACGGGGATATAAAGTTCCGCGCCGTCGTTTTTATCGAAAAATTCGGCTATGTCCGGTTCGGTGTGGATTACGCGCGGCATCTGGCCGGTGCGGGTAAAGATTTCTTTGCGCGCGGCGGCATAAAGCGAATCGCCCCGCGTCCGCTTGCTGCCATAATAAAGTACTGGGGAAACTGTCGATTCGGGCTTCATTGATGAGTATTATATCATATTTTCAAATCCAAAAAAAGCGCCGTCTTCAGACGCCCAGCAAAGCCGATTGCACCCCGTCCGCGCCGGTGCTGAAATCGTCGCTGACAAGATAAACATTGTCATAGTAATCGCCGACACCCCGCGATGAATTCATAACATCCGCAGCGTCTTTCATCAGTTCCGGCGCCGCCGTGCCGTCATCCGTAACGATTATCAAACTGACCCGGCCGTACTGGCCTGCCATGTGCAAAAGCTCTTTCTCTTCATCGGTCAGGGCGGTTTTTTTATTACCCGATCGGTCAAGCGTGCCCATGATGCATACGAATATCGCCTTTAGCTTGCCGCCATAGACCTTGCGCAGCGATTCAAGATGTTTCTGCATCCCGTCTCTGCCATTTTCCGCTGTCCACCACAATATCCGATTATCCCCGGCGTCCGCGGCAGATTGGTTTTCCGCAGATATATAGCGCGCATCATCCGGCGCGGGGGCGGTGTGTGTTTTTGGTACCAAAGCGCCCATATGGTGATATATGTCCAGATTGCCCGACAATACGACCGCACAAGGCAGCAGTTCGGCAGTGTCCCCGGATCTGTTGTTCCGGGCGGGCGCCGGTTGTTCTTCGGGTGCTTCTTCTTCGCTTGTACCCGCGCGCTGCGCGCCGCCGCGGGGGATGAACATGGATGCTATGCTGGAAGCGTTCGACATCAAAGACGATTGCGGCGCGCCCGCGCCAGTCGCGGCGCCTGCGCCGGCAGATGCGTCGGCGGCGCCCTGGACCCCCGCGCCCCCGGTGTCCATAGACATTTCCGTTTCCGCTTTTGCTTCGGCATTTTTCTTGGTCGTGAACGCTTTGTACAAAGCGGCGGAATTCTTCCAGATTTTTTCCAAATCACTGCGCGCTGTTTTATAGAACGATTCCGGGACTTTTACATTGCTGAACATCATGTTTATTATCGCAGGGATAGATGTCATGAAGAACGCTATGAAAATGCCCGCCATAATCAACGTAATCAAGCTGTTGTCTTCCAGGATGTTGCCTTGGAACAAAAGACGCGAATTGTTGGTTTCCAGCGCCAAGGCCAGCACCCCCTGATCCCCCATCTGGCCGAACAGCGCGCCAAGAAATTCCAGCGAAAATACCACAAGCACCCCGACCATCGCAATCCCCGCGACATCGCGCAGAAAGTCGTCAACTATCTTTTTTATCTTGCCACCGCTGTCTTCGGGCAATATTTTCCAGTCCTTGAATGTCCAGCCCAACAAAAACAGCGGCAGCATGACTAAATTCATAGTCAGGCGGATAATGGTTTCCAGAAAATAAAGCGGAACCGGAACAAGGCCCATGAAAAACAGGAACAATATCAGCGCGCCGACGCCGAACAAAACCGTGTTCGGGAATACCGGAATATTCAACAGCTTGTGCATGTTTTCCGCATTGAATGCTTCGTTCAGCATGGCCCAGCCAACCGTCATGCCGATACCCGTCAGCTGGTGTATGCGGCCCAGCTGGCATGAAAGGGCGTGTCGGAATTTCGGACTGTATGCGCCAGTGTCCGCCGCGGGGGCCCTTTGGTCAAGCTGTTCGTTTATGGCCGTCGCGACCAGGCATGCTTCGAACATATTTCTGTTTTCGGGCGCTGAAAACCGATCGGCCACACCGTTCGACAGCGTCATGCCCATATTGAACACAGGTTCTATAAAAGCGCCGGTTATCATCCGCGGCAGGGGTGCGACAAGCAACGCCGATACCAGCGCCAGCTTGAACACAAGAACCGTCGTCTTGCCGGTCAGCGTCCATGCGCCGTTGTCCTTGGTCATGTCAACCTGGGCCAGGCCTTTGCCGTCTTCCACTTTGACGCCTATCCAGCCGGCAACAATGTTCCACGCAAGCCATACCGTCGAAAGCGCAAGGATTATCGGAACCATGACCAGACCGGTAACGCGGTATATGTCGGGCAGCAAATCAGACAAGGTCCTGATGATGCCGCCGAACATCCCGCAGGACCAGCAGCTGGAGAAGAACTGCGCCGCGCCCGTCATGTCGACCGGCACGAAAGACCGGTATATCGAAAATCCTGTAATGCCGACGGCCGCAACAATGGCGGCGATTAAAATTGGCTTGGCCGCCATCGCCGAAAAAGCAGGCAGGGCGGCCAGCACGGAAAATAAAACAATAAGCCGTTTTTTCATGGTTTACATTATTATATCATAATTTTGAAGGGCGTTTTA